>ENA-UEPQ01001645-UEPQ01001645.1-human-gut-metagenome-genome-assembly--contig:-NODE-1645-length-9421-cov-48.647581_pt1 | contig 9421 bp, 11 predicted proteins | sample MGYA00242903_ERZ507922 | MGnify/ENA primary metagenome ERZ507922 (study PRJEB26167, sample SAMN06115483) | human gut metagenome | host: Homo sapiens | place: China:Sichuan | collected 2014-10-16... | reverse complement strand
TTTGCGGTAGTAACCACTCCTACTGGTTCTTCGATGGATGTACAAGTGTCTTGTGGTCTTACTGTATTGTAACGGGAGATAAAAGCGTCTTTACCTCCGGCCACAAATTTAATCAGACCGGCAAAAATACGTTCAAGTGTCTTCTCCGCCAATGGTTTCTTTCTGGCAAATATGCTCTTACCTTCGTCCGTGAAGTCCAGAACATCCTTTACCGGATTCCACTTTTCAAGTCTTCCCATCATATCCGTTTTACCATCCTTACAGTGTGTAGCATCCGGAAATACTATAGGAAGACCACGCTTAGCAAAAATGCCGAAAAATCTCTTACGGGTAGTATATGCTCCATAATTAGCCGCATTCAATATCTTCCAATCGAAGTCATATCCGTATTTCTTTACATTTCGTTTCCACTTCTCATAACAACGACCTTTATCTTTGCTTATCGGATGACCTTTTTCGTCCATGTCTCCCCAGCTCATAAACTCTTCTACGTTTTCGATTTGAATATAGTCAGGGTTTATGGCTTCAATGTAGCGGAAAAGATGTTCGGCCAGTGTTCGGCTGTCTGCGTCGCGAGGTTGTCCGCCTTTTGCCTTGCTGAAATTGGTACATTCCAGCGAAGCCCATAGAACTACATACGCATCCGGATATTGCATTTTCATCTTCTCTACATGCGCGACCAGTCCTGAAAGCTCCAGCGTTCGGATGTCCTCTGTGAAATGAAGCGCGTCCGGATGATTGGCCGCATGGCTGGCGATGGCATTTGCATCGTGATTTACGCAGGCTATTACTTTTGCGCATTGTGATTCGTTGACACGTGCATTTTCTACACCGGTAGAAGTTCCTCCGGCTCCACAAAAAAGGTCGATGTATAATAAATTAATCATTTTATCTGTAAAATTTGAAATGTGAGTGTGTACCCTTCGGACGCACATTCCGGTTAAACTTTGTATGGTACTTCTTACCGTCATTTCGGGGTACGTGACGGTTCTGACCGACAATACTGAAATAAAACGGCACATGGCGTGAGGTATGGCGGAGAGTTTGGGCTAGTTTTTCATACGCTTCTGTAGAGCCAAAAACAGAATATGGATTTTGATATATAGTATGACTATAAAATATTTTATCTGTGTACATCATAAACTATTCCGTTATTTCACCTTTCAACCGCTTAATGGCAAGGTTTCTTGCCTTAATGGTTCCTTCCTGCTCGCGGACTTTTGTTTGGAGCGATGAAACCCGACGTTGCAATTTCTCCACCGTGGGCGTGTTGTTTCGCTCATAGTTCAACTCTGCCTGAAGCTTTTCCACCTTTTTCTCCAGCTCCGCAGTGCGTGCCTGTTCGCGCCGGTAGTCCCGGCAGAGGTACTTAAAAAGTATCTCCACCGGAATGTCCAGATGGCTATTCCATGGTACCATTACTTTCCTCCTTTTTGATATACCAATCGAAGGCCTCCAGCGGTTTGTCTACCACAGAAATGTAATCTTTCTCCCGTTTCAGCACACCTTTGTTGATAAGCTGCCGAATAAGCTTCAGTCCGCTTCCGTAACCGTAATGAATATTCAGCACGTTTATCGGGTCAGTATTGATACATTTCTTTCCTCCCTTTTCTGTGATTCCTAGGTTGTGGCATACACGGGCAGCCGCCGACAATTTCTCATAGTCGTATTCCTCGAACTCAGGCTGTACTTCAGCTTCGGCCTGATACGGATATACGTCCATGATGGCGGTCTCTGCGATGGATGCAATGACATAATCGGCCATCGTACCTTTCATTCCTTCGTCCAGCTTCTTCACCGCATCTCGAAGGTCGGCAGCCTGTACCAGAATGTTGGTGGCTGTCTTCTTTTCTGCACCGCTTTTCTCGTCGATGGTGATAAAGTACAGCTTGCATTTGTACCACTTGTCGGCAGCTTCCTCGTCGGACGGGAATATCTCGCTGTAGTTGGCCCGCTTGATGTCGGTCACTGTGAACTCTCCTGTAATAAACGGCGTGACTTCTTCAATGAGACGTGCTTCGGCTTCGGTGAAACTCAGGGCATCTACCAGATAGGGCTCTGTCACTTTCTTGTTCATCCCGTTTTCCGCTACCTTTTCGTAGCGGATTTTTCCTTCAAACCATGTGTGCATCATAATTTGTCCTCCCGTATTTTTTCGCGTTGTGCAATCATGGCATCGGCAAAATCATAGGCCATCTTAGCCAACCATTCCTCGTCGTATGCTATCACTGATTTATATTCCAAACCAAATAATTTTTTAATCTTATTTTTAAAAGTCATGTATTCTGATACATTTTTCTGCATCAATACCTTCATCGCTTCCATAGCGATGTGGTCTCTACTGATATTACTTTCTGCCATAGTTATTTTATTGAATTAGATAATAATTGTCATTATTGCGTAAGTAGCTAAATCGAGAAAAGCATTTTCCACTTTTTCTGATTGTGATTCTGCTTCTTCTTTATCCAGCAAAAAATATATTTCTTTAATCTTTGATTTCAGAATTATTCCAGCTATCGGTGTACCTCGTAGAGCAATCATACGATAAAACTGAACATTAGCCTGATATATTTCTCTTTTAAATCTTTCTTCTATTTCTTTTTCTACAATCATCTTTTCATGATGATATTTTTTGTAAAAAAACAGCAGGAAGTATATGGAGTGATTGTAAATTTTAATCATAGAGGAAACGATATCACCATCTTCCTCAAAAGAATTACATTCTTCATAAAGAAACTTCAGGAAGTTTGGCATACCAGGGTGAACTACTTCCTTCGGGAATCTTATTTCATCGGATTCCATCTTTTTTTTAAAAGATATTTCCCATGAATTATCGGAACATTCCCATACTCCACAAAAAGGATTCTGGTAACTTGTATGACCTTGATAAACAAAACCTTTTCCCATATTTTACTTTTGTTTCCTGATCCAAAGAATTGTCATCACGCAGTAGTTGGCCAGGTCCAGATAAGTATCTTCCAGCTTTTCGTCCTTCACCTGCCCTTCACCATTATTTTTAATCAGGGAATTTATTCTCCGAATTTTGTCACCGATGCGGATTTTAGCCACCAGAAGTCCGTCTTTGTCCATTGACTTTTCAAAGGCGTTTCCATAGTCGGCATTCTTTTTGCGGTAAGTGTAAAGCTGTTCTTGACTGATTTCGGGCATAGAAAGCGTAACTTGCGCATAGTGTTGATATGCAGCACGGGCGATGCTTGTAATATGAAGCAAGCCTTCTATCCGGTCTAAATAGGTAATATCATCCTTAAAACATGCCTTGAACAAATTTCCTATTCTGATATGATAAAGATTAGGATCTCCACCTGCCATTTTATCGTAAGATACCAGCTCGTGCAGCACCTCTTCAAACTTCTCAACCATTTCATCCATAGTTTCTTCTACAGGATTCTCTGGTTGTTTCTCTCCTTCTTCGTTATCATCAGGTATATTTACCGGTTCAGGCAGTTCTTCCAGAAAATCTTCCGGAACGTCGACTATGTTCCGCCCCCACTGTCCTACCTCATACCAGAACACTGGCTTCCCGTCCTTGTGGAGCTGACGGGTATTATGCACTTTGTATATTGCAACCTGAGCGTCTGAAATACGTTCCAAATCATATTCTTCCAGATGATAAATGAGGGAATCATTCACCAATTTAAGCGCGTCGTAGTCTTTCAGCTTTACTATCTGCCCGACACTGAATTTTGATACATTAATTTTACCTTCCATATATGTTGCTATTTTAGTTCCTGATGGCTGTTCTTTGCTTATGATCTTGCTGAAATCAAGCGGTGGAATATCTATCTTATTACTGATGCACGTCTTATCAACTTCTTTTTTTATAAAAGGCCAGAATCCATCATAGCATTCTAACGGATTATCCGGGCTAGATTCCAGTTTCAGAGGGTCTAATCCAGATGAGTCAATAAAAATTTGATAAAAAAGTCTTCTTAGTTCAGGGTATGTCATCCCACATACTTTGGTTTTATCTCTTTTCTTCTTTCCCATTTTCTTCTGATTTATAGTTGTTATCGTTATATACTTTCTCCATTTCGCGGAAAAGACGTTTATAAACCTCCGGGAGTGTGCCTTTCTCTTTTGTCTCACGTAAGGAAGCAAACAGCACGTAACGGGGGTCTGCACCCAGCATCTTACCCACGTCCATTACCAACGGACCGACGGCTTTCTCTGCATTGGGATAGCGTGCAATGTCGCCCATGGCCTCCAGTTCCAGCAATCGGTTGATACCTACACCGGTCATGGACGCAAACTTTTCGCGGGTATATCCGTGCATCTCATACATGGCACGCACACCCTGACCGAGGTTGAGTTCGTAGCGGCATCCGTCTTTCAGTGCAAGCTGACTCACTTTGACCGTTTTCAGCATACGGAGTGTACGGGCCATTACGTCGGCATCCGCACGCGCTATGTATTCTGCCATAGCCTTCTTTGTGCCAAACACGTTGTACAGATAGCGTAGGGTAAGCATACTCAGTGTACCGTGATTGCGGTAGACTTCCTGACGAAGCTTTCTGAGAGTAATGGATTCGTTTGTTTCAGGTACTGTGCGTATATGGTCTTCCAGGCATAGGTGACGGAACTTGTCAATCACGCTTTCGCCTTCTGCCTTTGCATCGGGCAGCATTTCCATGACATCGTACACCTCATAGTCGTCCGATTCAGGAAGAGGGATCGAAGCGATTTCATTCAGCAGCATACGCACGTTGTTCTTAGTGCCCATGCGTGCCATCAGTGTGCGGTAGTCCTGAAAGCAGAGCCCTTCTCCGGCCATCTTCATGCGCAGACTGGCGATGACGTATTCTATAAACTCTACCTGTAGCGAAACGATTCCGCTCTCCACCAGTTTCAACAGGTCGTCTTTCACCAGCTCCATCTGGAACTGTGCGGTCAAGGTGCGCACATCCGTTCCCTCCTTATCGGGTATTTCAATGTTTCCCACCATCTCACGCAGCATATCTTTCACCGCAGCCATCATCTTTTCGTTGTGCTGGCTTTTCTGCCGGTTCACCTTCCCTACTCCGTTGAGCAGTCCGTCCACCTTCCGGCACATGCAGTCGTAGAACTCGATTCCGGTGGTACACATCATGGCCACCATCTCCATGTTCGATACAAGGTCGCTCTGGCGCACGTTGCACTTGTCGAGCGCATTTTTGGTAGCAAAATAAATGAGGTTGATTTTTTCTCCGTAGGTTTTCCAGAAGATGTTCTGAAGCTTCTGTGTCAGTGTGCCGCCCCCCCTAATAAAACTTCCGGACAGCCCGGGGTGGATGGTTTCTGTAAAGGTACGAACCTGCATGGCATCGTGCGCATTGCATCGCTTCATAAGGTCACTAGACAGATTTACCAGTTCGTTGGCCCTGCGCTTCATGTTGTGACGCATCAGTCCGCGTTCCTTCAGGCAGGAAACCACTTCGTAGATGTATTTCTGAGTGATATTGGTCATCATGATTTCCACCATGAGCAGGTGGGCGTTCAGAATGTCTGCACTGGCCATGCGCTGCTGTGCAGTGTAGCGGTCAAACCGGTTTCGTTTGACGGGAATCATGGATTTCGGACGGCTTATAGAAGCCGTAAGCCCTATTTCAGAGCTTTTCCCCTTCATGGGTGAAATGGTGGAGGGAGCCTGCAAGAAAGGATTGTTTCCCAGATTCCCTGCCGGGTTTGTAAATTCGTTCATATCGCTAAATGATTAATCTGTTCGTATTAGAAAGGAAGATCATCCTTTTCGTCAGTCATGTTAAGCGTTCCCTGCGTAGGCTGCTGTGGGGCCGCTTGTGCCGGCTGAGATGGTGCAGGAGCAGAATCCGGTGCTGACTGACTCCCGAAATCGTCGGGCGAAGTAGGAAGCGGAGCAGACGATGATTCTGCCTTCCGCCCTAGCAGACGGAAGTCGCGTGCCCATATCTCAGACACATAGCGTTTTTCTCCAGTTCCTTCTGCCTCGTAGCTTCGTGTGCGGAACTCTCCTTCCACATACACCTGCGAACCTTTGCGGGCCAGCTGGCTGATGATTTCGGCCAGATTGTCCCAGGCCACAATGGGAATCCATTCCGTATATTCCTTTGTCTCTCCATTTTCCTTGTTCTTCACCTTCCGGCTGCAGGCGATGGAGATACTGACTACCTTATGCCCGCTTTCCAGCACTTTACAATCGGGGTCTTTCCCCAGATTACCAATGAATGTACATTTGTTGATCATATCGTTTCTTTTAATCTTTAAACTCTAATTTCTGTTGCATCACTTCGTCTGCATAAAATTCTTTGAATGACTTCTTGCTTATCCACCATTTCAGGGCCATATCAGGATCTTGCAAAAGCGGTTTGTCCTTCCATTTGTTTTCGATCAGCCATTCAATTGTTTTTCTCCAGTTTTTCCCAACATGCGGGAAATCTTTCATTTCTCGCACATTCTGTTTGTAGTTCGACATGGGACACATGATACATCCTATCCTTTTATATCCCTTGTCGTACAGCTCGCAATATTGAATGCGCATTCGTTTCAAGTAGTCCCATACATCCTTTTCAGTCCAGTAAAGGATAGGAGAAACCAGAATTTTGTCTTTCCCACCTACACATGTCACCATTTTTTCCTGATGCTCGCTCCACTGGTCAAATGTTCCGGAGAATTTACGGTCTCCCGTTTCAATTTCATTTCTTTTCTTCCGGTTCGTGCTCTCCGATTTTCGTATTCCAATCAGAGTGACTTTTCCGGCACCGGACATTTCCTTAAACTCTTCGCAGCACCATCTAACAAGCCGGGTAGGAAGACATCCCTTCTTTTTTGCCATTTCGTAGATGCTCATGCGTGGTTTTATCAGTTCCACATCGGGATAGTTCTTTTTTACGAAACGTATAACTTCAGGTGGGTCCACGCTTGTAAGGTTCATGTGAGCCTTGAATTTCACCCCCCCCTGTACGGCAAGGTGATAGAGGACCTGAGAGTCTTTCCCACCAGAAAACGCCAGATAAAATCCGTTTTCTGGGTCCATTCTCAATGCCATCTCTTCACTCTTGCGCAGCAGATTAATGGAGTATTCTATTTTTTCGTCTAATGTCATTTCTTTTAAATATTCAGTCCCGCGCCGGGGAGTCGAACCCCTGAAATGTGAATTTGTCAAAACTTTTAAACTAAACATTATGGAAAACGTGCGCCGACGCACTTCACGCGGGAGCCATTTTATTCAACTTGGCTATTTAGAACTAATTACTTTTTCTTCACCAGGATTGCTCTGAAACCATATCTGAATACCCAGGAATTTCGCCACCCTGAACTCGATTCTTGCTCCACGGCTTGACTTCCAGTTCTGCTGCAGGTAGATGTGACCGCAACGGGAAAGCAGCAGAATGTCCCACATCATGTGCATCCAGTACGGGCGCGATGGTTTCAGTCCGAGAATGATAGGATTTACGGGAGTGAAACCCATCGCGGCAATCTCCTGATCTGCATTATCAAAGTTCTTGTATGCCTGCAGGTAGGAAAGACCGCCTATTTTACCGGAGTTATAGCATTTTATGTTTTTCTTTGCCATGTATTTCAGGTTTTACAAAGGGCTCCGCACGGATGCGGAACCCTGAATTTACAAATACCTTTTATCACCCAACATGTCATTGTATAACATGGCAAATGTAACAATTTTAAACCGAAATCGCATTAAAATTGTTGCTAAATTTCATAAAACCTCCGATTTTACATGGATTCTTGCTGATGTAACAGATGTAATGCGCTGAATAAGTGATAGATAAATGCCATCTTTGTCTTTTATGGTAAAAACGACGCTTCGTTCTACTCCTTTTTTGGCATTCCGGATAGATATTTCGGGCTCTTTTCCTGCTTCAATCCACTCCATGAGTGCAGCCGCTGTGTACGACTGTTCGAAGCATAGAACGTAGGTCCGATTGGCGAGTGTGAGCATAGATTGACATACTCCCACACCTAAAGGAATGGGATTTCAGTTCACACTAATCGTAAGGTTTACCAGTTCAGTAATGAAAAACGTCTGGAATGTTTGGGCTGCATCATTTCAATTTTCCGAAGTCGTTCGTCGTCAATCACCACATTCGGAACATCGCACGAGTCGCAGGATGGTTTCATCACACGCACAATACCGAGCGCGACGGCCATTACCAGCAGGCGCTCGGCTGAATCGAGCGTGGCCCCTTCGTATCGGCTTCCGTGACCGCGTGCCAGAATCCATGGAGCGCCTTCCGGACGATTGCTGTAACGCATCACGCGAGGAAGTCCCTTCACAGCCGAAAGCACAAACATATATTTTTCTTCCAGCCGGCTACGGCAAAAGGTATGCGCACCTTCCGTAAGTCCTGGAACGGTTACGGTTTCTCCGCAACGCTCGTTTGTGCGGTAGGTGGCATACTGGTATATGTGGTTTATTGTATCGGTGGTGACGTTCATAATCCTATCTCACTACAAGATTATTTTTTTCAACCAGATGCACGCAGTTTATTTGAGCCAGGCAGTCGGCCAGCGGAGTGTGTCTGTCCGCCACCTTCGGAGGAAGAAGACCTGCACTATCCAGAGCATCCATGTTGTAAAAACTATTCAAATTATTAAAATCTATTCTGTTTTTTGCATAAGTCACGCAACCCTGAAAGGACTGCTGTACCTTATCGGACGCAACAACCGCCCGCTACCGGTTATCTGACTGATACAATCAGAATCACCGACTACTTTTCTTAAAATGTTTACTGCTCCATTTACATCGGCATTGATGTATCTGCCTGTAGAAGAACGGAACAGTCCACGTTTTACTCTCTTTCCGATATACGACTCATGTTTCCCGATTTCTTCCTTTGCAAGCGCATCACACTTTGATGTATAGGATTCTTCATTTTCCACGAACCGTATTCCAGCCATTCCACATTTATATTTCAGATAGGAAGCCAGTCTCGCAAACGGAATCTGCACAAACTTCTGATTGTTGCGCTTTCCGATGTTTACCGACTGCTTCCAGCCGGTGTTGTAGCCTACAACTAAGTTTCCTATTCTGTTTTCTATAAGATGATTGACTATCATGCGGCTGTATTTATGAAATGCGTCCTCAAAGTATCTGTCACGCTTTTCATAAAGATTTTGCATTCGCTTTGTAGCTTTCTTTATTCCCTGCTTGTCCTTTATGCTTTTCAGCTTTGCAAGCTGACGGTTAAAGTTCCCGTTGTAAGACTTCAGGAACTTGCCGCTGTAAAGAAAGCTGCCTTTATCCGTTACCATCGTAGCCAGATTATCGATGCCTAAATCTATTGAAGCGTATTTGGACTTGTCTAAATCTGCATCTTTAACCTCTTGACGGTAAACTATTTCAACTTTCAGTTTCTTGCCGGAAGGAAGTATCCTTACCTGCTGAAAGTTCTGAATACGTTCCTTGTACTTATCCCATTGAGGAATA
>ENA-UEPQ01001643-UEPQ01001643.1-human-gut-metagenome-genome-assembly--contig:-NODE-1643-length-9429-cov-19.651946_pt1 | contig 9429 bp, 6 predicted proteins | sample MGYA00242903_ERZ507922 | MGnify/ENA primary metagenome ERZ507922 (study PRJEB26167, sample SAMN06115483) | human gut metagenome | host: Homo sapiens | place: China:Sichuan | collected 2014-10-16... | reverse complement strand
AAATTTATAGAAGAATTTAAAAAATTTGCATTACGTGGAAATGTACTAGATATGGCAGTAGGAGTTATAGTAGGAGGTTTTGTTGTTTGAAAAATTATATGGGTTTAATTATTGGCATATTTGTTGGAATCTATATGTAAAAATTACAGAACCTGAAAATATGTATTATTGATACTTTGTCGTGACAGGGCACACATCAGTTCTTGCTGTTTGCAATTGCCTGATCAATCAACTTTTGCAGCTTTTCAGACTGCTTTTCGGAGGTTATTGCACCGACAATCGGCTCTCCCACAATATTACCGTTTTTATCGACAACATAAGTTGTGGGGTAGGAGTACAATCCGGATGTGAATTCTCCGGCTTTACTTTTTGAATCAAACCAAATGTTTTTGTAGGTCACACCCTTTTTTGCCAGAATGTTCTTTGCGTCAGAGATAGCCGTTTTGTCACCGTCAAGTGTAAACGAATTGATTCCGACTACTGCTCCGCCTTTTTTTGCAAGCTGTTTATTCAGAGCTTCCAGGTCGGCAAGTTCTTCCACGCAGGGATTGCAGGTGGTAAACCAGAAGTTTACTACGGTAACGGTATTTTTTGCAAAAAGCGTACTGCTCTTAACTTCATTTCCGTCAAGATCCTTGCCGTCAAATGTCGGGAATTTCATCAGATTATCCTTTTCGATGGGCTTACCGTTTTCAGCCGGAACGCTCATATCTCCATCAGACGGTTTTTCTCCGCATCCGGGAAATTTTTGTTCCAAAAGCGTCAGCTTTCCTTCAATTTCCTTAATCTCTTCGGCGCCTTTATTAAGCAGTTTCAACTCATCAGCACTGAACTGATCCTTGATACCGTCAATTGTTTTCAGAAGAAAATCGCCGTAGTTTTTGCCGTCCTCATTCATCGCCATACCTTTATCGGCTGAAAGAAATACCTTTTCCCAAAGTTTGCTGTTTTCGGAAAGAATAGCATTTTCCTGTGCCATCAGTTTTTGATGCAGGTCGGCGGCCTCGTCTTTTGTTTTCGGATTCACAGCTGTCAGCATAGCCGTTTCGCTTTTCTTATTTGCGGTAGTATTCGTCGTATTGCCTTTGTTTGTGCCACAGGCGGCAAAGCTTAACAACATCATCAAGGCAGTCAGTAAGGTTAAAATTTTTGTTGTTTTCATGGTATTTACTCCTTTTCTGTTTCAATTTCTGTTTCAATTTTTTGTTTTGCTGTTTCCGCTTTTTCAGCGGGACAATCATTTTCTTTTCCTTTGCCAAAGCCGTAGCGAAAGCTGACCGCCTTGGTAGGACAGGCACGGATACACTTACCGCAGCGTATGCATTCGGTGTGGTCGGGAGTTTTGGTTACATCTACATCCATCTTGCATACTTTGGCACACTTTCCGCAGGAAATGCATTTGTGTTTGTCTACTTTCATTCCGAAAAGCGACACCTTGTTAAGCAACGCATAAAATGCACCGAGAGGACACAGCCACTTGCAGAACGGTCTGTAGAAAAGTACACTCAGTACGATTACCGTAATCAATATGCCAAACTTCCACGAAAAGAGCGTACCCAGTGCGGCACGGATTCCCGAATCGACGGCGGCAAGAGGAATTGCCCCCTCAAGTACCCCTTGAGGACAAAGATACTTACAGAAAAAAGGATCTCCCATACCCACATCGTTTGTAATGAGCATTGGCAGCAAACCTACAGCAAAAAGCAAAACTGCATATTTTATGTATGTCAGCGGCTTCAGCTTTTTAGTGGAAAGCTTTTTTGTCGGTATCTTATGTAACAGTTCCTGAAGCCATCCGAACGGACACAAAAAACCGCAGATAAAACGCCCGAGCAGAACTCCTATCAATATGAGGAATCCTGTGATATAATATGAAAAACTGAATTTTGACGAACCCACCACAGCCTGAAACGAGCCGATTGGGCATGCACCCGATGCCGCAGGGCAGGAATAGCAATTCAGTCCCGGAACGCAAACAGCCTTTCCGTTGCCTTGATAAATTTTGCCCTTCAATAAATTCGGCAGATGAATATTACTCAGCAAAGTTGCTCCTGCTTGAATAAGCCATCGAAAGCGTGAGAGAAACTGCGATACACCGCCTCTTTTTTTCTTCGGTTCTTTGTTATCCAATTCCCACACACTCCAAACACAGCCGGATTGCCTTGCTTAACACGGTTTCTGCCTCTCCACGCAGAGCTCCGTAACACAGCATCGTAATTCCGCAGATAATCAGTACGATTTGAAATACGGCTTTTTTCTTTCGAGTCAATTCGGTCACTCCTTTCTTTTGTGCTCTCATTGTAGCACAGAGGATGTAAAATCCCTGTTAAGAACGAAAACTTAACAAAAACTTTATGTCTGAGCGATATAATGATATAATTAAATTATCAAAGAAATATGAAAACACAACAAGGAGAGTTTCTATGCGTATTTTAGTAATTGAAGACGAGCGTGCGCTGTGCGAGACAATTGTTCGCAGCCTTAAAAGATTGGCATACAGCGTTGATTTTTGCTATGACGGAAACAAAGCAAATGAGTTGCTCGGAATAGAAAAGTACGATCTTGTTTTACTTGATCTGAATTTACCCGGTGCAGACGGGATGACGGTACTGCGAACTCTGCGACAAACCGACAGAGATACCGGAGTGTTAATTCTTTCGGCACGCTGTGAGGTTGCCGACAAGGTGGAGGGGCTTGATGCCGGAGCAAACGATTACCTGACAAAGCCTTTTCATTTGGAGGAGCTTGAGGCAAGAATACGCAGTCTGACTCGCCGGCGGTTTACACAAAACAATGTTGTTTTGAACTGTGGAAAGGTTGCTTTTGACACCAAAGCCCGTGTTGCCGTTGCTGACGGTCAGGAGCTGTCACTTACCCGAAAAGAAATCGGAATACTTGAATATTTACTTCTTAATCAAGGTCGCCCCGTCAGTCAGGAAGAACTGCTCGACCATGTTTGGGATAACAGTGTTGACAATTTCAGCAATTCAATAAGAGTACATATATCTGCATTACGAAAGAAACTGCGTGCGGCACTCGGCTATGACCCGATTCGCAATCGCATTGGTGAAGGATATGTTATGGAGGAAGAAAAAGTATGAAAAAGCTATCCTTGCAATGGCGCATAACTCTGATGACAGCACTTCTTATCGGAGCCACCTGCATTTTTATGAATGTTCTTATCGGCTATTCCGGCAGCCATTATATGGATTCCATAGGCTCTTATGTTACAGGTTACGGTGATACGGACAAAGGAGAACCTGACTTTTTCGATCCCGAACACGAAAAGCTTGATCGTGAATTGACTATTGTAATTAACGGAGCACAGGAATCCTTTATCGCTACCAATTGGTATATTACGGCGGCGGCAACATTGTTGGGCGGTGTGCTTGCGTATTTTTTAAGCGGGCATGCACTGAAGCCTCTGCGTACTTTTACCGCTCGGGTTGAAAAGGTTCAACCTAACAATTTGACGGATATGAAGATAACCGAAGAAGTTCCGCCTGAACTGAGACAGTTTGTCAAGTCGTTCAATCGGATGCTTGACCGTCTTGATGAGGGATTTACCGCTCAACGACAGTTCACGGGAAACGCCGCACACGAGTTGCGTACGCCGCTTTCGCTTATGCAGGCACAGCTTGAACTTTTTTCGGCAGAGCATTCCGAGGTATCGCCTGAAACGGCGGAGTTCCTCCGATTGTTGCGTGAGCAGACTGAACGAATGACGCAAATGACAAAAACCCTGTTGGAAATGAGCGAGCTTCGGACAGTATCGTGTGCTGACCGCATAGAGATAGGACCTATGGTAGAAGAGATTTTCACTGACCTTGCACCCCTTGCAGAGAAGAACAATGTTACACTTGAAAGCACGGGCGACGCTGTTATGACAGGCAGTGACACGCTGATTTACCGTTTGTTATATAATCTGACCGAAAACGCTATACGCTACAACCGTTTTGACGGTACAGTGAATATTACCGTAACGCACAAAGACAATCAGCTTGTTATTACGATTGCGGATACCGGCTACGGCATCCCCGAACAATACAGAGAAAGTATTTTTCAGCCCTTCTTTCGTGTGGATAAATCCCGAAGCAGAGAATACGGCGGAGTTGGATTGGGACTTTCTTTGGTGTGGGAAATCGTTGCACTGCACAATGGTAAGGTTCGTGTGGAAGAAAGTTCGGAAAAGGGTACTGCTATAGCAGTAAAGTTTCCGACAGATGCGATAAAAATTTAATATTTTGCGATTTTTTCTTAGTTAATTGTTGAAATTGCCGTAGCTCTGTGCTATACTATAATTAATTAATCGATTAGTTATCAAAAGGAAGCGAATGTTATGAGAACAACAGAGGAACAGCACAACGAGCGTAAGAGGGAAATAATGGAAAAATGCTTTGAATGCTATGCTGAAAATGGATTGACCGGTACGGGCATCAAGGCTTTGGCGGCAGCGTGTGGCTGTACAACGGGAAATCTGTATTCCTATTTCAACAGTGTTGATGAACTGATTATTGAATCAACTGCATACTGTATGGAAAAGGTTGAGGATGATTTTATGGAAAAAGCTCCCACCGACCCGAAGGATGTTGTTCGATTTGTGAAAGAGGTTCCGTATTGGACCGCAAAGAAGCACGGCAAGAAATATCGGCTGATGTATCAGGTCTATACCCATCCGAAATATATTGAGCACGGCAAGAAATTCTTTGAGGGGGTAAATGAGCGCTATACCGAGTATGCAAAGCGGCTTGAGCCGAAAATCGGCATTCCGTACACGGTAATTACACCGCTCATTTTTATATTTGTCCGTGCCTGTGTACACTATGCTATGTTTGAGGATGAATATTATTTAAAAACCCAAATGGAGGTCTTAAAACAGGGTGTTGCCCTGTTTGCTGATAAATACCGTTCACAATATTTGAGAGGAGGCAATGATAAATGAAAAAACGAATATACTGTATTACTACCGCACTCTGTCTTGTGCTTTGCATCATACTTTGCATTGCATTTGCTGCCGTATGCAGCAAGGCGGAAAATAGCAAAACCCTGTTGCCGGAGGTGCGAAACAACGGCACAGCAATCCAATGGAGAGATACCGCCGAAGAGGAATGGCACGATCTTGTAGCTCTTAACACGCTCAGAGGTACTGACGGAAAAAACGGTACTGACGGAAAGAACGGTCTTGACGGCAAAGACGGCACTGACGGAAAGAACGGCACTGACGGCAAAGATGGCATTGACGGAAAGAACGGTCTTAACGGAAAAGACGGTACTGACGGAAAAGACGGTGCTGACGGTAAAAACGGTCTTGACGGTAAAAACGGTCTTAACGGAAAAGACGGTACTAACGGAAAAGACGGTCTTAACGGCAAAGACGGCACTGACGGAAAGAACGGTATTGACGGTAAAAACGGCATTGACGGCAAAGACGGTACTGACGGTAAAGACGGTCTTGACGGCAAAAACATAGAGGTACAAAGAACAACAGAATATATACAGTGGCGCTATGAGGGAGAAGACTGGCAAAACCTTGTTGCCATTTCCGATATAAAGGGACCCGCAGGGCAGAACGGTAAGGACGGAGCAAACGGAAAAACACCTGAGTTTCGTGTAAATGAAAACAATCTTCAATGGCGTTATGTCAACGATGAAATATGGTTAAATCTTTACGACCTTTCAAATTTGAAAGGTCTTGACGGAAAAGACGGAATCGACGGAAAGAACGGTGTCGATGGTATTGACGGCAAAAACGGTGATACGCCGTTCATCGGTGAAAACGGCAACTGGTGGCTCGGAGTGACCGACATTGGCGTAAAAGCCGCAGGTGTTGACGGTGAAAAAGGTGACAAGGGAGATAAAGGAGATGCCGGACAGAACGGTAAGGACGGAGCAAACGGAAAAACACCTGAGTTCCGTGTAAATGAAAATAACCTACAGTGGCGTTATGTCGGCGATGAAATATGGCTTAACCTTTACGATCTTTCAATTTTGAAAGGTCTTGACGGCGCAGACGGCAAGGACGGTATAAACGGCAAAGACGGTGTTGACGGCAAAGACGGTGCTGATGGTAAGGACGGAACAAACGGACAAAACGGCGCTGACGGCAAAGACGGAAATACCCCGTTCATCGGAGAAAACGGCAACTGGTGGATTGGAACGACCGATACGGGAGTGAAAGCCACAGGAGTTGACGGTGAAAAAGGAGACAAAGGAGACATCGGTGAAAAAGGCGAAAAGGGTGACAAAGGAGATAAAGGCGACAAAGGTGACGCAGGTCAGAACGGCAGCTGTTCGGGATATTTTTACGGAGAGGCGGCCTCTCCGATTAAAGTAGTACTGAAGAATAACAGTCGTGCCAATATTACTGTCTACCAAAAAATAAACAAGGGCGGCTTGATTTCATCCTACATGAATAATATTACACTCAAAAAAGGACATATTTACAATGTCTGCTTAAGCGGTTCTCTCGAAGTCGGTTCAAACGAAGCTAACAAAAGCGGCAATTACTCTATTCAGATGACAGACGGTTATGATGACGATCTGTGCAGGGAGCTTACACGAATAAAAAGGGACGGGGCAAAAATACCGTATACCAATGATCAACATTCCTTTAATTTCAACAGAATGTATGATGCGTCAAATAAAGACATTACATTGCAGTTGTGGTTTGAAAATTCGGCATACAATACTTATCTCGGTGGCTTCAGAGGTACTATTACAATAACCGCTCTTGATTAAATTCATATAACGGAGGTGGCGAAAAATGAAAAAACGAATACTTAGTATCCTGCTAACTTTATGCATGACGCTCTGCCTTACGCCGATAAGCGTATTCGCCGAGGAGGTTGGGGCAGAGGGCTCTGCTGCGATACAGCTTGGTGCAGATGCACTAAGTGTGTTAAGTAAAAATGTAAACACAGCGACCGCACCGACTGTGTATTTCGGGCAAAACCATGAAAATAATCCCGCTGCATGGCGAGTTATCGGCTATGACGGAAGCGGTGTTACAAGCTCACAGGGGGATATTACCCTGCTTGCGGCAGGCGCTATGGGAGTTATACCATTTGTCGATACCATATTAAACAACGAATACGCACCGAGTAATTTGAAAACCGCGATAGATGCGCTTGCAGCAAAGCTGACGACAGAAGAAAATGCTGCCGTAAAGAAACGGGCGCTTACAAGCGGAAGTTACGACGGAGAGAATACCGACTGTGTAGCGGGAGGGCAGGTGGATAACGCTGTATTCTGGCCGCTTTCCACAGCGGAAGCGTTTGCGGTAAACAACGATCTGCGTGCCTTGGAGCCTGCACATCCGAATTGGGTGACAACCGCTTGGTGGCTGCGCTCCCCCGGCTCCAATAAATATCATCTCGCCGTCGTGACTAGTGATGGTTCTGTCCAATACTCTGGGCACACTATCCTCATTTTCAATAATCATCGGACTGTTCGTCCCGCTTTTAAATTAAATATGAACTCTGTCCTTTTTGCATCTGCCGCTGTGGGCGGAAAGCCTGACGGAGGGCTGACCCCGATTCCCGAATACAGCGGAAACGAGTGGAAGCTGACGCTTTTAGATAGTAGACGCAATTTTGCCGTGACGGAAAAAACTGTCAGCGCCGCCCCCGACGATACCGTTACGCTGAATTACAAAGGGGCGACCACAGGGAAAAATGAATATATCTCTGTCATCCTGGCGGATAACAACGGCGCACAGTATTACGGCAGAGTAGCACAACCTACTGCCGAAAGCGGAACGGTTGAAATCAAAATCCCGTCTGACATTGCACCGGGCGACTATACCATGAAGGTATTCAGCGAGCAGTATAACGGTGACTGCAAGACCGACCTTGCAAGTGCTTTTGCGGATGTCATGCTGACGGTGGAAAGTCAGCCTGACGAACAGTTTACCCTCGCCCCTGGCGGCAGATACTATTTTGATCTGTCGGCGATGAACATCCCCGGAACGGTAAACAGCAATTTGCCTGACAGCACCCTGCATTATGTGCCTTTTACCTATGCAGGCACGGTGGACGCCTATGTGCTGAAACCGGCATCCAACCATGTAGAAGATTCCTCCGAGCAGGCCTCTGTGACCAAAGACAAGAACGCACAGTACGGATATGCTTACGAGCACAGTCTGTTCATTGCCGACTACAGGGTTACTACCGACATCAGCTGGATCGACCTGAACAATGCAGGTTTCATTTTCGGTAAAACCAACACTGCGGGCGGCATAAACTACACCCTTCGCGCACCCACAATGGGCAGTATCTATAAGAGTCCTATGCGCGGAGTTCCTGCCAACAACGAGTGGGATCAGATTCTCACCAAGAACTCCGATTTCATAAAGGAACTGGGTAACAATCATAATATCTCCCTTTTCTGGGGGCAGGACACCTCCCGTTCTTACGGTTTCGACATTCGTAAAACCACACGCAATTCAGTGAATAATTTTATGGGCACGGTTGAAAGCAGTAATTATGGTATCTGCTTCCGCCCCGTTCTTGAACTGCCGACAGATCTTGCCGCCGACAGTCTGAAAATAGTAGAGCTGCGGACGGGTAAATTTATGCCCGGTGAGCAACAGAACTGGATCAACATTATCGTGAAAAAGGGCGAGAGCTTTACTGCACCCTCTGCCGAGGGACTGCCCCGCCCGGACGGCATTTCGGAAGACGCGCAGCTGTATTGGTCGGATGAAAATGGGAACTGCTATAAACCCGGCGATACCGTACCTGCCGATGTTTCCATGCTTTCGATCACTGGCGACTATGAGGTGATTTACCTCCCCGGCACATACGGCACCGGCAGTGCGGTGACGGATATGAAACCCCACAACAATATTCTTACCCTGCGCGGCGCTTTGTTCACCCGCGCGGGCTACACGCAAGTAGGCTGGGCAACCGTTGACGGCGGCGAAAAGGTATATGGCTTTGAAGATATTTATACCAAAAACGAGGCGCTGACGCTCTATCCCGTGTGGAATACGAATAAATACACAATAACCTTTGATACCAACGGCGGAAGTGAGATTGCACCAATTACACAGGATTACGGTACAGAAATTACCGCCCCTGACAACCCAACAAGAAAAGGTTATACCTTTAAGGGGTGGGATAAGGAAATCCCCGAAACCATGCCTGCGGAGAATATAACGGTTAAAGCACAATGGGAAATCAATCAGTACACAATAACCTTTGATACCAACGGCGGAAGTGAGATTGCACCAATTACACAGGATTACGGTACAGAAATTACCGCCCCTGACAATCCGACAAGAAAAGGTTATACCTTTAAGGGCTGGGATAAGGAAATCCCCAAAACCATGCCGGCAGAGAATATAACGGTTAAAGCACAATGGGAAATCAATCAGTACACAATAGCCTTTGATACCAACGGCGGAAGTGAGATTGCACCAATTACACA
>ENA-UEPQ01001621-UEPQ01001621.1-human-gut-metagenome-genome-assembly--contig:-NODE-1621-length-9544-cov-11.453576_pt1 | contig 9544 bp, 5 predicted proteins | sample MGYA00242903_ERZ507922 | MGnify/ENA primary metagenome ERZ507922 (study PRJEB26167, sample SAMN06115483) | human gut metagenome | host: Homo sapiens | place: China:Sichuan | collected 2014-10-16... | reverse complement strand
TTTCCTTTGGCGGCCTTGCCGCCAAAGGAAACGCGCCGCCGGGTCACGGGGGCACTGCCCCCTTGCGGGGTCCCGCGGGGCAGAGCCCCTCGGCGGGGTCCGGGGCAGAGCCCCGGAAAAAGGGCAGACAGGGTTACTTGGAAGGTTCACTTTCGCGCTGGGAAACGTAAAGGGACTTGTCGTCTATGTTCAGCACCGGAAGGAACTGCCCGGCCAGCGCGTACAGCCGATAGGCTCCGACGATCTCGTTCCCGCGCGCCGTGGCTTCCTGCGTAGCGGAATTGAAGAGCTCGCTCTCGGCGTCCAGCACGTCAAGCAGGCTGCGCTGCCCAAGGTTGAACTGCGCCAGATAAGCATCCCGCGTCTGCGTGTTGTAAACGACCGCTTCCTGATAATACTTCCGCTGTTCAATGGCGGCCATGTAACGGGTCCACGTGTCCGCGATTTCGAGATTCAAATCATCAAAGAAGTTATAGGCGGTCTGACGCGCCTGACGGATGCGCGACTCGGCGGCTTCCGTCTCGGCCTTATCCGCACCGCTGTTGAACAGGTTCCAACGCATGGTCGCCATGACGTCGAAACTCGACGTCCAATTGCTCCCCCTGCCGCCACGATCCGAATAGTTCGGCCCAACCTCAAGATTGATCTTCGGATGGTAGGCCGACTATGCAAGTTCCTTCTCGCCGCGTGCCGCCCGGATGTCCGCAAGATACGCCTTCAGCTTGGGGTTCCCTTCCTCAGCCGCCTTCATCACCGCGTCGGGGTCGGCAAACATCCCTTCAGGGACATATACTTCCGCAAGCGACGGGGGCACGGGCTTCCCGGTCAGCCGGATATAGGAGGCCTCGGCTTCGCGCAACGAAGCCTCGGCGTCCGTCAGGGTGGACATGGCGCGGGAAAGGCGGCCTTCCGTCTGGGTCAGGTCGGCCGTCGTGGATGCCCCGAGGTTCAGGCGCTCGCGCTGCGAAGCGAGGATTTCCTTATGCCGCGCCACATTCTCCTGTGCGAGGCGCAGGATTTCACGCCGCCGCAGGTAATCCACATGGGCGATGAGGCCATCCAGACCGAATGAGGTAGCGTTGTCGAACACGCGGTATTCCATCGATTCAACGGTGGCTTCTCCAGTACGGACACGGCTGCGGGTGGCGAAGCCGTCCCACAGGGGCTGGGTCAGGGTAATGCCCACGCCGCTCGCCGCGTACATGCCCTTATCCGAACCGTAGGAGCGCGTGGTATCGTCGCTCAGGCGGCTGGCGCCGTAGCGCCCGGTCGCGTCCACGCTCGGCCCCCATCCGGCCTTTGCCCGGCGCAGTTCATAGCGGGTCACATCCAGATTTTCCTGAATGACCTTGAGTCCCCGGTGGTGGGCGATGGTCTCGGCCACAGTTTCCCGGACGGTGACAGCACTTTCCCGCACGGGCGCGGAAGTCACGGCGGCGTTGGAGGTCGGAGCGGCCGGGGCATTCGTCATTCCGCCGAGACACAGCACCGCCGTCATAAGGATCATCGCAAAGGCTCTACCGTACATATTTTGCTCCTCCGGAGGGCAACCCACCCTCCTGCGTGGCACTCACCCACGCGCTCACTCGGGACATCCCCCAAGCGTTTTCCTAAAAAACCGTACCGCGCACAGGCGGATCGGCGTTTCCCTCGACAAGCGCCCTCTCCTTTCGAAAGACGGGAGGGCTTGCTACGCCACCCCCTCATCCTCTTCAGGCAGGTTGGCGGCGACCCTGTTCCTGCCCGCTTTCTTGGCTTTGTAGAGAAACGCGTCGGACACCTGCACAGCCCGCCGTATTTCCGCATGACATTTCCGCGTTCCGGCGTAATCGGCAACGACGATTTCCGTCACCCCGAGGCTGATCGCCACCCGGATCTCCTCCCCTCTGGTGGAGATCGGTTTTCCCGCGATGCTCTTGCGCAGCCGTTCCGCAACCAATACCGCCCGGATCACATCCGTATCGTACAGCATGACGAGGAACTCTTCCCCGCCATACCGGCAGCAAATATCTTCAACCCTGAGGCAGTCCAGAAAGCGCTGCGCCACCACGCGCAACACCTCGTCCCCCGCCTCATGGCCGTGCCGGTCGTTGACCTTCTTGAAATGATCGATGTCCGCCATGATAAAGGAAATGCTCTGCCGCTTGCGGCTTGCGCGGGCAAAGCTCTTTTCCGCCAGCGCGAGGAAGCCGCGCCGGTTCGGCAGGCCCGTCAGCATGTCGGTCAGGGACAGGTTCCTGTACTTCTCGATGAGCCTTCTGTTTTCTTGCAGCGTATTGCCGATAAGCTCGAAGTACGTCCCGAGGGCCCCAGGCGGGGAAGTTCCGGCGTGTCGCCTTCCGCGAGTTCCTTGATCCCCCGCTCGACCGCCTTGAGCCTATCCATGATGTCCTTCAAATACGTAGCCATACAGCCGCAGTTTTCGAAATGGACTCCCAGTTCCCCGTGCGCGATGGATTGCGCGGCCCGGCGCAGTTCGTAAATCTGGAGGCAGAGCTCACGGATCTCCCTATCCTGCACAGGTATTTCGTCGACGATGCGGACCGTACATCCGCTGTCGTTCACGATCCGCGAAATGATCTCAAGAAGCTTAGGCAGAGGTAGATTCGAATGCATCGTTTCCCTCCGCGAGTTGTATTTGTTGGGCGCGCCAATGGCTGTAACGGTCCATCAGGAAAGCAATATGCCTTGGTAACAGGGTATTTTTATTGTGTTTCCCAAAAACGGTCTTCCGGGCGTTCCGGCGTATGGAGAGCAGCTCGGATCGCCTTTCGAGCAACAGGGTTATGAGCATGACCCAATTCATCCTGCGCCCGGAGGGGTACAGAAAACCGTTCTGGCCGTCGCTGAGGACTTCGCGGACGGCTCCGGTGTCGGGCGCGAGCACGACGCACCCGCAGCTCATGGCCTCCAAGAGTTCGGAAGGCAGCATAAAGGAAATATCTTTGCAGAGATGCAGCGAGGAGACACACAACAGGTCGCGGTAGGCTCCCGGAGGGAGGAAATCCAGCAGGTGGATCCGGCCCCTCATGCCGGAGGGAAACGCCGCCATGCTTTCCCGGAGGCTATCGAGGCGGACCTCCTTGCCCGTGCTGATAAGAACCACATGGCAGTCCGGCCGCGCCGAGAGCAGGGACGGCAGCTCGCACCAGAAACCACCCTCCCGCAACCGGGCGGCGTCCCGCACGGAAAGGGTCACGATCTCTTGCCGTTCCGTCAGTTCGCAGTCCCCGAAACTGAATCGGCTGGCGGGGGCCGGAGCGAAAAACTCCGTGTCCACACACTTCCGCAGTACGGAAATGAACCCGCGCATCCCTTCGGGGTATTGCTCCCGCTGCCATTCCGTCGTCGTAAAATGGCAGTTACAATCAAAAAAGTTTTTCGCTTGCAGCGTGTTGCGGATATTGCGGGGGGCCAGGGGGATGTCGGGCATGGTGCTGAGAGGATAGCGGGTCTCGGCCTCATCCCGAAAATACCAGTCGGCATACCCGACAAGGAAAGCTTCCGGGAACAGGTTCCGCACAAACAGACCGTTGCCCATAGAACCCGACAGGATCACCATGTCGGGCTCAAACCCTTCCGCAAGCACGCCCATGAGCGACGAAGCCGTGGCCCGGCCGCGCAAATAGGCCATGGTCCAATCCCGTTCCCCGGCGTCAAGGGCGGGGGTCGATATCGATGCCACAGCCTTCTTCCTGTCCTTGGGCTTCTTCAGAAGAACCCTCTTGACGCCAGGGAGCGAGAAATCCCGCCTCCCGTACTCCGACGCGAACAGCACCTCGTTGCCCGGCAGTGCGGCCAACGAGGCGGCCATCGTCCCCAGAGGTCCGGGAAAAGTATAATTCAAAAAGAGGATACGCATAGGCCCTTCGGGCATCCTCCCGGATTGCGCGGTATAGTCGATCCGGGAGGATGCGTGTATGTTACTGCGCGTTTTCCAGAATGAACTTATGGAGCATCGCCTGATCGTCCGTGACGGTTTCCGGCGTGAGGCCATGCACTTGGATGGTAAGGCCCGCATCCGCATTCACGAAGGCGTCGTCCTGCTGTATCCATGCATCGCTCAACGTCAGCGTTTCCTTGTCCCCGTCAAGGCCGAGCTCTATGCCGTACTGCTTCAGCCCGGCCGTATCCGTAAGCGACAAGGCATCGTCCCCGGAAATCAGAACTTCCACATTTTGGACGATCGGGCCATTATTCGGATCGGTGTTCCGCAGCAGATCGTCGAGGGTCAGGTCCTTGTTGTCGGTAATCAGGAAGTCGATGCCGTCGCCGCCGTCCACAAGGAAGTCGGAGGAGTCGTACTTGATGATGTCGTTCCCGGAGCCGCCGAACAATATATCCTGTCCCTCTCCACCGTCGAGGTAATCATCTCCGCTGCCGCCGAAAAGGACGTCGTCTCCAGAGCCGCCGTACAAGTGGTCATTGCCGCCCAGACCGAAGAGGACATCGTTCCCTTCGCCACCGAACAGCCAATCGTCACCGTCGGACGAGTTTTCCAGATGCTTTTCCGACCAGTCCGCAAGCTCATGCAGCTTGGCGCTATCGTGGCCCAGATTCAGGATGGCATCGCTCAGGGATGCCGGAGTGACCCCGTGTGAGCCCCCCGTAAGAGTGCCGAGTTCCTGCGCGAGCCGGTGCAGGGTATCGTCTGCGCCTGAAGTATTGCTGCCGTCGCCGATGAGCAGATCGTTGCCGCCCTGCCCATACATGACGTCATTGCCTTCCCCGCCGATCAGGGCATCGGGCATGTCCGGCTTGCCCTCGTTGGCGTTCGGAACCAGCGCGCTGCCTATTTCCTCAGGATGCTCGCGGACGTAGTCGATAACGTCGGCCGTGCTCGGATTGAAGCCGAGCTGCGCCTTCACATACTCCGCGAGGGAGACGGTGGCCCCATCCACGCTGAACTGCGCGGTGTCTCCGAAGACCACGTCATCGCCCTTGTTGGCGAAGATGGTGTCCGAAACGGGCTTCGTCACCGTGGACGAAGCGATGGCGTCATACAACGCATCAGCACTCTCGATCTGATCCGCACCATCCGTGTTGTCGAACTTGTTGAGCACGTCGAGGTTGTTCGTGCCATTCCCAAGGATGCCTATGGCGTGAACGTCGACCGGGTGGACACTGTCGTCGATAATGCGGTCATAGACGGCCTCCGCCCTCCTGACGGGATCGCCCCAACCGTTGGCCGTATTAGGATCACCGTCAGTAATGAAGTACAGCCTGTTGGCGAAGTCGTTGCCTTCCACTGAGTTGAACCACTGTTGGGCACTCAGAAGCGGATCTTCGTAGTTTGTCGAGCTGTACAGATCCGTAGACTTCAAATACCGATTGATGATTTGATTCAACTGGGCTTCGGTCGTCGTACTGGTCAGAGAGAAGCTCTTGTCGAGATTGACTTCTCCGGCGAACTTGACGAGCTGAATGTTGATGACGGCATCGGTTCCCTTTATGTCGTTCCACAGCTTCGTGATGTACTGGGCAACGGCCTGCTGGGCCGTGTCATAAGAACATCCCTTCTCATACTTATACGCGCACTCACCATTCTTCTTCCATGCGCCCATTGACCATGAGTTATCCAACACAAATGAGATGTTGTAACTCATAGCGACGTTTTCCGTCGTCGTCGCGCCTTGCAGGAGGTCGTCGCCGATGGAGCCCGCGCCGGTCGTAGCGGTCACGTTGACGGTGATGTCTGCGCTGTCGGTCGCGCCGTGCCGGTCTTCCACCCCGTAGCCGAACTGGATAGATTCACTGTTCTTTCCGGTATTCGTAACCGAAATCGTGCCCTTCTGCCAATCGATCGAGATCTTCGTCGTCTCGTTGTACGAGATGTCCGTGGAAGCATCATGGGAAGTATATGTCTTACCGCCTATGGTGATCTCCGTGATATGCAGGCCGTCCTTGGACACGGACGCGTCATCCCTGTCCATGTCGTTGTGCAACAGATCCTCAAACGTGATCATGATCGATGTACTCGGCACCTCTCCCGAGGGGACCGTGCTGCTGATGACCACGTTGTCGGGCGTGAAGACATCAGCGGTATGCTCCACTTCAATGGATGCGGACCCCCTAAGATCCCCGCCCACGGCCAAACCGCCGCTCACCGTGAAATCCTCTCCGGCGTGCACATTGCCCGTGACATACAAGAAGCTGTTCGCGCCGAACCCTTCACTGTTGATGGAGAGGTTGCCGTTGACGATGGTGACGCAATTCAGGGGCGTATTCCCCAGCAGCAAACTGTTTAAATCTCCTTCGATGTACAGCAGCAGGTTGTGTTCCGAGGCGTACTTGACCGCGGCCTGAACCTGATCAGCACTCGTCCCGGAGGAAATCTTCAACGTGTAGATGTGTGCGGCGTCCTTTAAGGTATCCAGTGTCAGGTTGTTGCCGCCCAGATCCGAGAAGAACTTGCCGAAAAGGTCACCCGCAACCCCATCTTCCAAAACTGAGAACGCGTCATCCTGCTTGTCCGTCATCCATCCGGTATGGATACTGTCGCCTACAGTACCGCCCACCGTAATGATGCTGTCCCCGAGTACCGCGCTCGCCGATGCGGAGATGATGCTTTCTCCGGCCACGGCCTTGTCGATGTCATAGATATTGTCCGCCGCTTCTGGAGCGGTATTGGTGACGGCGATATGGACCGTATCGGTTGCGGTATCCAGATCTCCGTCCGTGGCCACCACCTTGAGATCGCCGCCAAATCCTTCCTTGACCTTGGTCGAATCATATTCCAGCGTATAGGAATACCGGAATTCATTGCCGTCGGTCCCAGTCTGGACGACGGTTATGGTGTAGAGGCCGTCCGGGTCCGTATACTGCCAGTTGCCTTCAACGTTCTTTTCGAGCGCATGCCCGTCGAACGTGAACGCCGCGTCCCCCGGCCCGTCCGCACCGAAATGCACCATGAATGTATCCGTAATGCTGCCGCCCTCAGAGTCCGCAGCGTGTTCGACTCGATCGCCCTGAACAGTCAGCACGGGCGCGTCGTCAAGCGCGTCCACGGTGATTTGGCCGGTCGCCGTGCCGCCCGTGGTCGTGATGCTCACGTCGAACGCGTCCGCGCGCACGGCCTCCCCGCGTCCCGCGTCGCCTTCGCCGGGGCGGTTGGACGCGTTGCCCGTGGCGTCCACGGGCGCGGTCAGGGTATAGGTGTAGTGCACGGTCCCGTCCGCATCCATGCCCGTCACCGTCAGCGTGCCGTGCGCGCCGCCGGGCACGGACACCGCGGCGTCCGCCGTCACTTCAACGCCGTTGTGGTACAGCTTGCCGTTTTCCACCTTCAATTCGGTGCCGCCGATGCTCACCGTGGCGTCCGCGCCGTGCAGCTCCATCTTGAACGAGCCGTCCGTCGCGGCTCCGAAGGGCTGCGTGGCCGACGTCTCGTGCTGCGAGCCCATGCCGGGGATGTTGCCTTCGTCCGTGGTCACCACGCTCGAGCCGCCCGAAGGGGCGCCTTCGAACAGCGGACCGGCCACGGTGTTCACCGTCACCGACTGTTCCGCCGTGTCGCCGTCGCCGTCCGTCACCGTCACCTTGAGTATGATCGTGTCGTTCCGGCCGTCCGTGGTGTTCGAGGCCGGGCGCGTGTACGTGAACGCGGTGCCGTTCAGCTGGAACGACGAGCCGTCGCTCCCGCCCGTGAACGTCCACCCGTTTTCGCCCTTCGTGCCTGTGAAGGTCTGGCCTTCCACCTCCACGGTCACTTGCGCGCCCTCGGCGTCCGCGCCGGGCGTGAAGCTCAGGGTGCCCGTGAGCGCGGCCTCGCCGTCGGCAACCGTCGTCTGCGTGGTGTCCAGCGTGCTCAGCACCGGCGCGTCGTCAAGCGCGTCCACCGTGATTTGGCCGGTCGCCGTGCCGCCCGTGGTCGTGATGCTCACGTCGAACGCGTCCGCGTGCACGGCCTCCCCGCGCCCTGCGTCGCCTTCGCCGGGGCGGTTGGACGCGTTGCCCGTGGCGTCCACGGGCGTGGTCAGGGTATAGGTGTAGTGCACGGTCCCGTCCGCATCCATGCCCGTCACCGTCAGCGTGCCGTGCGCGCCGCCGGGCACGGACACCGCGGCGTCCGCCGTCACTTCAACGCCGTTGTGGTACAGCTTGCCGTTTTCCACCTTCAATTCGGTGCCGCCGATGCTCACCGTGGCGTCCGCGCCGTGCAGCTGCATGTGGAACGAGCCGTCCGTCGCGGCTTCAAAGGGCTGCGTGGCCGACGTCTCGTGCTGCGAGCCCTTGCCGGGGATGTTGCCCTCGTCCGTGGTCACCACGCTCGAGCCGCCCAAAGGGGCGTCGTTGAACAGCGGGCGTTCGGGCACTATCACTTCTTCAACGACAGTCTCCTCTTCCTCCACGCCTCTGTTGCCGTAAGCCTCTAATTCACGATCAGGTTCAGCAGCGCGGTTCAAGCCGAGATCAAGGCCGCCAAGACGTTCGACCCCATCCATGAGGGAAGCGTCCGTGTACTCGTGGAAGCGGCCGCCGTCGGCGTTCGAAGCCGCTACCGCCGGACCTGCCGCGGGCATCAGATCGGGTTCGTTAAGGGCTGCAAAAAACTCGGAGCCGGAAACGGACGTTCCATCCACGATGAAGTCCGGGATGCTGTCCTTGGAGAAAGTCGTATAAAAATCAGTAAGGGTAATCCGGCTTCCGTCTTCAAAGGAAAGAAGCAGATCATTGCCTTCCTTGGAAAGGACCACGCTGTCCGAAGGAAAATCGAACGCGATGTGGTCAAATTTTTCGCTAGGGATAACCTGATTGGCTCCATTCGCAGGATGTCTGAGAGTAAGGTCTGCCATCATATGCTCCGAATACTGTTAAGTGGATGAAAAAATATCGTTTGGCGAACACCGCGGAACGTTCGCCTCTCATGCCGGACTGAGTATCGACTTCTTGTCCATCACCATGATGGCGCCTTCCTTGTGCCTCATTTCGACAGCGCCTTTGGGCAGGCCGTTCAAAGAGTACGAAAGGAACCATCCATTATCTTTCGTGAAACCAAAAAGTTTATTCCTATCAACCCAAAGGCCGAGGCAGGCTTTCAGGTCACCGGGGGCGGCTATCGGCAGAGACGTGTCAATGAACACATCAATCCCCGAAACGGAGGCAACGCCTTCCCGTCCATGTCTCAACAGTACGTCCAACACCCCTTTTCCGATGAGAAACGTGAACTGCCCGTTGCCGTCTATGAAATAATCCGTGGGATCATACTGAATGATTTCTAAAGGGATATCGCCTTCGTCCAGAGGCGCCTCTTCCGCAAACGCACAAAAAAGGGGCACATCATATTCTTTCTCCGGCCATGTGCAGGACTCAAGAGAGTGCTCTCCCTGCGCAACGGATCCGCACATGGCTTGTAAATTCTCTTGAACGGTGCCTTCATGAAAGGGACATGCTTCCCGCCTCGATGCCGCATCGTCTTTCCGCAACATGGAAACTCCCAAGAGAAGATGGACTAGAAAAATCTGTCCGCCGTGCTTCCAAGATTTCCTGAAAAAACAAAACGCCCCGTGCCGAAACGATGTTTCGGCACGGGGCGTTCTTATCC
>ENA-UEPQ01001606-UEPQ01001606.1-human-gut-metagenome-genome-assembly--contig:-NODE-1606-length-9606-cov-10.934411_pt1 | contig 9606 bp, 9 predicted proteins | sample MGYA00242903_ERZ507922 | MGnify/ENA primary metagenome ERZ507922 (study PRJEB26167, sample SAMN06115483) | human gut metagenome | host: Homo sapiens | place: China:Sichuan | collected 2014-10-16... | reverse complement strand
ACCTTGTAGCGACCCTGAAGTATCGAAAGACGCTTCGGGGCTCACGAAGCCGAATTGCGGGAGCAAGGCGGAACGGGGAAGAGGTCTGCCGCGCACACTTTGTACAGACGGTGACGTTCAGGCGGCTTTGCCCCCCGAAAGAGCTGTCTGACGGTCAAAGTGAATCCTCTGTCTTTAGACAGGGGAGCTTCAATGCGGCATGGAAGCTTCGGCCTCAGGCTTAATCCCGGAAAGTCTGAGCATCAGCGTGTCAACGGTCCCGGACGTTCAATTTTGGTAAATTCTGGTACCATATTCCCAAAATTACACGCCCTTTTGGGAATATAATCCCAAAATGTTCCAAACCTGCAGGTTAGCTCATCATGTTCAACTTTCCCTACATTCACCGCGAGCTCGAAGCCCCCATCTTAAGAGGCACACTCCGCAATCGAGCGGAGCTGATTCTCGGTCCTCGCCAGGTAGGTAAAAGTACAATGCTCGATCATCTTGTACAGAACCAGCGTTTCATTAAGCTCACCGGAGAAGATGAGGACGACCTGAGCATCCTTGCAGATCCGAAGACATTTCTCACGCTAACGCAACAATTCCCAAATGTCATCATTGACGAAGCGCAGTTTGTACCGAACATTGGCCGCGTGATCAAGCGCTTAGTCGATAACAACACAACGGACTCGCGCATCTTCGTAACCGGTTCCAGCGCCCTGGACCTTGGTGGCCATCTCAAAGAATCTGCAGCCGGCCGCTTCAATTCGTACAACCTTTGGCCTCTTTCTCTGGAAGAACTTGCCGAACACAGCAGCTGGATCGAAGTCAAGCGCCAAATCAATGATCGCATGATCTATGGTTGCCATCCTGATGTAATCAATGATCCGGCCCATGCCAAAGAGTATCTTCTCGACTTCACGGATTCCATTTTGTACAAGGACCTGTTCAAACTGGCTGAAGTCCGGAAGCCTACCGATCTCACGAAGTTGGTTACGTTCCTTGCAGCTAACGTGGGCTCCGAAATCCGCTACGGCTCCATCGCTTCCGAACTTGGCATTCAAAACAAGACTATCGAACGCTATGTCGATTTATTGGCCTCCTGTTTCATCTTGAAGGTTGTTCCTTCGTGGTCGAGAAACCCAACGGCAGAGCTCAAACTCAGTAAGAAAATCTATTTCTACGACAATGGAATTCGCAATGCGCTATTGAAGAACTTCGCGCCTGTGCCTGCACGCGAAGACAAGGGCGCTCTTTGGGAAAACCTGTTCTTCACCGAACGCTTAAAGCTCCATGCCTTCAGGCGAGACGGCGGAGAAATCTATTTCTGGCGAACCAAAAAGCAGCATGAGATGGACTTTATCGAGATTGTGAACGGCACCATTGCTGCCTTTGAATGCAAGGCTGGCAACAAAATCAACTCCACCTCAATCAAAGCATTCTCTCGCGCCTATCCGAACATTCCGGTGACAGTTGTCTCCCCTGACAATATTGACCAAGAGCCGGCGGAGCCTGCGAGCTTAGCAAATGCATTTGACGCCCCTCCAAATCCCTGACCGTCCCGACGGTAAGTCTTCAATTTGGCAAATATTGGGATTATATTCCCAGAATGTTCGGCTTTTTTGGGATTATAATCCCAAAATTTTCGTGGTCGAAGTGACAGCAAATCGGGGGCAATCCCCGAGGCGAAAAGCCTCGGCTATATCGAAACCTTCCCTCTTTAGAGGGGAGTTGTTTAGACCACAGGAAAAACCCCGTGTTTTCGTCTACGACAAACTTGAACTGCCCAACGGCATTCAAATGCCCTGCATGGGTTTCGGCACCTGGCAGGTTCCCAACGATAGTACGCTCGAAGCTGCCGTGTCGTCGGCGCTTCAACTCGGGTATCTGAGCCGATCCGGCAAAAACGCATTGCGCAAACGGCCGCGCCTCCCGAAGAGAGCGCGGCCGTTGCCGTTCAGTGAACGGCGGCTCGACGTCCGCCGTTCGCGAACTTAATGCTTCAACCCGAAGCCTTTGATCCAGGCATACGTCCTGTTGAGGTCATGCGTAAAAATGCGGTCGGCATCGACATACGGGACAACCTTTCGGTAGTCCTTGAGAAGAGCGGCGGTGCCCTCGCCGAGCTTGCGGCCCTCATGGCGCACGCGCATGTCCATGGCCTGCGTCACGTGCAGGACCTCATAGGCATAGACCTCGGCCACGATGTCGGACATTTTGGAAAGGCGGTCGGCCGTGACGTTCAGGTTCGAGAAGGTTTCCTCAATGCCGATCGATGTCGGAATGCCGTAGCCCATCACGCTGTTGGTGAGTCCCATGCCTTCGGCATAGATGCCGGACATGGACTGGGCAATGTTGGCAAAGCCGTCGCCGCCCTTGTTTTCCGGCGCGACAAGATAAGTAGCGAGATTCGTGCGATGACCGTCGTCGAGCTGCGTCGTGCGCCAGGCGGAGGCATGCATGACCTGGCCCATGGCGCGCGTGAGCGTTTCGAGTCGAAGCGCGAGCTGCGTGTTGTCGAAGTTGGCGCAGGAGTTGACGAAGGCCTTGTCGCCGCCCGCCTGATTTTCAAGCACAACGGGCATCTTGCTGTACCAGAGATCCGTTCGGGCATCGGTGTTGACGATCGGGTTGTCGGTCGTGTGGTTGATGGCCCGGCCGATCACATCCTTGGCCGAGTCGAGCTCATTTTGCGCCACGGCGAGAATGTAGCCCGCGGAACGGAAGGAAAGCGGATCCTGCAGATAGCGCTTGTCGTCCTTCTGCCAAAGATACGAGCCCTTGAGATTGGCAAGCACGGCCTCGCTCACCTCATGCTGCTTGGGCCATCCCTTCGTTTCGACCGTATGCCAGAGGAAGGGCGTGACGTTGCCGTTCAAGGCCTCGAGAGAGGAGGCGATCAGCACCGGCGTGAATTTAACGACGTGTTCGGCCTTCTTCACGGCGTCGACGGCCTGAGCCTCGGCAACATTGGAATTCGAGAGGATGGAGATGCCGTCAAGGCCGAACGGATGGAAGTCCTTGAGCTTCAGAGCCTTGCGAACTTCAGCGGCTGGACGGCGCTCGCCCTTCCATATCACGTCCCATTCGCCCATCAGCGCAAGACCGATGTGCGTCGCCATGGAAAGGTCGTTGGAGCCTTCGGAACCGCGGGACGGGATGAGCGGCGTGACGTCGTTGTTGATGTATTCCATAAAGGCGCGCGCGGCGTCTTCGCTCATGGCGGTATAGCCCGTCGCCATCTGGTTGACGCGGATGATCATGGCCATCTTGGCGATGTGAGCCGGGAAGTACGGTTCGAAGCCGGCCGCCTGAATGCGCATCTGGCGTTCGTTGAAGCGGATTGTGGCAGAACGGTTCGGCTCGTCTTCGACGCCGCTGCCCGTGACGCGGTTTTCCTTCAGAGCTCCGTAGTTGACCGTAAGACCGTAGATGTCTCGGCCGTCTTCGGCAGCGGCGATTGGCGCGCGATAGCCGGCCTTGAGGCGGGCCATGCCTTCCTTGGAGATGGAAACGGTTTCGCCTGGCTGAGCAATTTGCCAGAGCTGATCGACGGTAAGCGTGCGGCCGTCAAGCACATGGTTGGCGGCACAAGCGGAGAACGAGATGCCGGCACACATCATGGCGGCGATGATTTTTTTCATGGAGGATCCTGGTTGGAAGCGTGAACCTGCAGCTTCTGCAAGGTTCCGGAAAATTGGGGACATTCCCGGCTCCGCGAGGGCCGGAGCCGGGAATCTTATTGACGATATCGGTTCAACCGATTACTTGAAATTCGTCCATTCGACAACGTGGCAGTCGTTGCAGAGCGCACGAGAAGCCTTGTGCTCGCTGTGGCACGTCGAGCACTCAAGCGTTGCGCCGTAATGATCGGACGCGTGCGGCTTCTTGTCGAACTTGTTGGGCTTCGTCGGAATCTTGTCCATCGTGCCGTGGCATGCAATGCAGCCTTCGCTCGTAACCGGACGTTCGGTCGGAACGGCGACGCCGTGACAGGTTTCGCACTTCATCATAGTGCCGACCATCTTGGCGTGGTGATCCTTGAAGGGCATGCCGTTGACATCGGCAGCCGTCGCGCAGGCGGCCGTCATGGAAAGAAGAGCGGCCAAAAGGAGAGATTTCTTCATTTTTGTACCTTTTGAAATTAACGACGACGGGTAGCGGCGCTGTGGCCGGCAATCTGGCCGAAAACAAGGCCGTCGACGGAGGAGCAGCCGCCGAGGCGGTCCATGCCGTGAGTGCCGCCCGTCACTTCGCCGGCGGCGTAAAGCCCCGGAATCGGCTTGAGCGTGCGGGAGTCGACCACTTCGGCCTTCGGCGTGATGGACACGCCGCCCATGCAGTAGTGGAGCTTCGGAGAAAGGCGCATGGAGTAAAACGGCGCCTTCAGCACGGTCTTCGTGTCAAGCGGCTTCTTGAAGGGATCCGCCTTCTTGCCGGCAACGATTTCGTTCCATTCGTCGATCTGAGCCTGGATCGCCTTGATGTCCTTCACGCCATGGAGCTTGCAGAGATCTTCAAGCGTTTCACTCTTCTTGACGGTGCCTTCACGATAGGCCGCCTTGAAGCCTTCGGCGTGCGCCGTCGTTTCTTCAGAACAGAACGTGAACGGATAGTTCGGCTTTTCAGCGCTGCCCTTGGAGAGCACGGCGAGCTGAGCGTCGGCTCGAGTGCGGCGGTCGGCGAGCTCGTTCATGAAGCGCTTGCCGGTGGTCGGGTCGACGGCAATGCCCTCGCCGAAGGCGTAGTCGGCAAAGAAGCTGCCGGGACCTGCGCCCTTTTCATCCGGAGAAGCCCAGGGACCGAGCTGGAACATGTCGAGCATGACGGGCAGCGCGCCGTTGGCGAGCAGCGTCTTGATCATCGTGGCGGTGGCGCCCGGCTGGGACGTGCATTCAAGATCCTTGTAGACGGGCATCGTAGCCGTCACGAATGCACGGTCCTGGCCCCAGCCGCCGGAGGCGACGATGACGCCGAGACGGGCGCGCAGAGACTTCATGCCGCGGTCCGTGTCGTTGTGCCAGTCATAACCGACGCGAACGTTAACGCCCGTGACTTCGCTGCCTTCACGAACGATTTCCTCAACACAGACGCGGTTGCGGAATTCGATTCCCTTGGCCTTTAGCCAATTGTGCATCGGCACCACCACGCCGCCGCCCGACGCATTGGTCGGAAGGTGGGCGCGCGGCGCGCTGTGCCCGCCGAGACGAATGACCTTGTCCATGAACTGAACGCCGCACTCCTTGAGCATCGGGAAGGCGGTGTGAGCCTGTTCGGCAAGCGTACGGCAAAGCTCCGGATGGTTGAAGCCGCGGCCTGCCTTGACCATGTCTTTGACCATCAGTGCGGGATCGTCCTTGATGCCCTTGGACTTCTGAAGCTCCGTCATCGGCATGCACATCAGGCCGCCGCAGAGTGCGGAATTGCCGCCGAAGGCTTCCATCTTTTCGAGAACGACAATCTTCTTGACGCCGTCCTTGAGAGCGGCGTAAGCGGCGGAGAGGCCGGCAAAGCCGGAGCCGACGATGATGATGTCGAATTCTTCATCCCAAGAATTGACCGCCGTGGCGCGCGGGCGGGCGACGGCGGTGGACAATCCGGCAGCAAGCGCAGTGCCGAATGCGCTGCCGATCAGGCGGCGGCGAGTCGCGGAATGAATGCTGTTCATGCATATCTCCTGTAAGGGTAAAAAGCCATTTGTTTGACCGTAAGTTGAAACTATTGTATCTGTACCTAACGTCGTTTAACCATTAGTACAAACTCCTATGTTTTCCTTACACTATCTCCGTGCACACTTGAACCGGACACCGTACAATTGTCTTTTTCGCATACCCGGCACGCCGTCCGTGAAGGCGGAGCTGCCGGCAGCAGGAATTCGGAAATCAGAGAGATGTCCTCAACAGTGGAAGCAGAAGAAAAAAAGACGGAAGTGAAGCGAGGACGTCCCAGAACGACGAACGTCTTGGGCTCAAATACGAAGGAGAAGGTGCTCGAAAGCTATCGCTCCCTGATCAAGGAGCGTCGCACGGCGGACGTGTCGCTTGACGACATCTGCCGCCGCGCGAACGTGAAGAAGGGATCCCTCCTCTACCATTTCGGTAGCAAGGAAGGCATTCAGAAGATCATTGTCGAGCGCTACGTCGACCATCTTGAAGCCTGCTACCAGGCAGGCATGCAAGCGGCCAAAGAACAATGGCCCGATCACGCGCCTGCGATCGCAGGCTTTGTGGAGTGGTTCCGCACCTACTCTCAGGTGAAGGATCCAACCTATTCGGAATACGGCCTTGCGGTGCTCTCGCTCACCGCCGGAAATGAAACGCTGATCGCGCCGGTCAACCGCTGGTACGAGTCGGTTTTTGCGCGCATTCGTGCTGCGTCGGAAGGCAACCGGAAGGCGCTCGTTGCCGTGCTTGCACTCGAAGGCCTCTTCCTGCTGGGCCACTTTCGCGTCAAGGTGCTCGCATCCGACGAACTGAACGCCGTGCTCGACGACCTCCTCGTCTTTTCGGACAAATCCCGGACGGCATAAGCCGAAGGCGCAAAGCTAACGCGCCTCAAGGGCATCCGCCCGCTCTTCGAAGGCCTCGACCGTCATCGGATGATAGAAGATGAAGCCCTGCACGATGTCGTAGCTCGTCTGCCTAAGACTGCTCAGTTGCTCCTAGTCTTCAACGCCTTCGGCGACCGTCTGGCAGCCGAGCACCGCCACGAGATCGGTGACGGCCTTGATGATCAGATGTTTTCTTCCGTCGTGGCCGGAGTTGATGAAGAAGCTCCTGTCGAGCTTGACGAAGTCTGTGTTGGTTGCGGCATACTCTTGCGACGCACCTCATCGACGTTAGATGTAAAGACTGAGTGACTGTCACTGTACATCGCCATAGGAATGCCGTTGTGAATCAGATCATACTCGAGCGCGTTCACAGAAACAGCCGCAGGAAGCCTCCGAATTCATTCGGATGGAGGAATGCGGCACTCATCCATACCCGAAAGCGCCCCTGCGCAGGGGACGCTCATTTCGCAACCCTGTGCTAAGGTTCTTCCATGAGCACGAAATCCTTCATCATCACCCTTCCGATCATTACCGGAAGCGAAGAACGCCGATGGCTTAGGAAGAGTTTCAGCTTCGGCTGCAACCTTCAGAACGCCGTCATGGGCGGGGGATGGGATCGTGTTCAGCAAATGCGCGCAACACCCGAGTGGCAAGCCGCAAGAGTCATGCCGAAGGGCAAGGAAAGGACACAAGCTTTCCGAGATCTGCGCATTCGCTTTCGCTTGAGCGAATACGACTTCCATGCCGATGTCGCTCAACAGCGAAAGGCCTCCGGGCGAGGTCATCTTCTTGGCATCAACGAATGTCAAAAAATCGCTTCTAGGGCCTGGATCTCGGTGGAACGCCACATCTACAAGGGCGGCTCTCCGAGATTCATCAGCTCCAAGCGAGGTCTGCATTCGGTTGAAGGCAAGACCAACAAAACCGGAATCATCTGGAAAGCCGAAAAGTCGGTCTTCAAGTTTGCCGGCCATACGTACCGCGTTCGCATCAACAAGCACGACGACTGGCTCACCCGGGCTCTTCAGGATCCGACGGATCCCGCGAAGCCCCGCAAGGTGAAGTATTGCCGCATTGTGCGCAACGTCCGTAAGGGCAAGGAGTGCTTTGACCTTCAGCTCATCGCGGAAGGCACAAGCCCTCTGAAGCATGCCTACGCCGGCAAGGATCTGCGCATGGCGATCGACCCCGGCCTAGGATCGCTCACATACGCGACTGAGGACGGAAAGATTGCCAAAGTGCAGATCGCGCCCAACGCCGACACGGATCACCGTGCCGTGCGCAAGATCCAGCGTGCGATGGAACGAAGCCGTCAGGCGACGAACCCCGAAAACTATGAAACGGTTGACGTGGTTCGTCATGGCAAGAAGCGGAAGTCTCTGAAGGTGAAGTCCGGCAGGCTTCAATGGCGCTTCTCGAAGCACTATGAAAAGCTCCGAGCCGAACTCGCGGAGATCCATCGCCTTGCGGCGGCCACGCGCAAGCGTGAGCACGGCGAAGTCTGCAACTGGCTTCTGGGCCATGCGGGCACCATCATTGTGGAGGACAACTCTTTCAAGGCGTTCCAAAGGGGACGGTTCGGCAAGTCCATCGGGCGATATGCTCCGGCGGCGTTCTACACCCAACTGACGAGCAAGGCTGAAAGCGCCGGTTTGCAGGTAAAGGTTGTATCGCCAAGGAAGCTCAAGCCCACTCAACACAATCTGTTGACGGGACGCTTTGTCAAACACGAACTCTGGGAGCGCCGCGTACAGCTCGGTGATCGAACCGGCGTCTGCTGGATCGACCGCGATGCAGCGGCCTGCGTGAACCTGCTGTATGCAGACCTTGATCAACAAACCTACGCCCCGAAACGGATCCGAGAGGCCGTTTTAGCCGGAGTAACAGCCTGGCTTGACGCCGGTGTCGTAGTCATTCAAGCCCGAGAAGGGATCACTGAGCGCGAGTTCAGGAGGTTCCGACGGCGGGGGATTCCGTCCCTCGCCGTACAAGGACTGCGTCAGAAAGGATTTCGTGGTCGAAGTGACAGCAAATCGGGGGCTACCCCCGAGGAGAAAAGCCTCGACCAGATCGAAACCTTCTCTCTTTAGAGGGGAGTTGTTTAGATACGCTTCCGTGTCTTCGGTAGGACTGAAGTGAGCACTGAGAAGTTCGCTCGTAGCGTCGTCAATAAAAGCAATCAAGGTTCGGCGCTCCATGTCTCCTGGGAACCAGAAGTGCGGGCTTCCGTCGATCTGTACAAGCTCTCCACGACTCGCTCTGCGTCGACGCAGTGTATGAGCTGAGCGCCGCCGTTCTTTTGGAGTTTGATTAGGATGTAACTCCAACAGCAGCCTGCGAACCCACTCAACAGATACCGTAATACCTTCTTGTTCGCGTAGGTACTTTGTCAGAAGTGAGGCTTGGAAGTCATGATATTTGGTTCGTACGAGGCCAATAACCCGTTGGCGCGTTTCATCAGGGATCTTGTTGGATGGGGCGTGCCCATTGTTCCCATGGAGCGGAATCTGACCTGTTTCGCGCCAGGCTTTCAGCCGACGGAAAAATGTAGGGCGAGAAACACCGAGCATCTGCGCGGCTTGCTCTACAGAGTAAATTTGTTTGTCGTAGGCTGACAAAATTTCGGCAACAGAGGATCGTAAAACAACGCGTGGCTGTTTAACTTCTGGTTTGGAGATTTTAGATTTCGGCATCTGTCCCTCCTTGGTGAAGTGGAAAATGATGAAAACACCTCCTCCACAATTGAGAATGGCCGAATCTGATAGTGATAGGTATTATGAATCTCCCTTCTGTTATCCAGTCTCACTCTGTTGTTAACATAGAAAGATGTGGCTTTGTAGTCTCAGTTATGTTGGTATCGTGGTTCAACTAACCGTGGTATCCTCTCTCCATTTTGGGTATCCCGTCTCGCATAGCGTTGGGCGATAGTTTCAGGCGTGTTGCCAACGAATCCGCACGCTATGGCGTCGAGAACTTTGCATAGTTAAGCCATTTCATTGTGTCAAGGTAAAGACTCTCAATCAATGTGGTTTCATGTCTCACACGTGGCGGGCGGTATCGTTTCAGATAAGGCA
>ENA-UEPQ01001601-UEPQ01001601.1-human-gut-metagenome-genome-assembly--contig:-NODE-1601-length-9626-cov-95.646246_pt1 | contig 9626 bp, 5 predicted proteins | sample MGYA00242903_ERZ507922 | MGnify/ENA primary metagenome ERZ507922 (study PRJEB26167, sample SAMN06115483) | human gut metagenome | host: Homo sapiens | place: China:Sichuan | collected 2014-10-16... | reverse complement strand
GAGCGCGCTCGCGTACGTGAGTACGTTCCAGCCTTCGCCCTCGATTACGAACTGCCAGGAGCGCCTGACGTCGGGATCGTCGTCCACTACGCGGACAATCGCCTGGGACTGCGTGTTTGCGGTCATCGTAAGTCCTTTTTTTGGATTTGTTGTATCTGCAGAAAACCATTGTAGCCAATGCGGGCGTCCCAGGGGCGGAAAATGGCTCGAAATCACACCCCGCGAGCACAGGAACGAAATTCAGAGAACGTGCAAAACGGGGCCTGAATCGGTCAAAAAACGCGTTTTCAGGGCGAAAAATCTGCAAAAACGAACGGGGTCGAAATTCGTGTCACCCTGATTCTCAGGCACGTGAACGATTCGTTCCCGACTGCGCGGAAAATGCGGAAGATCCGTCTCTTCACCTCGCTCACAGGCGGCGACGGCGGGTGCGCCCGCGATGCGGGAAAGGGGAGGGGGCGCAACGCCTCGGACGCCGTCGTTTTCATGATCCTGAAGGCGGCTCAGGCTTTTTTGCGGGGGCGAGCGGAGGTGCTCCGATGAAAAAAGCCCCGCCGGGCGGCGGGGCTTTGTGCGAGCGGATGCTCCCGTCGCGGAGGACGGGAGGAAGGTCCGTTATTTGGCCTGCTTCGAGTAGATGTAGGCCTGCTGGCCGGCGATGCGGCCGAAGGTCACGATGTCGGCCTGGGCGTTGCCGCCGAGACGGTTGCCGCCGTGAACGCCGCCCGTGATTTCACCCGCGGCGAAGTAGCCCGGGATGATCTGGCCCTTGGTGTTGTAGACCTGGGTCTTCGGGTCGATCTTCACGCCGCCCATCGTGTGGTGGACGGCAGGCGTCACCATGATGGCGTAGAACGGAGCCTGATCGAGGTTGCGCGGCATGTCGGCGCGGCCGAAGGCGTCCTTGCCCGCAGCCTTGCCCTGCTTCCAGGCTTCAAGGGAGGCCTTGAGCTTGTCGGCGGGCACGCCCATCTTGCCGGCGAGTTCGTCAAGCGTCTCGCCCTTGAGGCAGTAGGACTGCTTGATGTAGTTGTTCGTGGCCTTCAGGGACTTCTGCATGTCGGAGTCGAAGAAGAGGTAGGCCACGCCGTCCTTCTGCTTGAGGATGGCGGCGGAGACCGCATCGCGGGTGTTGAGCTCGTTGTAGAAACGGGAGCCGTCCTTGTTGATGAGGACGGCGCCGTTGCCGCGGACGGCTTCGGTGATCATTTCACCGACCTTGGGCACGACGGTCGGGTGGGTCTGGATTTCCGTCATGTCGACGAGCTGAGCGCCGATCTTTTCGGAAAGGACGATGCCTTCACCCTGGGCGCCCGGATGGTTCGTCGTGGCGAAGCCCTTCAGGCGGGGCACGTACTTGGAGACGAGCTCGTTGTTGGCGCCGAAGCCGCCGGCCGCATTGACGACGGCCTTGGCGTGGATCGTGTAGGTGCCGTCCTTCTTGCTCTTGACCTGAATGCCCGTGACCTTGCCGTCGTCGGTGAGGATCTTCGTGGCTTCAGTGTTCATGCGCATGTCGATCTTGCGGTCCTTGGCGGCCGTGTAGAGCGTGCGGACGACTTCAGGGCCGACGAGGGCGCCGCCGGTCGGACGATGGGCGCGGGCCTTGGAGGCGCCGGCGAGCAGGCCGACGTCACGAAGGTCGCCGCCGAGAGCGAGGAGCCATTCGACGGAGGGACCCGCACCCGCGACGAGCGTGCGAACGAGTTCGGGATCGTTCTTCCAGTGACCGCCTTTCATCGTGTCGTAGTAGGCGATTTCAAGGGAGTCCTGAACACCCTTGGCGGCCTGGAGCGACGTGCACGGGGCGTTGAGGCCGCCGGCTGCGCGGATCGTGTTGCCGCCCGCCATGGCCATCTTTTCAACAACGACGACCTTGGCGCCGAGGTTGGCCGCTTCGACGGCGGCGGAAAGGCCTGCGCCGCCCGCGCCGATCACGGCGACGTCGACGGTGATGTCTTCAGCGGCCTGAACGCCGGAAATGCCGAAGGCGGCGGACACGGCGGCGGCAAGAAGAATCTTCTTCATTTTGTGTGCTCTCCAATGAGGTTGCGCCGCATGGCGTGCAGGCAGTGCCTGAGCCCGGTCGTGCGGCGCGGTTGGCAGGCGCCTGAGTTGGTCGAAAATGGCGCCCGATTTAATAAATATAACTCCGATCGGTCGGGGACGGAATCGCGCGGGTGCAGGATGGGGCAGGCTTCGGGCTGCCGACAAGGTGAAATAGTGTTTTCGTCAAACCTGCGGGACAGCCGGAATTTCCCTGTGCAACGCCCGTTTGATTTCTCAGCAGGTCTCGCCCTCGCCACAATCTCGAGAAGATGCCTCCGGCTTGGCGTGTCGCAGAGCTTCTCCCTTGGCTCGAGGGTCCTGTCGAACGCTTCGATCTCGTCCATCGCGTCCGTGGATGACGTCCCGCACGCCCGCCACGTGGCCTGCGATCGAGCCGTCGAGGGCGGCGACGAGGCTCAGTTCTGGAATGAAGGCTGCGACTTCGCGGCGCACGAGGAGTGCTGTGGACATACGGTTCTCAGTGGAAAAATGAGATTGAAGAATGTCGTGCGGCTTCTTCCAAAACCGCGCGGATCAAGGCTTTGGAGAGGGCTTCTTTGGGTGCGCGGGGGAGGAGGAAAGTCGCCCGACCATGTAAAATATACGGCCTATGAAAGCCAGCATCTCATACCCCGGCTTCCAGCGTCTGCGCGCAGCGCCCCTCTGGAAGCTTCTGGCGGCAGCCAATGCGCCCGCCATCATCGCCATCCTGGCCGAGCACCTCTACGAGGCGGACCACGGGATGCGTGCGTCCGAATTTTACGCGCGCGTCGACCGCAGTCTCGAGGAGCTTCGCGCAACGGGCGTCGACATGCCGTCGACGGCCCGCGAATACGCGTCGCAGTGGCTCGCCCAGGGGCTTCTCGAACGCACGCTGCCCTACGGCAGCGACGAGGAGGTCTATTCGCTCACCTCGGCCTCGGCCGACGCCGTGAGGTTCGTGACCGGCATGGGCAGGCCCCGCGCGGAGGCGACGGAATCCCGCCTGCAGCTCGTGATCACCGCGCTCGACGGACTTGAAGAAGACACCGACGCGGACGTCGAACGCCGCGAGCATCGTCTCATCGAGGAGCAGAGCCGCATCCGCCGCGAGCTTGAGGCCGTGGGCAGGGGCGAGGTGAAGGTGCTGGACAAGGACACCGCGCTAGAGCGCACCCGCGAGATTCTCACGCTCTTCTCGGGGCTTGTGGGCGACTTTCATCGCGTGCGCGACAGCTTCGAGGCGCTCAACGCTGACCTTCGCCGCCGCATCATGGAGTGCTCGGGCTCGAGGGGCGACGTCCTCGAGGACGTCTTCGCAGGGCTCGATCTCATCAGGCTCAGCCCTGCAGGCCGAACCTTCTTCGCGTTCTGGCGCCTGCTCAACGATCCCGTCGAGTCCGCCCGCTTCGAGGAGGCGATCGACGCCGTGCTCTCGCGCGACTTTGCGCGCGATCTTACCGTCGAAGAGCGCAGGATGCTGCGCACGATGCGCCGCAACCTGCTCGAAAGGGGCGGGGATGTGCACGACACGACGAAGCGTCTGGCCCAGGGTCTCAGGAACTTTGTGGAAAGCCGCCAGTATCTCGAGGAACACCGTCTCAACAGGCTCCTCACCGAGGCGATGCGCGCAGGGATCGATGCGGCCGACGAGCAGAGTCCCGTCCGCAGGACCGGGATCGAACTTTCGAGGACGGGCTTCACACCGAGGTCCGCGGGCCAGATGGTCCTCTGGGATCCCGTCACCTATGCGCCTCCGCCGCCCGTCGAGGACGGCACGCCGCCTCCGCTTGACCTCTCCGCCGTGGGCGAGCGCATTGCAAGATCCGAAATCAACATCCGCGAGCTCAGGGAGAACGTCGCCGACGTGCTCTCCCGCAAGGACCAGGCGAGTGTCGGCGAGGTACTCGAGGCGCATCCCGCGAAGCAGGGCCTCGGCAGCGTCGTCGGTCTCATGGAGCTCGCGCTTCGTCACGGCATTCCCGGCTCGGGCACCGAGAGCCTCAAGTGGACGGGGCTCGACGGCCGCGAGCGCTCCGCCACCGTGAATCAACTCTTCTTTGTTAAGGACAAGATCGATGAACTCACCCGAATCTACTGACGCCGCGCACAATGACGAACAGGCCGCGGGCCTCTGGCGCGGCGACGCGGGCGGGTTGAAGCTCGATGCAAGGCGCGCGCTCGTGCAGCTTCTCAAGGGCCCCGTGCTCGACGGCATGCGCATGCCCGTCATCTGGAAGGCCCTGCTTGAGAGCGAGGACCTGATCCGCAGCCGCCTCAACGACCTCTTTCTCGACCTCGTGATCGACCGCGAGCAGCTCTTCGCGTTCACGCGCCAGGCGGACACCGATCCCGTCAAGGCGCCGATCCTTCTGAAGCGCAAGCCGCTCAACTACATCGAGACCTATCTTTTCCTCTTCCTGCGCCTGAGGCTCTCGAGCGCCGAGGGCAGGGGCGAGCGCGCCGTCATCGGCCTTGACGAAATCCGCGAGCATCTCGCCGACATCGCGGGCCGCAATCGCGACGCCGTCGGCTTCGAGAGGCATCTGGCGGGCGCCGTCACCAAGGCGGACCACTTCGGCGTGCTGCGCCGCCTCAAGAGCGGCGAGGACGCCTTCGAGATCTCGCCCGTCCTCAAGATGCTCATGACGGCCGAACTCGTCGAACAGGTCAAGGACTACTACGAGGGCAGGGCCGCCAAGCCGGGCGAGGCCGCCGCCGAAATTCCCGCCGGCATTGAAAACGACGAATCCGAAGACGAAGACGATGAAGACGATGCGGAGGACATGGAATGACCGATCTCGCGCTTTTCCCCGAGCTCATGCCCGAAGAACAGTTCAGGGCCGTGCGCCTGCAGGTACACAACTGGGGCACCTTCTCGGGCTGCAACGACATTCCGATCGCCGAAGAGGGCTTTCTCTTCGTGGGCGCCTCGGGCTCGGGCAAGTCGACGCTTCTCGACGCCTTCTCCCAGCTGCTGATTCCGCCCCGCTGGGTGGACTTCAACGCCGCCGCGCATGAGACGGGCGGCAAGGTCAAGGGCGACCGCTCGATCGTCTCCTACGTCCGCGGCGCGTGGTCCGAGCTTCAGACCGATGCGGGCGTGACGACGCAGTACCTGCGCGAGGAGACGACTGCCTCGGGTCTTGCGCTCACCTTCCGCAACGCCCGCCGCACTGTGACGCTCCTGCAGGTCTTCTGGATCCGCGGAAAGCTCAACGGCGTGGGCGATGTCAAGCGCCTCTACGCCGTCGTCGAGCGGGACGTCGACCTCAAGGCCCTCATCACCGGCTTCTCGGAGTCCGACTACGACCTCAGGCGTCTCAAGCTTGACCTGGGCGACGCCAGATGCTCGGACCTCTTCCCGCCCTACGAGACCGCCTTCACGGCGCTCCTCGGCATCAAGAGCAGCCTTGCGCTCAAGCTCCTTCACAAGACGCAGTCCGCGAAGAACCTCGGCGACCTCAACGAATTCCTGAGGAACTTCATGCTCGACGAGCCGCGCACCTACGCGATCGCCGCCCGTCTCGTCGACGAGTTCGTCGAGCTCGAGGCCTCGCACCGCGCCGTCGTGGCCGCCAACGCCCAGATCCGCGTGCTCTCGCCCGCCCAGACGGCGTTCGGCGACATGCAGCAGGCAGAAGAGGGCCGCAGCCGCGCGAAGCTCCTCGCGGAGGCGCTCCCCGCCTACCGCGAGTCCTGGCGCGCGAACCTTCTGACCGCCCAGGCCGCGAAGCTCGAGAACGAGCGCCGTACGCATGAGGAGAACGTCCGCACGATTCAGGCCGATCTCGTCGCAAGGCGCAGCACGCTCGCCGACCTTGAGCTTCGCGAGCGCCAGAGCGGCGGCGACCAGATCGCCGGCTGGGAGGCCGAAAAGGCCCGTCGCGAACAGGACCGCGACCGCGCGATGCGCGAGCGCGGAAAGGTCGAGGCCGCCGCGCGCGAGCTCGGCGAGGCCCTGCCGCCCTCGGCCGACGAATTCCGCACGCTCGTCGAGGCTGCTGCCGCTGAAGAGGCGGGTGCCGCCGACCTGAAGAAGGCGAGGGACGCGAAGATCGAGGCCCTCATCGGCGAAGAGCACGGCATCAAGAGCGAGCTCGACGTCCTCTGCGAGGAAATCGAGTCGCTCGAATCGCAGCGCTCGGGCATTCCCGCCGTGCAGCTCCGGATCCGCGAGAAGGTCGCTGCCGAGGCGGGGCTCAGGACCACGGACCTGCCCTTTGCGGGCGAATTCATCGAGGTGCTGCCCGAGCAGATCGCCTGGAGGGGCGCTCTCGAACGCGCGCTCAGGCCGCTCGCCCTTTCGATTCTCGTGCCCTCCGAACATTTCGAAGCTGTTTCCCGTGTCGTCAACGGCGCCCACTGGGGCGCCCACGTGCGCCTGCTGAGGACGGGCGGCGCGATCGTCGAGGAGGCGGGAAGCCTTTCGGACGATTCCGTCATCCGCAAGATCCGGGTCACCGACGGCGTGCACGCCCAGTGGCTCGAGAGCGTCCTTCGACGCGACTACGACCTCGCCTGCGTCGAGACGCCCGAGGCCTTCGCCGCCGCGCGCCGCGCCGTGACGAAGACGGGCTTCGTGAAGGACACGCACGCACGATACGACAAGAACGACACCCGCGCGGTCGACGATCCGCGCGCCTGGGTGCTCGGCATGGACAATCGCGCCAAGCTCGCGGCCCTCAGGGCCGAAGAGGAGATCCGCCGTCGTGATTTTCATGAGAAGAGGCGCGCGATCACGGCCCTCAAGAACGAGGAGGCCGAGGCCAGCCGCAGGCTCGTGTATTGCCACACCCTTGCGGCTGCCTCCTGGATCGACATTGATCCCGCTCCGATTCTTGCCGACATCCACCGCCTCGAGGCCCAGATCCGCGCCGTGCGCGAGGGCAACGAGGCCCTCAGGGAGCTCGCGAAGGCCATCGAGGAGACGCGCATTCAGATTGCCGCCGTCGAGGAGAAGCTCTCCGACGCAAAGGCCGACCTCAAGACCGCCGACGGCGCGCTCACGGCCGTCAGGAAGCGCTTGCAGACCCTGAATGACGCCTGGAGCACGCAGATCGCGGCGCTCACCGACGGCATGCGCAAGGGACTCGGCGACCGCTTCGGCGCAAGGCTCGGCGAGATCCGCCTCGACACGCTCGACGACCTCGTCAACATGGTCGCGCGTGAAATCAATGACGAAATCTCGAAGCTCGTCGCTCGCGTGAAGGACATGGAGATCCGTGTCACGACCGCGTTCGACAAGTTCCGCGACCAGTTCCCCGCAGAGTCGGCCGACCTCGGCGCGGGCCTTGAGTTCGCGGGCGACTACTTCAGGCTGCTCGAGACGCTCGAGCGCGACCGCCTGCCCGACTTCGAGGCGAAGTTCCGCGAGCTTCTGCGCCAACAGAGCATGCAGAACCTCTCGCAGCTGCGCCAGTACCTCACCGAGGAGCGCCGTGACATTCTGCAGCGCCTCGAACTCGTGAACGAAAGCCTTCACGTCGTGCCCTTCAACGTGACGAACGGCCGCAGGACTTTCCTTCGCATCACGACGCAGGAGCGCATGCTCCCCGAAGTGGTCGAGTTCAGGAAGCGGATCCGCGACGCCCTTGAGGGCGCCTGGGACGTCAAGGTCGAGGACGGCGAGGCTGAAAAGCGCTTCGCGATCCTCGCCGAGCTCGTGTCGAGCCTCAAGGACCTGCCTGAAAACCGCCGCTACCGCGACACGGTGCTTGATGTACGCCGCCACGTCGACTTCATTGGCGAGGAAGTGGATGACGACGGACGCCAGATCGAGGTCTACCGCAGCGGCGCCGGCAAGTCCGGCGGCCAGCGCCAGAAGCTCACGACGACTTGCCTGGCTGCCGCCCTCAGGTACCAGCTCTGCGGCGACAGCGTGTCGGTCCCGACCTATGCGCTCGTAGTGCTCGACGAGGCCTTCGACAAGGCCGACAGCGACTTCACGACGCTCGCCATGAACATCTTCCGCCAGTTCGGCTTCCAGATGATCGTCGCCACGCCCGACAAGGCCGTCACGACGCTCGAGCCCTTCATTGGTGGCGCCTGCGTGGTGCACATCGTCGAGCGCAAGTACTCGAGCGTGCTTACGATCCCCTACGACGGCGCGGTCCACCGCCTCGTCTGGAAGGCGCCCCCTGAATCCGCAGAACCCGTGAAGGAGGCCTGATGAAGACGCCGGCCGAGGTCCGCACGACTGCGGCGCGTCGATTCCGGGCGTCGTGCCGCAGGTGGCTCGCCGGTCATCTGGGCCTTCCCGACGACTCGGCCTGGCCGTTTGCCGTCCCGCTTGGCGTTCCTTCCGAGCGCGAGGTCCTCGCCGACCCGCAGAAGACGCTCGACTGGTGCGACGCATGGAGCGCGGAGGCCGAATCGGGCCGTCTCAAGGTGGCCTTCGCGGTGCGGGACTGGACGGCCTGCGGCCGTCAGACCGTTCCCGAACGTGCGGTGTTCGAGTCGCCCGAAGCCGTTGCGCGTGCAGCGGGCGAGCTTCACACATGGAGACGTGCGCTCGAGCGTGCCTCCCGCCTCGTCGACGGCGAAGACGGCCTGAGGGAGGCGGTCGTGCGTGCCTGGAGCGTGCTCGCCGAATGGGAGGACGAGGATTTCGTGATTCTGCTCTCCGCCTTCAGGTGGCTTGCCGACAATCCCGAAAGCGGTCTCTATGTTCGTCAGCTGCCCGTCGAGGGCATGGATACCAAGTGGCTCACGAAGCCCAGAATGACGGTGCTTCGCGATCTTCTCGCCGCCCGCTGGCGTGCTTCCGGGAGGCCCGTGCCCGAGGCGCAGGCCTTCGAGGCCTTCGCAGGTCTGAGGAGCAGGCCCTCGAGCGTGCGCATGAGGCTTCTTGATCCCGCAGACCGTGCGCTCATGCACGGACTCTCCGACCTCTCAGCGCCGCCGGAGGAAATCGCGATCCTGCCGCTTCATCCGAGAATCGTCTTCATTTCCGAAAACGAGCAGTCGGGCCTTGCGTTCGGCGACGTGCCGGGCGCCGTCCTCTTTTTCGGTTTGGGCAAGGGCGTCACGCAGCTCGATGCCGTTCCCTGGATTCATGAGGGGACGGTCATCTACTGGGGCGATGCCGACACGTGGGGCCTTCAGATTCTCGCGTCTTTAAGACGGCGCTTTCCCAAGACGCGCGCCGTCATGATGGACGAGGCGACGCTCGTGCGCTTTCATGCCTACGCCGTCGAGGAGCCCAGGCAGGCGCCCGAAGCTGTCTGCGAGGGCCTTCTGCCTGCTGAAGCCGCGCTTTGGGACGCACTCAAGTCCGACAAATATGGCATGCGCCTTCGCCTTGAGCAGGAGCGCATCCCCTGGGCCCATGCCAGGGCCGAACTCATGAAGGCAGTTGCCGAAGCTTCCAGAAAGTCCTGAGTCTGAGGTCTAATCTAAACGGCACATGCACCCTCATGCTCCGTCGAGTGCGAGCGTTTGCGCATCGAGCGCTACGGTTCGACCTATGATGATCCGTAAGCTCTCCATAGAACCCGTGCGCCGCAAGCCTCTCAATGGGAGGTAAGGCGCACAAAGTTTTCGAACGTGAAGTAACATTGCCTTATGCGCACCTCCACCTCTTCCTACATCGTCGA
>ENA-UEPQ01001575-UEPQ01001575.1-human-gut-metagenome-genome-assembly--contig:-NODE-1575-length-9708-cov-4.782889_pt1 | contig 9708 bp, 6 predicted proteins | sample MGYA00242903_ERZ507922 | MGnify/ENA primary metagenome ERZ507922 (study PRJEB26167, sample SAMN06115483) | human gut metagenome | host: Homo sapiens | place: China:Sichuan | collected 2014-10-16 | study... | reverse complement strand
CGTTTTTGACAGATGCCCATACAGCCGTAGATGTGCATAATAATGAAATGCTGTGGCTGATAAATTCACATGAAGTTGGTTAGAAGTTCAAAAACCACTGTTCCTAAGTTGGAATGGGAAGGTTTCTAACCAAAGGAGAGCCAGAATACCTGCTAAAGTCTTACAATAACATCAAGCTTCCAGGATAGAAGTATGTGTCATACAAAAAACGATTCAATTTATTTTTTGAGACATAACCAGATAGAGGCTTGTTGTTTTATTTCGTGTATAAATAAAACACTATATGAGGCTTTTAGCATCTGCTATTTTAGCTTTGTGCATACAATCGGTATGCGCCCAAAGCATATTGAAAGATCCGAAGGAACTTTCCGTGCTATTGAACGAGGTCGTGGTCACCGGTACGGGTACCGAACACTATCTGAAAGACGCCCCTGTGCAAACAGAGGTAATCACTGGCAAAGCCCTTGACAGTTACCAAGGACGCAGTATGCAAGATATTCTGGAAGGGCTGAACGCTTCCATCACCTTTAATCCGAGCGACATGGGTAGTGGCATCCAGATGAACGGATTAGGCAACGATTACATCTTGATCCTTATCAATGGCAAACGGATCAACGGAGATACCGGCGGACAAAACGACTTGAGTATTATCAACCCCGCCAATATCGAACGTATCGAGATCGTAAAAGGTGCCGCCTCTTCCCTGTATGGCTCGGACGCTATCGCCGGTGTTATCAATATTATCACGAAAAAGAACCGGGATAAAGTGAGCCTATCGAATACGACTCGTGTCGGATCGTATGGAGATATATTGGAAAGCGTACAAATCGGCTTTGGGCATAAGAGAGTGAATTCCACCACCTCACTTAGTACGACCCATACGGACGGCTGGCGAAATACGACCCAAGAATGGGACCATCACGAGGTAATGAATGGAACCGTGACACGAACCGTAAACCGATCCACGAACTTTACGTTAAGGGAGAACTTAACCTACAAAGTGAACGACCGGCTGAGCCTTTCGGCCGATGGCTCTTTTTACCAGAAATGGAATTATCGTCCACACGGCGCATTCAAGTATTATACCTATGATCAATTCTACCGGAACTTCGATGTGGCCGGAGGAGCTAAATACGCATTGGGAGGACTGAATTTTCTTTCGGTAGACCTAACTTATGGTAACTATAGCTATTTCTATAATTACCATCATAAAGATGTCACGAACTTCTTCGATCCGGAGACGGGTTTACGTATTACTCGTTATCCGGGGGAACATATTCTGGAAACCTCTCAACAACGTTTCCTTGGACAAGCCAAAAGCGTATTCCACCTCGGGGAAAACAATATCCTAAGCGCCGGACTCGAATATCAATACGATCATTTGAAATCCCCCCGGCGTATCGAGAACGGGAAAGCCTCCGTATTTACGGCTTCCGCTTATGTACAAGACGAATGGAACCCGACGGATCGGTTGAATGTGACGGTAGGTGGGCGCTTCGTCGTGCACCAAGAGTTCGGGGCTACGTTTACCCCTAAAGTCTCCGCCATGTACAAACTAGGCGACTTCAATATCCGAGCCACATACTCAAATGGATTTAAGGCTCCTACCTTAAAGGAGTTGCACGATGATTATATCACGCAGATCGGTGGCGGCCCGTGGAAACATTATTATGGTAATAAGGATTTAAAACCGCAAAAGTCCAATTATTATTCGGCGAGCGTGGAATATCACGCGTCGAACCTGCAGATCACGGTAACAGGGTTCTACAACCGTATCAAGAACATGATCGCCTTGACCGAGATCCCGACAAGCGCCGAAGACCGATTGGATGAGATCGAGGCCAGCATGCAACACAAGAACTTATCCAAAGCCCGCTCTTTCGGGGGAGATATATCGCTCACCTATCAAATCCTATCTTCCTTGGCTATTGGTGGAGGCTATAGCTATACGGATGCCAAAGCGCAATATACGGATGATCCGACCGACCCGAATTATATGCTCTACACCCCGATCAATGGAACCTCATTCCATAATGCCAATTGGAAACTAGCATGGAACCATGCGTGGAAAAAGTATAAATTGGATGTCACCTTGTTCGGCCGGTACCAATCCACCCGCTTTTATATCACGGACGGTGATGGAAAAAGTTATCAGCTATGGCGATTGAATACCCGTCATAACGTATTGAAAAAGAAAAAATGGAACCTAGATATCAATGTCGGTATCGATAATATCTTCGATTATGTGGATCGTACCCCGTTCGGACGCCATCGTGGAACTACGTCTCCCGGACGGACTTGGTACGCCTCCTTTATCGTGAAATTTCAGAATAAACATAAACTATAAACAATCTTAAAAGTTAAATGCGATGAACAAATTTAAGTACCTTTTGCTTGCGGCGAGTCTATTTGCCTCAAGCGCAGTTTTTACCTCCTGTGATGATGGAGACGACGACAATACCGCAAACCCTGCGGAAGAAGTCGTAAAGGCAAGTAAGAAACATGACACGGCGATCTTGTTGTGTACATTCGGTAGCACATTCAAAGAGTCTATCAAGACTTACGACGCAACATTGGCCGATTTCCAGAACGCATTTCCCGATGCGGACATCTATTTGTCATTTACCTCCCGTACTTGCGTGAATCGTGTAGAGGCAGAGACCGGTATCGCACGTTATCAACCGGATCTTTGGTTACAAGCTCTAGGAAATGCCGGTTACAAGAAGGTAGCGGTACAGTCCTTACACATCATCCCGGGTGAGGAATACCTAAGCTTGATGAATACGGACGTGAAGAAGAAATTCATGATCGAGTCTTTCCCGAGTGTTCAAGTCGTAAAAAGCCCTTGTTTGGTGTACGACAAAGAGGATGTGGAAGCCGTAGCGAAAGTCCTATACAGCCACTACAGTGATAAATTGGCTGATAACAAGAACATCCTTTTATTAATGGGACATGGTAACCCGGATAAAAACTATAACGCAAATACGAAATACACGGAAACAGAAGAGGCTATGCAAGCCTTGGCCGCTAACAAAAATGTATTCGTAGGTACCGTTGATTACGGAGATATGTTGTTCTGGCCGGAAGAAGGCGAACCTAATGAGGAATGTGTCTATTCCAAACTTACCAAATACTGCGAGGATCATAACTTAAAACCGGAAGAGATCACGATCTCCTTAGCTCCGTTCATGTCTATCGCCGGAGACCATGCGCATAATGACCTTTGGGGTATCGAGGAGGGTGATGATTTCAGCGCTGCCGCTCCTAACGCCGACGCTTGCTGGAGACTAAAACTTTTGAAGATGGGCTTCAAGATTGACACGAAAGAAAGCCATAACGGAAGTTTAGGGAACTGTAAGATCATAGGCTTAGGCGATTACGACGCTGTTCGTCAGATCTGGGTGAACCATCTAAAAGCATTATATAATGATGCGGAGGCTTGGGAAACCGGAGAAGACTACCAGTAAATAATTGAGAATTGAGAATTGAAAATTGGTTCAGTAAGTACTCACTAATTTTCAATTCTCAATTTTCAATTGTTCAGTGTGTATATAATTTCTTTCGATCAAAAATCGTCACCCGTTTATATTTCATGGCGAAACGGATGTGATCGATAAATAAAGACCGGATCGCCGGATTCTCACCTAGAGGCTTTAAATAAATATCCACATCGAAACCCTGTTGACGTAGCCCTTTCTGCCAGAAATCCGTAACCGTATTTTCCGTACCTCGAATCAGTACGAACATAAAAGGAATCAACTGCACACGCTTATGACCGGCTTGGCGCATTTGCTCACCTACATCCTCGATCGTAGGGAAACCCTCACGGGTTCCGGTATAATAATCTTTCATTCCTTTGGTCTGGAACATATACCCCAATTTCGCGTAAGCCGAGTTACTGGCATGATAAGTTCCGTGCGCCACCAATAACTTAGCCCCATTTTTAGTCACTCCAGAAGGTGAGGAAACCGCTTTCATCACCGCCTCATAATCGGTATCATCATATAACAAGGGATTACCTACACGCAAATCCTTAAACAAACCTTTTCGCTGTTCCGCCTCTTTGCGGATCGCTTCCATCTCCACACCCTCTATAATGATAGTCGGTTGGATAATTACATGGGTAAACCCTTGATCACGCAACTCCACCAAGGCGTCCGCCGGCAACTGAACCCAAACACCTTGCGCCCTCAACCGACTCACTACGCTACGGGCGCTATAAGCCTGCCGGACTTCCACGTCTGGGAAAGCCTCCTTGACACGCTTGTTCATCACATCGATTACTTGGGTACGAGCTTCCGGGTAAGCACTCCCGAAATGTACCATCAAGATCGCTAACTTATCTCCCTTTTCCATGCTCTCCCGGATATCGGAAGCGTAAAACTCCCGCCCGGGTTTCGCCCATAATGAACAGGCGAACCCAAGCAGGAGTGAACAAACAAACATGGATCGTAAAAATCCCCTATACATTATTATATTAGTTGATAGTTGACATGTGACAGTTTACTGCTTGAAACGGACCAGAAGGCTGACGTAATAGGTACGGCCCGGGGTCAATGTAGCGTAATTGTAATTAAAGGGACGATCATCTACATAATCAAAAAGGTTATCGATACCTACTCCCGGTTCCAACAAGAAATCGCCGGCTCTAAACGTATGGCTCGTATTGAGATTCCACAAGGAATATTTCGGTGCGTATCCATAAGAAGTAGAATAACGTTCCCCTTGGATACGTCCGTTAAAATTCACGTTCAGCTTATACTTATTCCAAGTATGAGACCACATAGCCGCTACCGTACCACTATGCTTAACGGTCTTATCCAAAGGTTCATCCTCGTATACGTTCTTTCCATCCATGAAACTATAGCCACCATTCAAGGTAAAGCCCGCTCCCAGATAACTATTGAAGGTTACGTTAATACCTTTGATCTTCGCTTTATCGATATTCGCACGCATCTGTATCTCATCATAGTCCGTACCATGGGCGGTGTTATAAGCATCCCGTTCCGCCGTATCCAACATCTTATAGTTAATCATGCTACGCACGTTATTCATAAAAGCGGATACGGACAAAGAGAAATACCGCATCGTATATTCAGCGCTCAACGTGAAATTGTCGCTCTTCTCCGGGTCCAGATCCGGATTACCGATCGTAAGGCGAGTCGCTCCGGACGCTTTCTTCTCCGATTCCGTATACAGCTCTTTCAATTCAGGTGTACGGAAACCAGCCGCATACGATCCGCGGAAATTAAAACCGCCTACCTTATACAGCAAAGCCACGTTAGGAGTCGCATAACTCTTAAAATTCTCATGGTAAATATAGCGCAAACCCGCATACGCTTGGAAATGCTCATTGATATTGATCTCGTCTTGCGCATAAAGCGCGGTCGTGTACATACTTTTACCCGCTATGTTATCCGTCTCGCTACTCAGTAACTCTTTAATGAACTCCGTACCAGCCGAAAGCTTATTATACTTGCCCAAACGAAAGATTCCCTTGACATTCAAGTTATGGTAATGAATCCGTTTCGTCATATCACTCTCTCCGCTTTTCTTTCCATCAAAGAAATCCTTATACGTACTATGATTGTCCGACAGATAATCAGCGTTCAAATAAGAGTTCTTATTAATCATGTATTGAGCGCCCGCCCCATAAGTGAACGTCTCTTTTCTCATATCATAGTTGGTCGTATTCACTTTATCCATCGGCATCGGACGATCGCTGGAACGTCCGAAGAAAGTGCCACGCACATAAAAAGACAAACGATCCGTAGCGTCGTACGTGAAACGTTGGTTGATCACGTTCCGGTGAAATCCCTCGGAAGCTTGCTTATTGGTAGGAACCAACTCGCCTTTACTCTCCGTATAGGGATTTAATTGCCAACCATCGGCCCGTTGATATTGATAAGAAGTATATGAACCGAACTTCCCTACATTCACGTCCGCGTTGACCGACTGCAAGAATTGGTTCTTGCTACCATAACGGCTATTGCTCGTCACGTTCACCTTATTGCGGGAATCATCCGTGATGATATTGATAACGCCGGCGATCGCGTCGCTACCATACAAAGCGGAAGCGGCCCCGTTCAATATCTCTACCCGCTTTACGTTAGACATATCGATACGGGAATAGGTATCATCGCCGGCCAAACGCTTACCGTTTTCCAAGATAACCACGTATTTCTCTGTCAATCCGTTCATATTCATCGTAGCCCCCTGTCCGTTTTCCATAAATACGATACTCGGATTCAGCTTGGTCATCGCATCTTGGAAATTGGTTACGCTCGCCTCTTTCAAGTCTTTTCCCGTAAGCACTTTCACGGGAATAGGGGAATTACTCATGCGGCGATGCGAACCGGTACCGGTTACCACCACTTGATCGATATTCACATACTTTTCTTTCAGCTTAATAACGACATCTTTTTCCGAGTGATCCGTTTGATACACGCCTTGCTCATAGCCAAGGTAAGTCACACGAATACGATGTCTACCATCGGGAAGGTTCAGCTCAAATTTTCCGCTGGCATCCGTGGTTGTACCATTCAAGGATTCCGACACGCGGATATTCGCACCCGGAAGTGGTTCATTACTTTCATCCACGACCTTACCCTGTAAACGTACCTGCGCAAATGATACGTTTATCGCACAACTTACAGCTAAAGCCGCGCACAAACACTTTCTTTTCATAAACGATTTGTTATTATGTATATTTCCGCTTTCCTGACCCCGAGAAAAACAGCAATAAAACGCTTGGCAGGTTTCCTGACTTACCTCGTAGAAAACGACCTTCCCGTCTTTTACAGACAGTGGTATGAGAAATGTTTTCTACTTTACAAAAGCTTACAGTAGCGGGCACTGCTCCGGATTCACACCGGATTCCCTCTTTATGACGAAACCGGATGGTTTTTACGTCATCACCAAAACGGGGGCAAAAGTATGAATTATTTTATATAAACAAAAATATATCCCGGCTTATGTTCTTTAAAAGCTTTACAAAGAGAAGCTTATAACACATCACATCACCAAAAAGGAAAACAAAAGCAATCATACAAGACACAAAGTTTTCCAAAACTTTTTACAACGCACTACAAATTAACACCTTAACATAATTTAATCAGCAAAAAGTTTTCCAAAAAGAAAATCATATGGAGTAATAAGATACCTTTGCACGCATAATCAATCACAAATTAATCGACATCATGATACAGACAGTTGTTAAACGGGACGGGCGTATCGTTGGCTTCAACGAGGAGAAGATAGTAACCGCTATCCGTAAAGCCATGTTGCATACAGACAAGGGAGAAGATATGCAACTGATTCGCCAGATCACAGATCATATCTCATTCAAGGGAGAACCTCAAATGACCGTAGAGGCGATTCAAGATGCCGTGGAACTGGAATTGATGGCCAGTAGCCGGAAAGATGTAGCGCAGAAATATATCGCTTACCGGAATCAGCGAAGCGTAGCCCGCAAGGCGAAAACACGGGATATGTTCTTGGAGATTATCAATATCAAATCCAACGATATCACCCGTGAGAACGCGAACATGAACGCTGATACACCCGCCGGCATGATGATGAAATTCTCCAGCGAGACCACCAAGCCGTTTGTCGATGACTATTTATTGAGCGAAGAGGTCAAGGAAGCCGTATCTAACAACTACCTCCATATTCATGATAAAGATTATTATCCGACTAAAAGCTTGACCTGCGTACAACACCCGTTGGATCGCATCTTGAAATACGGGTTCTCCGCCGGTCATGGCGAATCACGTCCGGCTAAACGAATCGAAACCGCTAGTATCCTTGGCTGTATCTCTCTGGAGACCGCCCAAAACGAGATGCATGGCGGACAGGCAATACCGGCGTTCGATTTCTACCTAGCTCCTTACGTACGTAATAGCTTTATCGAGGAAGTAAAGACCTTAGAGGATTTATACGGACAGGATTTCTCCCACTTATATAATAAGCCTATCGACGATTACCAGACACAGACCTTGGATGGATTAAGCGGTGATAGACGCGTCATACAACATGCCATCAACCGCACGGTAAGCCGTGTACACCAATCGATGGAGGCTTTTATCCATAATATGAACACAATCCATTCCCGTGGAGGCAACCAAGTGGTATTCAGCTCCATCAATTATGGAACCGACACCTCGGCGGAAGGTCGTTGCATCATCCGGGAGTTATTAAAAAGTACTTACAGAGGCGTAGGTAACGGCGAAACCGCTATCTTCCCGATCCAGATATGGAAAAAGAAACGAGGCGTAAGCTATCTGCCGGAAGACCGTAACTACGATCTTTACCAATTGGCCTGCAAGGTCACCGCCCGTCGTTTCTTCCCGAACTTCTTGAATCTCGACGCGACCTTCAACCAAAGCGAAGATTGGAATGCGGACGATCCTCAGCGCTATATCCACGAGGTAGCGACCATGGGATGCCGTACCCGTGTATTCGAGAATCGTTTCGGACCGAAGACTTCTATCGGACGAGGTAATCTATCTTTCTCGACGATCAATATCGTACGATTGGCTATCGAGTGCATGCAGGTGGAGAATAAGGAAGAGCGTATCGCCCTATTTTTCGCTAAACTGGATCATATGCTGGAACTTACGGCTCGTCAGTTGCATGAGCGTATGGAGTTCCAGAAAACCGCTTATGCGAAGCAATTCCCGTTGTTGATGTCTTCCTTGTGGTTAGGCTCAGAAAAATTGAAGCCTAACGATTCGATTGCCTCCGTTATCAACCAAGGCACCTTGGGCATCGGCTTTATCGGACTGGCCGAATGCTTGGTAGCCCTTACCGGGAAGCATCATGGCGAAGATGAGGATTCGCAGGCCTTAGGCGTAAGGATCGTTACGTATATCCGGGATCGCGCCAACCAATTCTCTGAGCAATACCAACACAATTATAGCGTACTGGCAACTCCGGCTGAAGGCTTGTCCGGCAAGTTCACGGGAAAAGATCGTAAGAAGTTCGGATCGCTCCCCGGTATCACGGATCGGGATTATTATACGAACTCTAATCACGTCCCGGTATATTATAAGTGCAGTGCCCGTCATAAAGCCGAAGTGGAAGCTCCTTATCATGATTTGACTCGTGGCGGCCATATCTTTTACGTAGAGATGGATGGCGACGCTACCCATAACCCCGAAGCGATCATGCGTGTCGTGGATATGATGGATAAATACAATATCGGATACGGTTCCGTAAACCATAATCGTAACCGTTGTCTGGATTGTGGCTACGAGAACTCCACCCCGAATCTGGAAGCCTGCCCAAAATGCGGCAGCAAACACTTGGACAAACTTCAACGCATCACCGGTTACTTGGTAGGAACCACCGACCGTTGGAACAACGCCAAGCTATCCGAGCTGAACGACCGCATCACCCACAACTAATTTTCAATTGTCAATTGTCAATTTTCAATTACCATGTTGTCTATCATAGATATCATCGAAGATACCACCGTAGACGGTCCGGGATTCCGGACCGCCATCTATGCGGCGGGTTGCCCGAACAAATGCCCGGGTTGCCACAACCCCGAATCATGGGATATCCATAAAGGGAAGAAAGTAAGAACGGAAGAGATCGTGGAGAAAGTGCTGGCTGACGAGTTCGCCAACGTCACCTTCTACCCAGATATGAGAGTAACCTTTCAGAGCAAGGGCATTGATTGAAATAACGGCTTCTCTTTTTGCT
>ENA-UEPQ01001568-UEPQ01001568.1-human-gut-metagenome-genome-assembly--contig:-NODE-1568-length-9728-cov-4.508445_pt1 | contig 9728 bp, 7 predicted proteins | sample MGYA00242903_ERZ507922 | MGnify/ENA primary metagenome ERZ507922 (study PRJEB26167, sample SAMN06115483) | human gut metagenome | host: Homo sapiens | place: China:Sichuan | collected 2014-10-16 | study... | reverse complement strand
GTATGGCTATATACCAAGCCTGGTAAAAAATGGCTAGAAAATCTATAATCTCCAATATATTTTGAGGCTCCGCATAACGGAGCCTTTTTTATTTCAATTGTATATATTACAAACTCGTAATATGTTTGTAATAATTCTTTCAAACAGGCTTAACAGCTTCTTAATATGGATATCCTTTCTTTGCATCAGAATAAATAGGCAAAGATTGTGAGAAAGTTTATTGAAAAATTAGTGGAAGGAGGATTTTTGATCAGTGGAAGCGTCAGTAGCTTTACGATCTTGTTGATCATTGTCTTCTTATTTAAAGAGGCCGCAGGTCTTTTTAACAGCCCGGAGGTAGAGGAAGGATATATATTGGCCGTGAATCAGGAAAATCCGGTCGAACATTTGTCGCCCGAGCAAATCATGGATGTCTTCGATGCCAATATCACCAATTGGGAAGATTTAAACGGAGAAAATCAAGATATACTAGTCTTCCGGTTCTCGGATCTAACCAACTATTATACGGAAGAAGAGCTAGGTGAAGAATTTCAATATGTTCCCGAGAAAATCAATGAACTTATCCATAAAGAGCCCGGGATTATCGCATTCTTTCCGGAACAATACAAGTCGGAGAACTTTACGGGAAAAATCATATCGGGAGCCACGATCAAGCCTTCGGAATTCTTTGGAGGGACGAAATGGTATCCGACCTCAACTCCCGCTCCGATCTTTGGGCTGATCCCTCTATTACTAGGAACGCTGTTGGTAAGTATAGGTGCGATCGCCTTATCCCTCCCCTTCGGAGTAGCGGTAGCGATCTATATGGCAGAGATCGCCAATACAAAAACACGCAATTTATTAAAACCGCTTATCGAGTTGCTGGCAGGTATTCCCTCAGTCGTTTATGGTTTCTTCGGATTGGTGGTGATCGTTCCCCTTATCCAAAAGACCTTAGACCTTCCGGTAGGCGAGACCGCTTTCGCCGGAAGCGTGGTTTTAGCGATCATGGCGTTGCCGACCATCATCACGGTAGCGGAAGATGCCATGCGAACTACACCACGAGCCATGAAAGAGGCCAGCTTGGCATTGGGAGCCACGCAATGGCAAACCATCTATAAAGTAATAATCCCCTACTCCATATCCGGTATCACGTCCGCTGTCGTATTAGGTATAGGACGTGCGATCGGTGAGACGATGGCCGTATTGATGGTAACCGGAAACGCCGCCGTTATCCCTACCTCGTTCTTCGAACCGGTACGGACAATTCCTGCCACGATAGCGGCGGAATTGGGTGAGGCTCCCGCAGGTGGAGCACATTACCAAGCCTTGTTTATGCTGGGAGCCGTGTTGTTCCTCATCACCTTGGGGTTGAGCATCGCCGTAGAATATATTTCATCCAAACGTAAAATTTAATTAAAGATATGGCACCTATTCAACATTTAGGGAATATAGACAAGAGGAAACGGGCCTCTCAACAGGTTGCTTTCGGTTTCTTTTCTTTCCTGAGTTATTTGGTCGTAGTGATCTTATTCGTAATACTGGGATTCATTATCTTAAAGGGAGCAAGCGTGATCAGTTGGGATTTCCTGACACAAGCACCCCAAGAGGGCATGACCTCCGGGGGGATTTTTCCGGCTATCGTAGGTACACTCTATTTAGTGATCGGAAGTAGCTTGATTAGTTTTCCTATCGGCATCATGAGTGGTATTTATATGAACGAGTACGCCACGAACGGGAAACTCATCCGCTTCATCCGTATCATGACGAATAATCTAAGTGGTGTCCCATCCGTTGTTTTCGGGTTATTTGGTATGTCTCTATTCGTAAGCACCTTGGGATGGGGAGACTCTATTATAGCGGGTTCGTTTACCTTGGCGCTGATGTCCTTGCCACTTATCATCCGTACGACGGAAGAGGCTTTGAAAAGTATCGATGATTCTTTCCGCCACGGTAGCCTAGCGTTAGGGGCTACGAAATTGCAGACCATTCGCAGGGTCGTGCTACCGATGGCGTTCCCCAATATTATTACGGGATTGATTCTTTCGATCGGGCGTGTGTCCGGAGAGACCGCTCCTATCCTTTTTACGGTGGCCGCTTATTTCTTGCCGCAATTACCGAAAAGTATTTTCGACCAATGTATGGCATTACCCTATCACTTATATGTTATATCTACAAGCGGTACGGATATCGAGGCTTCCCGGGGAATGGCTTATGGCACGGCACTCGTACTGATTGTCATCGTATTATTAGTAAACCTTTTGGCAAATGCCTTGCGTAGTTATTTCGCCAAGAAGGTAAAAATGAATTAAAAAAATAAGACAATTATGATAAAGATTGATGCTAAAAACGTAGACTTTTATTATGGGGATTTCCATGCGTTGAAGAACATTTCCATGGAGATAGAGCCGAATACGTCCACCGCTTTCATCGGACCGTCCGGTTGCGGAAAGTCTACTTTCCTCCGCCTGTTCAACCGCATGAATGATTTGATTCCGGGCACTCGCATGGAAGGTCAGATCCTAATTGATGGAAGAGATATCTATACGAAAAGTGAGAAAGTGGATCGCTTACGTAAAAACGTGGGGATGGTTTTCCAGAAACCGAATCCTTTTCCTAAGACGATTTATGAGAATGTCGCTTATGGCCTGCGGGTAAACGGTGTCAACGATGAGAATTATATTGAGGAGACGGTGGTCAAGACTTTAAAGCAGGTCGTCCTTTGGGACGAGGTAAAGGATAAACTGAAAGAATCGGCATTCGCTCTTTCCGGCGGACAACAGCAACGTTTATGTATCGCCCGTGCCTTGGCGATCTCGCCTTCTATCTTGTTGATGGACGAGCCGACTTCCGCGTTGGACCCGATTTCAACCAGTAAGATCGAGGATTTGATACATGAGCTGAAAAATGATTATACGATCGTAATCGTTACCCATAATATGCAACAAGCGGCTCGTGTTAGCGACAAGACCGGATATTTCTATTTAGGGGAATTGATTGAATATGATAATACCCGGAAGATTTTCACCAATCCGGAGAAAGAGTCTACACAGAATTACATTACCGGACGGTTTGGGTAATTGAAAATTAAAAATTGAAAATTAGAAGAGTATGAAGGTTATAGAGCAGGAGATTCATTCTTTAAAAAATAGTATCAGTGAGATGTGGGCATTGGTTCACCAGCAATTATACAACGCAGGGGAGGCTATGCTTACCGGAGATAAGGAACTCGCTTATAAGGTAATCAGCCGGGAACGCCGGGTAAATGCTTTCGAGCTAAAGATCGACAGTGATTGCGAGGATATCATCGCCTTGTACGCACCGGTAGCGATCGACCTACGTTTCGTATTGGCGATGTATAAGATTAATACAAACCTAGAGCGTCTGGGAGATTTCGCAGAAAGCATCGCCCGTTTCGCAGGAAACCTTCCCGAGGGGGAACCGATTGACCCGCAACTGGTCAAGGAAACCCGGGTAGAAGAAATGCTGTCGGAGTTATTAAGCATGATCTCACTCACCATAGAGGCTGTTGAGAAAGAAAGCTCAGAGATCGCTTCCCGTATCTTCTTGAAGGATAATTTGATCGATGAGATCAATCATAATTCTACCGCTATTATCGCCAAATATATAGAGGAGCATAAAGGTAGCGCGTTGGCAGGGTTATATATGGCCGGTGTTATCCGGAAAATGGAACGTTTCGGAGATCATTGTACGAATATAGCGGAAGAGCTCATTTTCTATCTGGACGCTAAAGTCATGAAGCATATGGGCAAAACCGAGCAATAATTCGTATCTTCGCGGCCACTTTAATAATTAACATCAGTAAATGAAACGACTCACAGTGGCTTGGCTGTCGGCCTTCTTATTTATCGGTTCCGCGTTAACGTCTTACGCTCAGACAAATTCTCCGATCCCAGAGCGGGATTCTTCTTCGGTATCTCTTTTTGAATACGCGACTAAGATTCCGAAACGCAACAAGGTTTTCAATCTGGACTTGGAAATGCACGCAGGATTCAACGCGGACTTTTTCTCGGGGAAGCTGGATGAAGCCGCCTTTCGTTTCAGGGATGTCAAAATTGATGTTACCGGAGAAGTGAACGATCGGTTATTCTATTGGTATCGCCAAACGCTGAATGGCGGTTATGAGGGACAAGCCTTGGAGAATTTGAATGAGTCGATCGAATATGCGTATATTGGCTATAAACTGAATGAGCGTTTTACCTTAACCGCCGGAAAACAAGATGTGTTCTACGGTGGTTTTGAGTACGACGAGAATCCTTTGCTTATTTATGAGTATAGCGATATGAATGAATACTCCCTTTGCTACCTTACGGGAATCGGGCTGGGGTATCAGCCGAATGAGTCACAAGAGATCCGCTTACAGGTGACGAACAGTCGTATGGGATCGATGGAAGATGAGTATGGACGTCTGCCGGAAGGATTTAAGAAACCGAGAGTTCCCTTGTTTTACACATTGAACTGGAACGGTAACTTTCTGGATGAGTTGATTCATTTACGGTACTCCGTATCCGCCGCGGAGCAAGCCCAAGGGAAATATATGTATAGCGTCTTTACCGGTCAAAGTATAGAGGCCGGACCGGTCTATGCTTATTTCGATGTCATGTATTCACGGGGGAAATTAGATCCGTTAGGATTATTGACCGAATTGACTCAGCCCGAAGTCGCCGGAGAAGAGGAAGAGGAACCGGAACCACCAGTTCGTATGCAAAACATCGATTATCTTTCGCTGGTGGGAGAAATACAATATCGTTTTCATCCCAAATGGCAACTATTCGCAAAAGGAATGTATGAAAGCGCATCGATCTATAAAGCCTACGATACTTACGAGAAAGGAAAATACCGTACGGCATGGGGGTATCAAGGAGGACTAGAGTTCTATCCGATGGCCGATGATAATCTACATATCTTCTTGACCGCCATAGGTAAAAAATATAACCTCTCTGAACGAGCGAAGGCGCTCGATGCCTCTTTGGACGACACCGCACGCCTTTCGATCGGTTTCATTTATAGATTACCGTTATATTAAATTTTTCTCATTTGTTGTAGAGACGCAGCATGCCGCGTCTCATCCCCTCAGAATGGTAACTTAGAATTGCAACACAAACTCTTCCCCTTGTAACAAGTCCACTGTTACTTTTCCATCGACTACAGGTAGGGAAACCGGCTTTTGGTTCTTTTTGAGGCTCATGTTCGCGGAATTCGCCGGAAGCTTGATCTGGAAAGAACCGGGAACGATCGCTTTCAATCGAGCTTCCGTCAACAGACCTTCCGTCCATTTAGCCGACACCTCTCCGCCATTCCGGACTTTTAAACCACTAAAGCTTCCGTTTTTCCAAGCAGATGGCAAAGCGGGCAAGAACTCGATCAATCCGGATTGACTCTGTATCAACATCTCCGCAATACCGGCTGTTCCTCCAAAATTACCATCAATCTGGAAAGGAGGATGGGCACAAAACAAATTAGGATAAGAGCCTCCTCCCTTCACCTCCTTCGTATGCTCATCTACACAGGGACGTAACAAATCACCCAGCAATTTATAAGCATGATCGCCATCCTGTAAACGGGCCCAGAAATTAATCTTCCAAGCCATAGACCAGCCCGTGCTTTGATCGCCACGGACCTCCAAGGATTTACGAGCCGCCTCTGCCAACTCCGGCGTATGCTCTATCGAGATCTCATTCCCGGGATAAAGCCCATATAAATGAGAGACATGACGATGGGTAGGCTCTACCTCCTCATACGGCTCGAGCCATTCCATAATACGGCCGTCTTTACCGATCGTCGTAGGCATCAAGCGATCTCGTTTCGCCGCCAACTCAGCAGCGAACGCGCTATCCACACCTAAAATCCCAGCAGCCTCAATGGTATTCGTAAATAATTCCCGCAAGATCTGATTGTCCATCGTCGATCCGGCACAAATACTCACGACACTTCCGTTTGGCATTTTATAAGCGTTCTCCGGAGAGGTAGTAGGTGCCGTCACCAGATATTTAGTCCGGGGATCTTGCACCAGCATATCCACAAAGAATTGGGCAGCCCCTTTCATCGTCGGATAAACATCCCTCAAATACGCCTTATCTAATGTATACTGATAATGCGTATACAAATGCTCGCATAGCCATGCGGCGGATGTATTCGTGGCTCCCCACGACGGATGTTCGCCCGGGGCGGTAAACTCCCAGACATTACCTAAAATATGCGTGACCCATCCCCGTGCGTTATAAAAAGCTTTGGCCGTACGTTCACCGCTAGGGACTTGCTGTTTCGTCCATTCGATCAGCGGAAGGTGCAACTCGGAGAGGTTCGTGACCTCCGCTGGCCAATGATTCATCTGTAAATTAATATTTAGGTGATAATCCCCGTTCCAAGGCGTATGAATCGTATTACACCACAAGCCCTGCAAATTCGGGGGCAGTAATCCCTGCCGGGTCGAGGAAATCAATAAATATCGACCGAACTGGAAATATAAAGCCGCCAATCCCGGATCGTTCTTATCTTGAGCGAAAGCGGCCAAACGCTCATGGATCGGAAGATGATCCCTTTCGCCTTTTCCCAAATCCAAAGAGACCCGATCAAACAGGGAGCGATAAGCGAATGTATGTTCCCGGCGCAAGGTGGAGAAATCCTTAGATTCCGCTTGCGATAAGTATTTTTCCAAGGATTGTCCGACGCCGTCTTTATCGAAATAATCCGTACCTAAACTTACCAAGATAATCGCTTCCGAGGCACTTCGCACCGATAAACTACTATCCGTTGCGGTCAAATCTCCCCCCTTCGGCAAGACGATACGGACACGAGAGGCGAAACGCATCCCTTTCATCTCCAACGTATCCACCCCGTCCGGCAATTGTCCCCGCATCAGCAAGTCCTTTCCGTCCAAAGAGATCGTCGCATGTTCCGGACGATTCATACCTAATGAGAAATTCAAGGCCCGATCCGCGTCCGCTACCAAGTGGATAACTCCCAGATCCCCGGAAAAAGAGGTAAACATTTCCCGTTGATAATTCACATTCCCCCTTTTAAAAGAGACGGAAGCGATAGCCTCGCTTAGGTTCAACCGCCTGCGATACTCAGCGATAGAATCCGATTCATTCGGATACGTATATCTCAGCACTAGATTTCCGAATAATTGGTAACTCCCATACGGAGCGTTCGCACCGTCACCCAGATTACTTCCGGTCCCTTTGCAGACGAAAGTTTTATACATCAAATCCTGTGCCTCGTCATTCCGTCCCTCAAATAAGAGGCGACGAATATTCGCCAAAGAGTAATACGCATAAGGATTGTCCGTATCTTGCTTACTTCCGGACCACAGGGAGATCTCATTCAGGACCACATTCTCCCGCTCAATACCACCATCCGGCATCATACCGATACGGCCGTTTCCCAAAGGCAAGGTTTCTTCCCATATCTGCGCTGGTTGGTCAAAATAATAAGAGACCTCCTTCCCAGTCTGCATATCCGGCAAATTACAACCGAAAAGGAACGATAACAAAATCAAATAAAGTCCTTTCATATTCATACGATTATTCCTTGTTATTGTTTTTCCATCAAAAGCCGAAGAGGCGATCCACTGCAACCCGGGTTGCAGTATCACCCTAAAAGCTTTGCATATCACATAGTCGTTTATAATAGCCATCCAAAGCCAACAACTCCTCGTGTTTGCCCCGTTCTACGATCTCACCCTCATGCATCACACAGATCTCATCCGCATTACGGATCGTAGAGAGACGGTGGGCGATCACTACGGTCGTACGATTCTTCATCAAGTTCTCCAACGCTTCTTGTACCAAACGTTCGGATTCCGTATCCAAGGCGGATGTGGCCTCATCCAAGATCAAGATCGGGGGATTCTTCAAGATCGCACGGGCGATACTGATTCGCTGGCGTTGTCCGCCGGACAGTTTTCCACCCCGGTCGCCTATATTGGTATCGTAACCTTTCTCACTCGCTATGATAAAATCGTGAGCGTTGGCGATGCGGGCGGCTTCCTCCACCTGTTCCATCGTAGCCCCTTCCACTCCAAAAGCGATATTGTTGAAGAAGGTATCGTTAAACAAGATAGCCTCTTGATTGACATTTCCCATCAATCCCCTAAGATCGAAAAGGGTGGCCTCACGGATATCCGTATCATCAATACGGATATTCCCTTTATTCACATCATAAAAGCGAGGCAATAGATCCACCAAAGTACTTTTGCCCGAACCGGATTGACCGACCAAAGCCACGGTCGTTCCTTTCCGGATATCCAGATTAATCCCTTTCAAGACCCAAGCTTCCTGATATTTAAACCAAACATCTTTATAACTGATTTTCTCTTTCAAGGCGATCTTCTTCGGATGTTCCGGGTCATGGATATCCGTCTCCGCCTTCAAGATCTTATCGACACGCTCCATAGAGGCCAGACCTTTCTGGATCGCATAAACCGACTTACTTAGATCTTTCGCAGGATTGATAATGCTATAGAAAATAACCAGATAATAAATAAACGTAGGAGCGTCGATCGGGCTATTCGCACTCAAGATCAGCGTACCTCCATACCAAAGTACGATAGCGATCGTAACGGTTCCCAAAAACTCGCTCATCGGATGCGCCATTTGTTGGCGGCGATAGATACGGTTCGTCAACCGGCGGAAAGTATCATTGCTTCGCTCAAAGCGGTCTTGTATCTTCTTCTCGGCGTTAAATGCCTTGATAATACGGAGTCCGCCTAATGTCTCCTCGATCTGGCTCATCAGGAATCCCCATTGTTGCTGTCCTTCCAAGGATTTCCGTTTCAATTTCTTGCCGACTTGTCCCATTACGTAACCCGCCAACGGCAGCAGGATCAAGACGAACACGGTAAGTTGCCAACTGATAGCGATCATACCCACAAGATAGATCACGATCAGGATCGGGTTCTTGAATAACATGTCCAATGAACTCATGATGGATGTCTCAATCTCGTTCACGTCTCCGGATACACGGGCGATAATATCCCCTTTTCGCTCCTCCGAGAAAAAGCTCAACGGCAACTGCGTAATCTTCTTGTTAATCTGATTACGGATATCACGAACGACTCCGGTTCGAATCGGGATCATCGTATAAAAGGCCAGATACATGGTCGCCACTTTCAAGAAAGTCGCCACGATCAGGAAGATTCCCAACATAATCAAGGCGAACGAACCTCCGTGTACCTCTATCAGATCGGATACATACCAAAAAAAGTTATTCTTGATCAACTCCGGCAAGGCTTTCCACGACTCCCAGCTTCCCGCGTTAAAATTCCAATCCATAAAGGTGTAATTCCCCTCATCCATCTTAAACAAGATCTGAAGGATCGGGATAATCAAGGCGAAAGAAAACAGGTTCAAGATAGCGGAAAGTACATTGAACACGATGTTCAGAACCATATACTTTTTGTAAGGGGGAACGAAACGCTTTAAAATACGTATGAAATCTCTCATAAATTGATCTGTTACATTGAAGTGGCAAAGATACAAAAAGTCATCACATTTTCTTACGCATTCGCATGCAACTATTTTGCTGCCCCATTCATCAAATAAATAGAATCGTAAATAAAAATAATTTACACCATGAAAAGGATGCACTTGCAATTGTTGAAAAAAGCCAACTGCGTATTGGCGAGTTTATTAATGCTTTTAGGTTTCTCCTGCTGGATGACGACCCTGAAGGCATGAAACCGGAAAATCAAATTATCTGGCAACAGTTGAAGGAACTTCGTAAGA
>ENA-UEPQ01001544-UEPQ01001544.1-human-gut-metagenome-genome-assembly--contig:-NODE-1544-length-9831-cov-12.309822_pt1 | contig 9831 bp, 5 predicted proteins | sample MGYA00242903_ERZ507922 | MGnify/ENA primary metagenome ERZ507922 (study PRJEB26167, sample SAMN06115483) | human gut metagenome | host: Homo sapiens | place: China:Sichuan | collected 2014-10-16... | reverse complement strand
TTGTTGATTGTACGCCGCAAACTCTCTGCCGTTCTTTTGTGCTGTTCCGTTAATGAGAGGCAGGTTATGATAATCGGATTGCATGGTCCATATCGTATATCGTTCCGGTCCGAAGGTCTGTCGGGTATATGTTCCCACACCTACATCTATAAGTAACGGTTTGGAATTGTAGTAAAGAATGCACGAACCTACATCGTTATGATTATGGCTCTCCTGATTATTCCCGCCTTTTGCAGCGAAAAAGAAGCCGTCACTTTTTCCTTCGGTATCACGCGCTACACAAATTTGGGTATCTTTAAACCAGTAACTGCCAATCAGCGGCTCGCCTTGCGGATAGTTGATAATGTCTTTGTACATAAAGAGTTCATCTAAGGCGGAAGCGAAATAGCCGTTTACCCCATTCTTGAAACTTTGGTTTTGTCGTGCCATCAATGAAGCGAATTTCATCATTGCCGGGTCTCCTATCAGTTTACCATACTGATATAGAATACCGGGACTTGGGCTTACTATGGGTGCGGAGTCGGCGAAGTTGACAAAATAATTACCGCCGATGTGTACCCGGTAGATGTATTGCGCCATATTGCGCAGGAGCGGGGAGCTGAATATGTTCACTTTATTTCCGGTTACTTTAGCCAATAAATCCAAAAACTTCAAGGCATAGCCGGATGCTCCGCTCCAATAGGTGGGACCTTCGTCACACGCACCGTCTTCATGATACATGCTGAAAAAGAAGTCTGTAGATTTCATCAGCTTCCACACTCCCTGTTGGATACGTTCCGAGCTCCTTTCTATCAGCATCAGTGCTTGCAGTACATTGTAGTTAACCCATGGATTCCAGTTATTGACTTGCTGGCCGCCGAATCCCATCCACCAATAATCATCCCGTGCGAAGTAAGGATTTATTAGGTTTTTATTGACTTCCTCTACAATTCGTTCATTGATGAGAGGGCTTGTTTTATCGAATTCGTCTTTCAGGAAATAGTAGGTCCATGCCATTTGTGCGCCGATGTCGGCTACTACCAATTCAATGGTCGGTTCATTCCGGTCGGGAAGTCCGGAGCGGTCTTTCTGAAAACCGAGGTGTGCCGAGTGTATCCAAGAGGTTTCGCACAGAAACCACACGCCGTCTATGATAGCATCCATAAATCTTCCTTGTCCCTCTACCAATTCAGCGATGGTAAGGGCTTGCAAGGCTTTGTGGTTGGCACGTCCGGTACGGATTTCACCGGTACGTTTAAAAGCAAGATAGTCGGAAGCGAGGTCGGGTTTCCATTCGTGTTTCAAGGCCCGTTCTCCGTTTTTGATGATAATTTTTCTGATTTCCGGGTCCACTTTCTCTTGCCAGGACTTACGGTCGGTATACTTAGGATAATCCACCCAACTTTGGTGGTAGAGGATAACCGTTCCTAAGTCTTCATAAGAAATGGTTTGCTCAAGAAGATGTCTTTCAGTAGCGTTGGCGGAAAAACCGGTACAGATAATTGTGATAAGTAATGAACCTGTCAATAACAGACTTTTTATTTTTGACATTTGCAGTATGTATTAGATGCGTTTATAAATAGAGAACGAGGATAAACGATTATCCCCGTTCGTCAAAGTTAATAAAAAACAACCTTTTACCTAACCTTTATCCCTTGTTTTGTAAATCTATGTATCTTTTCAGCGCTTCCAGGTAGTAGTAGTCTGCATAATTCAACGGTACATCGATTTCGGAACCGTGCGGTAACGAGCCGGTGGAGTGCATCAGTACATAGCCTTGGTTGCTGCCTTTTGCCGACAGGTAATCAGGACTTGAGAGATTTTTCAGAATCGTTTCCGCATAGTCAAAATATTTCTTTCCGTCAGGTATAAATGTACTGAGTTCCAAAAATGCTGATGCGGTGACGGCGGCAGCCGATGCGTCACGCGGAGTCTTTTCACCTGCCGGAGCGTCATAATCCCAGTAAGGAATAAGGTCGTCTGTCTTTACACGTTCCATAATCATGTCAGCGATATGAACAGCTTCCTGTAAGAAAGCGGTATCTTGAGTTTCACGATAACAAGAAGTGTAGCCGTATACTCCCCATGCTTGTCCGCGCGACCAAGCTGACTCTGCATTTTTACCCTGATGCGTTTGTTTGATTTCCACACTTCCGTCGTTGTTGTAGCTGACTACGTGGTAGGAAGTATAGTCGGGACGGAAATGATTTTTCATGGTGGTTTGCGCATGCTTTACAGCCACATCCTTATATTTTTCGTTTCCTGTCAACTTGGATACGTTGAACAGCAAGTCCAGATTCATCATGTTGTCGATGATTACGGGGAAGTTCCATGCTCCGAAATCCCATGAACGGATACAACCGATCTCCGGATTGAAACGAGCGCATAAATTATCCGCCGTTTCCACGAGTACGGCTTTAATGGTATCGTTGGGAGCGAGGCGGAGAGCATTGCCGTAGCTGCAATTCATCATAAAACCTACATCATGGGTACCTTTCAGCTCACGTATCGGATTCAGTATATTAGTGTATTCGACAGCACGTTTTTTCAATTCCTCGTCTCCGGTCATTTCATAAGCGTACCAAAGGCTACCGGGGAAGAAACCGCTGGTCCAGTCGGAAATTCCGCAAAGGTGTCTTTGTCCTAATTGCAAGGCTGCCGGATTAGGACGCAAAGAGTCGATATACGCTTTGTTTTCACGTTGTAGCTGTGCGTCGAGGAAATTTACATCATAACCGGAGTATATGGAGCGTGGCAGCTTGTTTGTTCCGGAGAGTTCTTCGGCGGTTAATTTCAATTGATAGGAAGCGGCATCAAGTGCGTTGCTTATCCAGGTTTCTTTCTGAACCGGAGTGTTTTTGCAACCGGTCAGACCTATGAGTAGGGCGGTTGCAAACAGCAGAGAGTTTCTTTTCATGTTATTAAGCTTTTAGTTATTTTCGTTCGTTGACAAAAATATGGATATTTAGGAAATATCTTGTACAAGATTGTTGAAAGGAACTTTGGCGCGGTTTAAAGGTGTATCACTTTTGTCGAATGCTGTTTTAATTCTGTATTTTCTTAAACGGAAGCATTACTTTTACCCTGTAAAACGGTAAAAATAATACTTCCGAATCAGATTTATTGTAAGTTATTTCTTCTTCAGACTTTTGACCTGAAAGTTTGTAAATAACGTGTGATTTTCCAATAAGCGGAGTCCGAAATGTCCGTCTCCTTCATTGTCTTTTATGGTTAACCGGAATAATTCCTCACCATTGATACGATATGTAGTGATTCCTTTTTCCACACGGATTTGGATGTCGTACCATTTATTCGGGAATAATAAATGCGATTTATCCGTATATTCCTTGATAACAGGGCGGGCTATTGCATCGCTGGTATTCGCCGCTTTGGCAAAGTATTGGCGGAAGCGGGTGGTGGAGTTATGGTTTCCACCATATCCTACATAGAACAAACTTAACGTTTTATAGTGTTGAAAAATGCCGTTTCTCCATTCGCTGCGTGCAAAAAGATTGCCGGGGTGTTCCGGGTCGTTGGCACCCCAGAAACAGTTCAAGTCACTAAGACGGTCATACTTGCCGCCTTGCATCAACATTTTCACACGATAACAGATTTCGTAATCACCTGTAAGGCGTTGGTTATACCATAAGGTAAGGCCTTTGGGGGCTGTAATTTCTAATGTGTCGCCCGATACGATGATTTTCACTTCGCCTGAGTGGTCTTCGATTGTCCAGTTCTTTAAAGCGATTTGCGCTTGAACCATAAGCGGAAGCAACATCAGTATACTTCCTGATACGAGTTTGTAAAGGTTATTTCTTTTCATAAGGATGGCTTTATTGCAATTGATAATTTAATGTTTGTTTTTTTCCGTTGAGACTGACTTCCACTTCCATAGTGTCGGAGCTATTACTCTTAATCTTTGCTTCTATTTTCGGGAAACCTTTTGTGCTCTTGGTAGGGTAGATAACGGTTACAAATTGCACATTTTCTTTCTCTTTCTTTTCTGTATTGAATGAAACCGCAGTACGCTCGGTCCGCTGGCGATAGGCCACAGAGTACCAACCTTCTTCTTCCTTCAGCGTTGTCTTCTTGGGAGCGAAACATTGTAATTTTACTTGGTTTTCACCTGCAAAGTTAGAAGAAAGTGAGAAAGTTTTAGCGTCAATATCAATGTCACCGTCACATAACTGATAATGTAGGTTGATATTCCCGGTAGCGTTTCCTATCGCTTCATCTACGATAACGAAGTATTGTCGGTTGACAAAGAATACGGAACGACGATGCTTCAATTCTTTATAGCTTGAGTTTTCCGTAACTAATATTTGTACATTTCCTTCCGGTTTCCATAACTTGGTTACGGACTCTGTGGTTTCCAGATTTTTATTATCTAATGTCAAGGTATTGTGTACAGCGGTTTGCCTGAACCAGTTGCGTAATTTCATTACTTCCGGTCCGCCGGCATATATGTACGAACCGGAGTCGGGAAACAGGTTTTTGCCGTTAAACCACAGTTCAAAAGTACCGTTGTCCGGCTGGCAATGCCATTCACCTTTAGGACCGGCTTTAACTACCATTACCATTGCATCCTTTTTCCAACCGTTTCTAAAGGTAAAGAAGCCGGATTTCAGGAAACCTTTGGAGAGATTTACCGGAGCTTCTCCTTCTTGTCCGTTGGTGGCAAAGTAGAGTATTTGCTTATTTTCAGGGAACAATTTGAGCCATTCTTTATAATTGGCCTGTTCTGTTTGAGGATTTCCCTTTTTAGCATCGCTGAAACAAGGATTAGTGTAGTCGGGATAACAAACGTTCATGTAGAACATAATCATGGATTCAATCGTGTTGACGTAATGAGTGGGAAACTCATTGCGGAATCCGTTAACGTCCGCCATGCGTAGTGCCTTACAGAATATTTCTATGCAAGCTAAATGGTAGTGTAAATCTAATTCGAACTGACCGCCGTCAGGGTAAACTTGTACTTTGATTTCCCGGTTTAGGATGTCTATACCGCTTTTTCTCCATGCTGACGCTTCTTTAAATTCCGGGAAGAAAGCCCCGGCTGCCAGCATACGTTGCGCTTCAAACAACAGATGATTGCCTTGGTCGGAATAGTTACCGAGAATGTGGACAGCATGTCTGTGGTAGTTCACTAGAAATTCCGTAAGGAAAGCGGGAGTAAACGAGGGAGAGTTGATAAAGAGCGTAAGCTGGTTGATTTGATCTTGCAGGCGGTGGCTGGTTTCCAACGGACGCCATGCAAAACGTACATTCTCCGCATTTCCCCTTACTTCACCTGTGCTGGCAAGTTCATATTCTTCTTTATCAACCTGCGTCAACTGGTTTTTCTTAATCCAGTCGAGGTATTGGAAAGTCCATTCCTTGGCGTACTTCTCATCACCCGAAATACGATAGGCTTTACCCATGGGGGTGAACCATTTGTGGCGGTGAAGCTGCCAGCGCAGTTCATTGTCCTTCACCGGCCAATATTTCCAGTTAATGTCTTTTCCATAATTGAAGGCGGGCTGATAACCGTCGTGCACGTAGAATGTGTGCTCCAGTGCTTCGTCCGCCCATTGTTGCTCACGTTTGTTGATTGTGATATTGTTTAAATCAATTGCCGGGTTGACGACACCGGTACGGTTGCGATAATACTTTAAAAGCGCTTGCGCCGCAGCCTCTTTCTTTCTTTGTTCATAAAGTTCTTTCACTTTTTCCAAACCGGGATAGTTCAGGTTTAGCAATGAAAAAGCTTCTTCATTGATGGATTGTGCCTGTAATGAGCAGGCAAACATGCAAATTAAAAATAAAATAACGTGTCTCATGTAGTTGGTTTACTTTGATAATTATATATATATTTTTCTCTTGTAACAAAGGTAATTGATTATTTATGAAATAAGGTTTGATAATGTAGAAAGGTCTTGCATTATACTGTATTATGCTTGTAGATTTGTCTGATGAACTTTTAATAATGTTCAATTTGATGAAACTCAGACTATGAATAGGCTCATGCGGATGAGTTTTCGGTTTGTATAATATGTATAGAAAGGCTGGTTTATATATGTGAACTGAACCGATAAGATGGAGTAAAGTTACTTTTAATAGAGCTTTCTTTTATTTCTGTATGTTTTTAGCAATATTTTGGATGAATAATGTGTGTGTTTGGTGTAATTAGTTAAAAATAATACAAATTTAAAAGTGAATTCAACCGAATTGAAATATAAATAAACGACAGTGAAACATTCTGCTATATATTTAAACGTCTGTTCTTTCTTTTTTTGATTAATTTGCAATTGGGAGCTTTACGGTTTGTTGTGACTGTGATTCTCCTATTTATTCAGTTAATTTAATTTCAAATTAAAAAGTATGAAAAACATTTTTGTTGATTGCCGTATGCGGAAAATTCTATTTGTTGCCGTCTGCATTCGATCATCCTTGTGGGGAGACTTTTGTTATTCCTCGGAGGTTAGTAGTAATAGGCAAGTAAACAAGTCTGTACCTGATAAGGTATGGAGTAGTAATGGGACTTTGCAGAATAAAAGCATGCAAATCACCGGTACTGTTACGGATGAAAACGGGGAACCTGTCATTGGCGCTACAATTCAGGTAAAAGGCTCTTCTAGTGGCGTAATTACAGATATTGATGGACGTTATACCATCGTTGTACCTAATGAGAATTCCATTCTGGTAGTTTCATTTATAGGTTACGAGTCACAAGAAATCAAAGTGAATGGCAGAAAGGGCATTAATGTACAATTGAGAGAGAATGTACAGAGTTTGGATGAAGTAACTGTGGTTGCTTATGGTGTACAAAAGAAAGCTACATTGACCGGTGCCATTTCCAGTGTAGGTACGGATGCCTTATTGAAGTCACCGAGTGCCAGTGTTGCCAACTCCTTGGCAGGGCAATTGCCGGGTGTTTCTTCCATGCAGCCCAGTGGCCAACCCGGTGCTGATGATGCAAAAATATTTGTGCGCGGTGTGGGGTCTTTAACGGAAAGCGGTGCTGCTCCTCTTATTTTGGTAGATGGTGTGGAACGTAGTTTTTTCCAAATGGATCCCAATGAAATCGAGTCTATCAATGTATTGAAAGACGCTTCTGCTACGGCCGTATTTGGCGTGCGTGGTGCTAATGGCGTTATTTTGGTTACAACACGTCGCGGAAAAGAGGGAAAAGCTACGGTTTCGGTGAGTTCCAATGTGGGTGTACAGGTCCCTACTCGTGTATTAGAGACTGCCGATAGTTATAATACGGCTTTGTGTTATATTGAAGCGCAACGTAATGATGGTATGGTAGAGGACCAGTTGGCATTTAATGCGTATGATTTGGAACGTTTCCGTTTGGGAGATGACCCTATTATGTACCCCAATATTAATTGGTATAAGGAACTGACGAATAAAATGGCTGTCCAGACACAACATAATGTAAATATATCCGGTGGTACTAAAAGAGTTCGTTATTTTATCTCTTTGGGTTTCCTTTATCAGAATGGTTTGTTCAAACAGTTGGAAGGACTGGATTACAATAATAACTATAATTATTCACGTTATAATTATCGTGCCAATCTGGATGTTAATCTTACATCTACCACTACTTTGAAATTTAACATGGGTGGTATTGTCGGAAATCGTCGGGAGCCTACCCAGAAAATTTGGCAGAATTTCTCTTCTACTTGGCCTTTTTCTTCTCCTGGATTGGTAGATGGCCATAAGGTTGTACATCAGGAAACACGATTTCCTAATTTGGCGATGTCCAATCAGGTATTTGATAAATATTATGGTACCGGTTATCAACGTAAATTATCTAATAATATGACGTTTGATTTAAACTTGGTACAGAAACTTGATTTTATTACCAAAGGTTTGTCTGTGGACATCAAGGGATCTTATAATACAGATTATTCTTATTTAAGGAGAGTTACCGGGAATAGGGAAACCTATACTCCTTTTTATAAATCACAAGTAGACGGCTCTGGACTGACTGTTAATGATCCGGGTTTTGACAATACGATTGTTTATCGTGTGAGCGGACAGAATTCAATGAATACCTATAGCGAAGTTTCCGGTAGTCGTAGCCGAGGTCGTGATTGGTACTTGGAAGGAAGTATTCGCTATAATCGGAAGTTTGGCGACCATAGTGTAGGCGCTTTGTTCCTTTATAATCAGAGCAAGAAATATTATCCGAAAGCCTATACCGATGTACCGGCTGCTTATGTCGGTTTTGTGGGGCGTTTGACTTATGATTATAAATCTAAGTATATGGCTGAGTTCAATGTCGGACATAACGGTTCTGAGAATTTTGCACCGGATAAGCGCTTCGGTACATTCCCAGCCGGTTCTGTTGGATATATTTTGACCGAAGAAGATTTTTTTCCTAAAAATAAGTATTTGACATATTTGAAGTTCCGTGGCTCTATCGGTTTGGTAGGTAATGACAATATGTCCAGTTATCGTTTTTTGTATCTTCCGGATGCATATTCTGTAAATGATTCCGGTTGGTTACAACAAAGTTATAACGATAAGAACGGTTATATATTCGGTTTGACAAATACTGCTTATGAACAGGCTGCCAGAGAAATTCGTTTGGGTAACCCTAATGTTACTTGGGAAACGGCGTTGAAACAAAATTATGGTATCGATGCTTATTTTTTTAATGACCGTTTGCGTATGTCGGTGGACTATTTTATTGAAAAACGTAAGGATATTCTGATTCAACGTGCAACGATTCCTAGTTTAATTGCTATGGGGGGAGGTATATTGCCGGTAGTTAACATGGGTAAAGTGAATAACAAAGGGTACGAGATTGATTTAAAATGGAATGACAAGGTGAAAGATGTTTCTTATTTTGTCAATGCTAATGTTTCTTATGCTAAAAACAAGGTGATTTTTCAGGATGAGGTAGAACCTAATGAACCTTATCAATGGCGTACAGGACAGGAAGTCGGAGCTCGTTTCGGATATGTGGCGCTGGGCTTTTATAATAAAGATGATTTTAGTGCTGATGGAACCGTGAAGGATAATTTACCTCAACCTACAGCTAAAGTTTATCCGGGAGACGTAAAATATGCCGATTTGAATGGAGACAATGTAATAGACAACGATGACCAGAAAAAGATTGGTAACCCTAAGCGCCCGGCCTATACTTTTGGTTTGAATTTCGGTGCAGAGTATAAGGGCTTCTTCGCTTCTATGAACTGGACTGGGGTTGCAGAATGCGATATAATGATGAGCAATACCTATAGAGATCCATTCTATAATAAACAGTTGGGAGGAACTTTCTATCAATATCTGGTTGATGGTCGTTGGACAGAAGAAACTGCAGCGACAGCTGTATTCCCGCGTTTTACTTACAATAGCAATACAAATAACATGGCGACTTCACGTGTGTGGCTTAGAGATGCTTCTTATTTGAAATTAAAGAATTTGACAGTGGGGTATAATATTACCAATGAAAAAGTTCTGAAAGCAATTGGCGCTTCTAAACTTGCTGTACAATTTACGGGATACAACTTGTTGACTTTTGATAAATTGAAAGTTTTTGATCCGGAAGGTGAGCTTACACGTGATGATAATACTTATCCTGTTATGAAAATTTTCAGTTTAGGTGTGAATGTAACCTTTTAGTCATTTAAATAAATAGTATGAAAACAATAAAAAAAATAATTTCATTGGGATTATTGGCTGGTTTAGCTATTGGTTGCGAAGATTTGAAGTTCGGAACTAATTTATGGAATTCCGCTTTTCCTGAATCGGGTTCGTAAACTGATGAGCGACGAAACCTTGCTGATAGTGTCGCTGGCACTCCGTAAGAAGCAATTCGAACAAATCCCGGATATCCGGTACGACGCATTTCACTCC
>ENA-UEPQ01001535-UEPQ01001535.1-human-gut-metagenome-genome-assembly--contig:-NODE-1535-length-9884-cov-4.151015_pt1 | contig 9884 bp, 7 predicted proteins | sample MGYA00242903_ERZ507922 | MGnify/ENA primary metagenome ERZ507922 (study PRJEB26167, sample SAMN06115483) | human gut metagenome | host: Homo sapiens | place: China:Sichuan | collected 2014-10-16 | study... | reverse complement strand
AAGCGAAAGCAGCTGGAGTAGAATCGGAAATAATCCAGCCTAAATCATTCCGTCAGGTAATAACGACCAGCGGACAGAACCTCGGCGCAGGAAAATACAAACGTATCTACGAGGGAATGCGCAAAGGATTTTTCATCTGCATTTTTATCTCGCTTGCTGCCTCTGCCATCTGCGTATTCGGCGGACGTTTTATTGTGAGCTGGTTTGTGAGCAATCCTTCTGAAGAAATTTTCGACTATGCCATGCAGTATCTGAACACCATCAGTTTCTTCATGCTGCCGCTCGCATGGATTTTCCTTTACCGGAACGCCCTGCAGGGCTTAAACCGCGGACTTGTTCCAATGTTAAGCGGTGTTGTGGAAATGGTGTGCCGTATTATCGTGATCGCCGTCACCTTAAATCCGTTCGGTTACTGGGCAGTCCGTCTGGCAAGCCCGATCACATGGCTGTTCACCGGAATCCTTCTGATCGTAACGTATTTTATCTGGGAAAAACAGAGCCGGAAAAAACATTCCGGTTCATCGGACTAAAATTTTAGTTTTCCACCCCACTTCTGAACAGTCTCCACAAGCTGTATCAGATACCGGAACACTGGCTCCGTGATGACTGCGAACACGATCATGAGCATTGCACATTTTCCTGTGACCGCCGTGATCGCAAACAGTTCACTGAAAAACAGCATACAAAATAACCAGCCGATGACCATCGCTGCGATCAGGATCGCATGCGGTGTTGTCATCGGTTTTGCTATATGATAAAGGATCATGAAGCCGACAACTGCGATCAGGATCGTGCACGACGTGGAAACGCACTCTTTTTCCACTCCGAACTCCCTGCAGAAAATCACCAGACCGCTCACCACGATAAAATCTGTAATCCCAGCCGGAAGCGCCTGGATCAGGACATTGGTAAGAAAATGCCCATGGATCTGATTCCGGTTCTGCTCCAGCGCCAGAAAAAATGACGGAATCCCGATCGTAAAAACACTGATGAGCGACACCTGCGATGGCTCCAGCGGATAATCAATCAGAAACAGCATGGAAAATACGGCTAAGAGCATGGAGAAAATGTTCTTGACCAGATAAAGGCTGGCAGTGCGCCCGATGTTGTTCACCACCCGCCGCCCTTCCATGACAACCGCCGGCATTTTATTGAAATCGTTATCGAGCAGCACAAGCTGTGCCACATGCGAAGCCGCCTCACTGCCTGATGCCATCGCAATGCTGCAGTCTGCATCTTTTAACGCAAGAATATCGTTCACGCCGTCTCCGGTCATTGCCACGGTCTTTCCCTGCTCTTTTAATGCCTGCACCAGAAGACGTTTCTGCTCCGGTGTCACCCTGCCGAACACCGTGTATTTTTTTGCTGCCTTCCGCACTGCCTCCGCTGTTTTCAACGTTGCTGCGTCCACCTGTTTTTCCGCATGGCGGATTCCCGCTTTCTTTGCAATCTCCGATACCGTGACCGGATTGTCCCCGGAGATCACTTTCACTTCCACTCCCCGCTTGGAAAAGTAACGGAATGTATCCATTGCCCCCTCACGAATTGCATTGTTGAGCAGGATAAATGCAATGGGAGTTGCATTTTCTGTCAGTTCTTTTCCATCCAGATTCCCCTCATACTCTGCAAATACAAGCACACGATATCCCTTTTCCAGAAATACTTCGATTGTTCCCTGAACAGCCGCATAATCCTGCCGCAGCACAAATTCCGGTGCGCCGACCACATAAGCTTTTCCTGCCAGAACCACTCCGCTGTATTTTGTGGCAGACGAAAACGGGACGATTTTTTCTGCACTGTTTTCCATCGGCTCCGTAAAATACTGCTGCAATGCCTCCATCGTTGCATTGTCGCACGGCAGGGCACGCACACAGTCAGAGAGCAGCTTTGCAATTTTATTTTTGTCTTCCGATTGCTGGTCTGCTTCCTGTTCTTTCGTTGCCAGGCTTTGGTCTTTTGCAAGGATAAACTGTGCCACTTCCATTTCCGGCACGGTAATGGTTCCGGTCTTATCCACACACAGTACATTTACCCGCGCCAGTGTCTCGATACATTTCATGTCATGGATCAGTACCTTTTGTTTTCCAAGCCTCATCACCGACACCACCATCGCCACACTTGCAAGAAGGTACAGACCTTCCGGGATCATTCCGAGAATGGCCGCCACCATGCCCGTCACACTATCTTTCATCGCCGCCCCGGAAAAAAAATATTGCTGTAAAAACAGGATCGCCCCGATCGGCAAGATGATCACGCCCACGGTCTGCACAAGGCGGTTCAACGCCCGGATCATCTCCGACTGCTCGCCCTCTTTTGCCTGCGTCGCCTGTAACATCAGTCCTGAAATATAAGAATCTTTTCCCACTTTTTCCAGTTTTGCCATGCACTCTCCTGATATCACAAAACTTCCCGAAAAAAGGGAATCTCCATCTTTTTTTACAATCTCATCGGCCTCCCCTGTGATCAAAGCCTCGTTGACTGTGATATTGCCGGATAACACCAGTGCGTCCGCCGGAATCTGTCCACCTGCTGAAAGCGTTATCACATCATCCTGCACCAGTTCATCCGCCAAAACCTCCTGATTACTTCCGTTGCGCCGGACCGTGATTTTCGGTGTATTTAATATCGTAAGATCATCCAGAATCTTTTTGGAACGCAGCTCCTGGATGATCCCGATCAACATATTTGCAATAATAATAGGTAAAAAAGTAAGATCCCGAAAAGATCCCACCACGATCAGAAGGATCGTAATGATCAAAAAAATAAGATTATAATAAGTTACAACATTTGAGCGGATGATCTGTGCCACTGTCTTTGTGGAAGAATCTACGCTTTCATTCGACAACCCTGCTTTTTTCCGAAATTCCACTTCAGCAGTGGACAGTCCACTCATATTCTGGCACATTCTGCATCTCTCCATCTCACTTTATGATGCTTTAGTATGCCCTGTTTTTTGTTAAACTATTTGAACAATCGCTAATTGTTCTTTATTTTGCTTTTAGTGCCCAGACAGCTTTGATCTGGCTTCTGATTTTTCCATAGTCCCATTTCTGGCCACTGCGGTATAAAGAAAACGGATCGTTAATGGAAAATCCCTCATCATCATAGTCATAGAGCAGGATAAAATGTCCCCCTGTAGTGAAATCTCCCTGCCGCACAGAGCAGATCACGATATCTCCCTGATCTAAGTGCTGTTTGATCTCAGTCTGGCTGATATTGATCTGCTCGGAGCGGACACCGTAAGCTGCCGCCCCCTCTGTCATAAGCGACCACATCGTTCCTGTGCCGGACATATAAAACCCTTCCTGCATGGCAAATTTTGCGATTGCAGCCGGAGTTGCCTCCTCATTTCCAGTCAGCGCAACTACTGCCATCGCCAGTGTTGTCGGACCGCATCCGCTGATCGCAACATTGCTGTCATCCCCATATGCAAGGCAGCCCCAGCGTTTATCCCACTGTAAAAAGAGCGGATATTCTTCCTGTAACTCTTTCTCTGTCAGTTCTGCTTTATCATAATCCCTTGTGTTCCCTTTGTAATCAGCTACAAATGCGATCATTTCCGGATTGTTTGCCAGATTGATCAGTAATTTTTCCGGATATTTCTCTGCATTTTCCACGATCTGTGCGTAGCGTTCATCTGACGCTTCCATCTGTTCTAACTGTCTGATTGCCTGATTTAAGGAATAATCTACCGGTTTTGATAACACAACCTGTGGAATCTCCGCAAACGGATCATTCGTTTCTTCGCTGTCTGCCGGTTCTTCGACAGTTTCTGTAGCAGACTGTTCCTCTTTTTCCGTTCCATCTGCTGTTGTTCCATTATCTACGTCATTTGTAATTTGATTTTCTTTTTTCTCTTCATCGGAGTTATCCTGCGCTGATGCCAGCACTTCTTCTGTTTTTCCAAGTTTGATCTCAGGAAAATATCTTCCACAGACACATCCCAGTAAAAAAGATGTCAAAAGCATTACACTCAAAACGATTTTTCTTTTCCGTACAAGCTTTTTCTGTCTCAGTCTTCTTTCGTCTAATTCTGTCTGATTCTGTATCTGGCGCTGATTCTGCTCCTTCATCTATCGGTAACCTCTCTCGTATTTCTTTCCTGCGTAGCGTGTTCTATTATATACATAAACCCTGCAATTTTGCTACCCTCTTCATAAAAAATTAATAAAACTTTGGTTTTTCTTCGGAATAGCCACAGAAAAACAGGTGCCAAATGTGTGATTCATTCAGCACCTGCCCTGTCCTGTCTGTTTTTATTTGTTGCTGAGATATTCGTGAATACCCTTAGCTGCTGCTTTACCGGCACCCATCGCAAGGATAACAGTTGCTGCACCTGTCACAGCGTCACCACCGGCATAAACTCCTTCTTTGGAAGTTGCACCGGTCTCTTCTTCCGCAATAATGCATTTTCTGCGGTTGATATCAAGACCTTTTGTAGTGGATGAGATCAGAGGGTTTGGAGAAGTACCAAGTGACATGATCACAGTATCTGCCTCGATCTCATATTCAGAGCCCGGAATCTCAACCGGACTTCTTCTTCCGGAAGCATCCGGTTCGCCAAGTTCCATTTTGATCACTTTTGCACCCTTTACACAACCGTTTTCATCCACTAATAATTCGGTTGGATTCTGGAGAAGATCAAAGATGATACCCTCCTCTTTTGCGTGGTGTACTTCCTCTTTACGTGCCGGAAGTTCTTCCTCACCACGACGATATACGATATGTACCTCTGCGCCAAGTCTTCTTGCTGTTCTTGCAGCGTCCATTGCCACATTACCACCACCTACTACGATGACTTTCTTACCTGCTTTGATCGGTGTGTCGTAATTGTCCAGAAAAGCTTTCATAAGGTTGTTTCTTGTTAAATACTCATTGGCTGAGAATACACCCATTGCCTGTTCGCCCGGAATACCCATAAATCTTGGGAGTCCTGCACCGGATCCAATGAAGACTGCTTCAAAGCCCTCGTTGTCCATCAACTCATCGATTGTAACGGATTTACCGATGACAACGTTGGTCTCGATCTTAACCCCTAATGCTTTCACGTTTTCCACTTCAGCGGCAACCACTTTCTTCTTTGGAAGACGGAATTCAGGGATACCGTAAACCAAAACACCGCCTGCCTGATGCAATGCCTCGAAAATCGTCACATCATAACCAAGCTTTGCAAGATCTCCTGCACAGGTAAGACCTGCCGGGCCTGAGCCGATCACTGCTACTTTATGTCCATTTAACTTTTCTGCCTTTTTCGGTTTAATGCCATGTTCTCTTGCCCAGTCCGCAACAAAACGCTCTAATTTACCGATCGCTACAGGCTCTCCTTTGATTCCACGGATACATTTTCCCTCACACTGTGTCTCCTGTGGACATACACGGCCACAGACTGCCGGAAGTGCGGAAGACTCACTGATCACATGATAAGCAGCCTCAAAATTACCTTCTTTTACTTCTGCGATAAATCCCGGAATATTGATAGATACCGGACATCCTTTCATACACTGTGCATTTTTACAGTTTAAGCAACGGGCAGCTTCTGCCATTGCTTCTTCTTCATTATATCCCAAACATACTTCTTCAAAGTTCGTTGCACGAACGGCTGGCTCCTGCTCACGAACCGGAACTTTAGTTAATACGTCCATTTTTTCCTCCTGATTCTATGTAACTGACCAGACAGCATTCTCTCTGATCTGACAAATTTCTGATTTTTAACTGTTACAATTGCCACATCCGCCGTGATGTGTTGCACCTTCCTGTAATTTCAACATTGCTCTTCCCTCTTCGGTCTTGTACTGAGCCTGTCTTCTCATCGCCTGATCAAAATCAACCAGATGTCCGTCGAACTCCGGTCCGTCTACACATGCAAATTTCACTTCATCGCCGACAACCAGACGACATGCACCACACATTCCGGTTCCGTCTACCATGATCGGATTCATGGAAACAACCGTTGGAATTCCTAATTCTTTTGTCAGTTTGCAGACAAATTTCATCATGATCATTGGTCCGATTGCCACACAGTGGTCATAACGGTTACCATTATCCCAGAGTTCCTGCAGCTGTGCAGTACCGGTTCCCTTGAAACCGTACGAGCCATCATCCGTTGTCACATAAAGGTTTGTGGCAACTTTTTTCATCTCATCCTCTAAGATCAGTAAATCTTTGTTACGGGAACCCATGATAACATCACAGTCAACGCCGTGCTCATGCAGCCATTTTACCTGAGGATAAACCGGAGCTGTACCAACACCACCTGCAACAAATAAAATTTTCTTTTTCTTTAATTCTTCGATATCTTCATGGATCAGATCCGATGGGCATCCCAGAGGTCCAACGAAATCTTCAAAAGCATCCCCTTCCTGTAAGCTTACCATACGCTCTGTGGAAGCTCCTACGGTCTGGAATACGATCGTGATCGTTCCCTCTTCCCTGTCGTAATCACAAATGGTAAGTGGAATACGTTCACCTTCCTCATCAATTTTTACAATCACAAACTGTCCCGGTTCGCAATACTGCGCAACACGAGGAGCCTTGACATCCATAAGATAGATCTTGTCTGCCAGTTTTTCTCTTCTAACGATTGGATACATGTTTTTCCTCCTTGTATATACTCACTGCCTTTTTCATCTCTGTAATCGTTTTCCTTAATCACGAATCTCCTATGAAAATATACATTTTTTTAGCATTACTTTATATAATAAAGGAAAAGCCGTTAGATTTCAACGGCTTTTCCCTTGTTTTATTGCTTTTTCATATAATTGAAACATACTAATTATTTATAGCTTCTATTCTTACTACACCACTATTATGCCTCCACTTTGGAAAACAGAATTCTGTCATTATCCAATGCCTTTCCGGCACGGACTGCAAACTGCTCTAACAGATCATCCACTGACATCTTTTCCCGTTCTTCCCCGGAAACATCCAGCACAATATTTCCCGAATCCATCATGAGGGTACGGTTTCCAAGTTCAAGCGCCTGATGCATGTTGTGCGTGACCATAAGGCAGGTGATGTTCTGCTCTGACACTATCTTTTTTGTGAGGTTCAGTACTTTCTCTGCGGTGGCAGGGTCTAAGGCTGCGGTATGCTCATCCAGCAGCAAAATCTTAGGAGTCACCATCGTTGCCATCAAAAGTGTGAGTGCCTGACGCTGTCCACCGGACAAAAGTCCGACCGGCTGCTTCATACGGTCTTCTAACCCCATGTCAAGCAGTGCGAGCTGCTCTCTGAATTTTTTCTTGTCCGCTGCCTTGATCCGGCTGAAATAGGCATTCTTTGAAGTAGTCGTGCGCAGGTAGGCAAGCGCCATATTCTCCTCGATCGTCATATGTGGTGCGGTTCCCTTCAATGGATCCTGAAACAAATGACCAATCACTTTACTGCGGACATGCTCTTTCTGATAGGTAATGTCCTCACCATCCAGCATGATCAGTCCTTTGTCTGCAAAAAAGGCTCCTGTTATCGCATTAAACAGCGTTGATTTTCCGGCTCCGTTGCTTCCTACGATCGTTGCAAAATCCCCCTGCTTTAAGGTGAGATTCAGATTTTTTAATGCACATTTTTCATTGACAGTTCCCGGATTAAAAGTTTTGCTGACATCGCGCATCACAAGCATTGCGTTCTTCTCTGCCATTATCTTTCTCCTCCTTCGCTGTCATTTTTCATAATCTCCTGAACGTATATCTGGTTCTGAGCCTTTGCGGCACGTTTCTGCCGGTAAAAATTCATCTGCTTTTTCAGATATGGGAATGCGATCGCCACGGCTACAATGATTGCAGAAACAAGTTTTAAACACTCTGCCGGTACATTTAATCTCAGGGCAACTGCCACGATAAAACGATACAGGCAGCTTCCTAAAATAACGCCGGTCACACGCTGTAACATACCGCCTTTTCCAATGATAGATTCCCCAATGATCAGGCTGGCGAGTGCGATTGTTACCATTCCGGTTCCAAGATTGATATCACAGGATTTCTGATACTGCGCAAGCAGTCCGCCGGAGAGACCGGTCAGGGCATTGGCAACACAAAGTCCGATCGTGATCATGGCACTTGTATTAATGCTGGAAGCTCTTACCATATCCGGATTATCTCCGGTTGCGCGGATGGAAAGTCCAAGCCTTGTATTTAAAAAGAAAGAGATCAGCACTCCTACAATGATAACGATCAGTGCAGCCACGATCAGTTTATACCACGTTCCACCGATTGCTGTTTTTGCCCAGGTAAAAACGGATTCACAGTTGAATAAGTTCATGTTGGAAGCGAATCCCATTACTGCAATATTAATTGTATACAATCCGGTATTTACGATGATTCCCGCCAAAATGGACTGAATCCCCATTTTTGTCTGTAAGAAAGCGGTCACAAAACCGGAGCAGACACCAGCTGCCATCGCTGCAAATAATCCTAATATCGGATGACCTGCAAGTGTCACCGATGCACAGACGGCACATCCCAATGTAAAACATCCATCGGTCGAAAGATCCGCAATGTTTAAAATACTGAAGGATATAAATAATGCCAGTGCGACCAGTGCATAGATAAAACCAAGTTCTAATGCACTCTGTACAATTGATAATGTAATAATGGAACCCATACCTTAATTAAACTCCTCTGCTGTTACTGTCTCGATCAATTCGGAACACATATCTTTAAAGATAGAATAATCGATTCCGACTTTTTCTGCAATCTCTGTATTTACGGTTACGATACCGCTGTCTAATGTTTCTACCGGTGTTGTGGCCGGATCTGCTCCGTTTGCAAGAATGTCTGCAACCATGTCTGCTGTCTTTGTTCCGAGTGTCTCATAGTTGACGCCGTATCCTAAGAATGCTCCGTTTAAAGCAAAGGAATCTGCACTTGTGTAGTGAGGGATACCTGCGTCTGCAAATTTTTCAAAAATCGCAAGTTCTGCTGTCATAACAGTGTTGTCCTGTGGTGTAAAAATAGCGTCTACTTTTTCTGCTGCCAGGGAATCTGCTGCTGCCTGGATCTCACCGGTTGTTGTACCTGTTTTTTCTACATAGGAAATCCCATGTTCATCGCAGTAATCTTTTGCCGCCTGAATAGCACTTGCGGAAGAATCCTGGCTCTTATCATACAGCAATCCGATTTTTGCAGCATCCGAATCCGCTGCTAAAATGAAATCCATGATCTGTGCCACATCAATTGCATCGGATGTTCCTGTAATATTGGCACCCGGAGCATCTGCACTTGCTACAAGTCCTGCTCCGACCGGATCTGATACTGCGGAAAATACAACCGGGATCTGATTATCTTCCGTTGCGTTCTGCATGATCATTGCTGCCGGCGTTGCGATCGGAATGATCACATCGACGCCCTCTGCCACAAGATCTGCTGCGATCTGATTTAAGGTAGAGGAATCTGCCTGACCATTATAGGTGTAATCTGCATAATCAAATGTCACACCAAGTTCTGCTCCTTTTGCATCCAGCTCTGCTTCAATTGCTTTCTCGATCTGGTTTAAGGATGCATCATCTACATACTGTACGATCCCAACTTTGTACACGGTTTTGTCTGCAGTATTCTGTGCAGTGTCGGTTGCGTCTGCACTGTTCTCTGTTGTGTTCGTGCTGTTTCCTGCATTGGATGTGTCTGTGCTGTTTCCGCATCCACCGATCATTGTTGCTGCCATTGCCATTGTCAATACTGCTGCCATCATTTTTCTCTTCATCATTTTTTCCTCCAAATTTTAAGAATGTTTTTTGAAAGAAATCCGTTTTGAAAGTTATAAGAATCATGTATTGCGGTTTTGTTTGCAAGTAAACAAAAACCGTCTCAAGCTGTTGCTTGAGACGGTAATAAAATCTTATTATCGCGGTACCACTCAACTTGACATTGCCAAATGTCCACTTTACCATG
>ENA-UEPQ01001518-UEPQ01001518.1-human-gut-metagenome-genome-assembly--contig:-NODE-1518-length-9987-cov-7.605752_pt1 | contig 9987 bp, 11 predicted proteins | sample MGYA00242903_ERZ507922 | MGnify/ENA primary metagenome ERZ507922 (study PRJEB26167, sample SAMN06115483) | human gut metagenome | host: Homo sapiens | place: China:Sichuan | collected 2014-10-16... | reverse complement strand
GGGGATTTGCACATGCCATTCTGGACGTGCTGAATAAGCATTTTCAGGAGTTGCTGGATATTACAAAGGCACATTCGTACTTTTTTCTTCTCTTCCGCCCTTTGGTCCGGCGCTTTTTCCATGTTTTCCCCATTGATTTTCCCATTTTCCCGCCCCGCCTTTTCCCACCTGCGGTGAAACAGGATGACATCCGATGAAATGTATAGTATAATATATTGAAACATAGTAATTTATCAATTTTTCGCCTATATATTTGCAGAGACAACAACAGTTATCAACGTTAAAAAAACAAAGTTATGGCAAAGAAAAACGTGAGGGACGAGCCCCTCAAACCGCAGGTCACCGAGAACGAGCAGATGAGTGACATCATCCTTATCCTCGACAAGATGGAGCTGCTCCTCCAGGCGGTCAGCAAACTCGACAAGGACGGCAGGCACGAAACAGTGCCGGCGGACAGGAAGCACCGCAATTCCTTCCTCAAAATCGACCGCTACGCCAGCATGTTCGAGAATTTCCTGAAGAACTTCTGGAGCCAGCTCAAGGACCCGACACGCTTCGGCATCCTCTCCGTCAAGGAGAAAGCGCTGGACGACCCGAAAGTGCGGCAGGCCATCGAAGACCTCGCCGCCGGAAAAAAGACAGACGCGGTGGAAGAATTCCTCAAGCAGTACGAGATTGTCCCCCGCGACAAGGAAAACCAAAGTATCAACCATCAAAATCAAGAAGAAATGGCAAAAGAAAATGAAACACAGCAGCAGGCCGCCCAAGGCGGAGGCACGCAGCAACAGCCCCAGTACCGCTACAACGAGTCCATGATCAACTGGGAACAGCTGAAGAACTTCGGGCTCTCCCGTGAGGAACTTCAGGAGCGGGGACTACTCGACCAGATGCTCAAGGGCTACAAGACCAACCAGGTCGTGCCCATCAGCATGAACTTCGGCTCCGCCGTACTACGCACCGACGCGAGGCTCTCGTTCCAGCAGTCCCGCTCCGGGGACATCGTGCTGGGCATCCACGGTATCCGGCAGAAACCCGACCTCGACCGTCCCTACTTCGGGCACATCTTCTCCGACGAGGACAAGAAGAACCTGCTTGAGACGGGTAACATGGGGCGTGTCGTGGAACTGAAGAACCGTAACGGCGAGTATGTCCCCTCTTTCGTCAGCATCGACAAGCTGACCAACGAGGTGGTGGCGATGAAAGCCGAGAATGTCTTCATACCACGTGAAATCAGCGGGGTGAAACTGACCGAACAGGAACAGAACGACCTACGTGAAGGAAAGAAAATATTCATAGAAGGAATGACAGCCAGATCGGGCAACCCGTTCGACGCCCACATCCAGGTCAATGCCGAGCGCAGGGGCGTGGAGTTCATCTTCGAGAACGACAAGCTCTTCAACCGGCAGTACCTGGGAGGCGTGGAACTGACCAAGAAGCAGATCGACGACCTGAACGGGGGCAAGGCCATCTTCGTGGAGGGCATGAAGCGCAAGGACGGGGAACTGTTCTCCTCCTACGTGAAGCTCGACGAGGCGACAGGCCGCCCGTCCTACACCCGCTACAACCCCGACTCCCCTGAAGGCGCACGGGAAATCTACATTCCGAATGAGATCAACGGCGTGAAAATCACTCCCGAGGAGCAGAAAGAGCTGCGTGAAGGGAGGCCTGTCTTCCTCAACGGCATGGTGAACCGCAGGGGCGAGGAATTCTCCTCGTTCATCAAGGCGGACCTCGAAACGGGCCGTCTGAGCTACTCGCGCACCCCGGACGGCTTCGACCAGCGCGAGGAGTTCAAGATACCGTCCAAGGTATGGGACGTGGAGCTTACCCGCAAGCAGCGTGCCGACCTCCAAAGCGGCAAGGCGGTACTGGTCGAGGGCATCAAGGGGTATGACGGCAAGACCATCTCGCAGTACGTCAAGGCGAACTTCAACCAGGGACGGCTGGACTTCTACAACGAGAACCCCGACCGCAGACGCGACGCCTCGCAGCGCAACGTGGTGTCCGCCACACAAAGACAGGGAGAGGAAAACCGCCAATCCAGAGGTGCGGGCATAGCCTGAGGGTCAAAGCAAAACGAATGTTGAATCCAAAAAAATCAGAACATGGAAATGAACAAGGAAAACAACACGCCTTTCAAGGCGGAAGACGTGAACTGGGACGAGCTGGCCGCCATCGGCATCTTGAAGGACGAGCTGGAAATGGCCGGGGAACTCGATACGCTGCTCAGCGGTGAGAAAACGAACGTGGTATCGCTCAGCCTGGTGCTGCTCGGCGTGGACGTGGTGATGGACGCCACACTCCAGCTGGTACGCAAGGACGGCGAGCCGCTGCTCGAAATCCTCGGCATCAAGCCTGTTGGACAGTAACTCCTCCTCTATAATATGTAAACCGAATGTATAACCGCCGTTTCCCGTCCCTCCGCACGCCGGCAAGCGGGAAACGGCTTAATTCTTATCCGAATCATGATAGCAATCATAGCAGAAAAACCGAGTGTCGGTCAGGAGATAGCCCGTGTGGTCGGGGCTACAGAGAAAAAGGACGGCTACATGGTGACATGGGCACTGGGACATTTAGTATCACTGGCATTGCCGGGAACATACGGTTACACGAGAACCACCGCCGAAGACCTTCCGATGCTTCCTGAGCCGTTCCGTCTTGTGGAACGGCAGATACGTACGGACAGGGGAATGGTGACGGACATCGCCGCCGGCAAACAGCTCAAAATCATTGATGAAGTATTCTCCAAGTGCGACAGCATCATCGTGGCGACCGATGCCGGGCGTGAGGGGGAACTCATCTTCCGGTGGATATATTCCCACCTGGGCTGTACCAAGCCTTTCAAACGCCTGTGGATCTCCTCGCTTACCGACGAGGCCATCCGAAAGGGGATGGCGGACCTCAGGGAAGGACATGAATACGACAGCCTCTATGCGGCCGCAGACAGCAGGGCGAAGGCGGACTGGCTGGTGGGCATGAACGCCAGCCGCGCGTTGGCGACAGCCTCCGGTTCGGCGAACAACTCCATCGGACGGGTGCAGACCCCGACCCTCGCCATGATATGCGCACGCTTCAAGGAGAACCGTAACTTCGTTTCCGTCCCGTATTGGCAGCTGCATATCACGCTGAAGCTGGGAGAGGCGCACCGGCTGTTCATCCATCCGGAGCACTTCGGGGACAAGGAAGCGGCGGAAACGGCATACGGACGCATCATTCCCGGCTCGGCGGTGACAATCACCAAAGTGGAGCGTGGTACGGTTTTCCAGCAGGTCCCGCTTCTGTATGACCTGACCTCCCTTCAGAAGGACTGCAACATCCACCACGACCTTACGGCGGACAAGACACTTTCCATCGCCCAATCCCTGTACGAGAAGAAACTGGTCTCGTACCCGAGAACGGGCAGCCGGTACATACCCGAAGATGTCATGGCGAATATACCCGCCTTGCTGGAAAAAATCATTGCCATGCCTCTGTTCAAGGAGTACGGACGCACTTTCGACTTTTCCGCTCTGAACACCCGGAGCGTGGATGCCACGAAAGTGACCGATCACCATGCCCTGATTACCACGGGTGTCGTTCCCGAAGAGTTGTCCGAGGCGGAATCCGCCGTCTACACCCTGATAGCCGGCAGGATGCTGGAAGCCTTCTCCCCCCGCTGCGAGAAGGAGCGGCTGCTCATGGAGTGCGTGTGCGGGGGCATGGGTTTCCACTCCCGCTCCGCCTTCATCGTCAACCCGGGCTGGCGGGCGGTATTCGCCCGGAAGGAGGACCGGGAAAAGGACGAGTCGGAAGATGGCGGAGGAACGGCCTTGTTTGCCGAAGGCGGGCTGGTTCCGCTCTCGGGTCGCGGACTATCGCAGAAAAAGACCCTGCCCAGGCCGCTTTACACGGAAGCCACGCTGCTTGCCGCCATGGAAAACTGCGGAAAGGACATCACGGACGGAGAGGCACGTGAGACTGTCAAGGATTCGGGTATCGGCACACCCGCCACCCGTGCCGCCATCATCACGACCCTGTTCAAACGTGACTATGTCGAGCGTTCCGGCAAGAGTATCCTGCCGACGGAAAAGGGGCTGTACCTCTACGAATCGGTGAAGGACATGATGGTGGCCGACGCGGAGCTGACCGGCACATGGGAAAGGGCACTGGCACGGATAGAGGGGCGTACCCTCGATCCGGACAGCTTCATGCTCTCCATCAGGGAATACACCGGAAAAGTAACCGGCGAGATATTGCGCCTCAAATTCCCGGAACCGTCATCACACGCCTTTACCTGCCCCAAGTGCAAGGCCGGCAACGTGGTGGTGAAGTCCAAGGTCGCGAAATGCGACCGTGAAGGATGCGGGCTGCTGGTGTTCCGCCGTTTCCTGAACAAGGAACTGACCGACCAGCATCTTGAACAGCTTTTCTCATCCGGCTCCACCCGGCTTATCAAGGGTTTCAAGGGTAAGAAAGGGTGTTCTTTCGATGCGGCACTCACCTTTGACGAAAGTTTTAACCTGAAACTTTCTTTTCCCAAGCCCAAAGGTGCAAAAGGCAAATGAATCCCGCCATTCCAATTCTGCGGGCAAAGGTAGCGGAACCGCCCGTTTCCACCTGCAAGGTCGGGCCTTGCAGGTTTCGGGGAAAATCATCCTCGCCCCGCTCCGGTATTTTCCCCGAAAACCTTGCCTGTGGAGGCGGTCCGCTCTCCGGCCCCCGAAATTGGAAATGACATGTTTCACCCATTAACAATATACGGTCATGAAAACGAGGGAATATATCGAAAAACTGACAACAGGCAAATGGACAAGGATGACAGTATTGGCCATCGCGGCCTTCATCGTGTTCGGTTATCTGTATTCAAGAGGCGTATCGCCCGTGTGGACGGCAGTCGCCATCGTCTGTTTCAGGGGATTCTTCAGGTTTCTCTATAAGGTAGCCTGCTTCCTGGTGGCAGCGGCGATACTTTTTTGTATCCTCAGCTACCTGGTATTCTGATTCCACCGGCATAAAATATAGGAAGATGGAACAAATACGGCATATAAACCGCTGCAATACCTTGCAGGACAGGGCTGTCCTCACGGACGGCTCTTTTTGTGTTCCATGCCTTATGGAAACAGGGATAATGAAAACACGTTCGGAAAGGAAAGGGAGGCATATACAGCCATTGACAGACCGGGAACTACAGGGCAAAGTTGGCAAACGCCTCTTTTCGGACGACAAGGCCGGGTCCTCCGGGTTTCGCGGAAAAATCATCCTCGCCCGGAGGGCTTGCGGTATTTTTCCCGAAAGCCTTGCCTTTCCGGAAGCGTTTGCCGTAAAGCCCTTGTAGTTCAACGGGCTGCCAAAGCCCGGGTATTCACAATTAAAATTATAGAGTCATGAATCAAGCAATCATCTCAAGACCGCCGATGGCGCCGGTACAGATACCAGTGCCGATACCGGCAAGAAGGAAGTATCCTGTCCCGGAACCGACCGTCAAATTCCCCCCACGGGAAAGAAGCGGACCCGTGCACATCTCCACGCTGCTGGACCCGGTACTGGAGATATGCAGCCATCCCGACCGGAACAGGCTGCTGGCGGAGTTCTTCAACAGATAGAAAGAATACGGTTATTCACACTTTAATTCATACAATTATGTTTTTTACAGCAATCAACCAGATGATGACCGAGGGCGTGGATCTTACGCTGGTCATCCGCAAAGCGAACGGACAACTGGCGGTATCCGTACTGCCGAAGTCAAACGGGCTGAAAGACGAAGCCCAGAACCACATCATCCCGCTGGCCCTCAAGGGACTCCCCCAGGAACTGGATGCCGGATTCCTGCAAGCCGTCGCCCGGCCGGTGCAGAAAGCCACGGGGCTGATCACCAACATGGCGCAGTTCGAGGCGCAGGCGGAGAAAGCCGCCGCTGAAAGCAAATCCGCCAAGGAGCAGAAGAGCAAGGAAACAAAGGAGGAAAGGGAAAAGTGGGAGAAGTACGAGAAGTATTTCAAGAAAGCCGGCGAGCTGATTGCCGCAGGGAACCATAAGGAGGCCGTCACCGCGCTCGGACAGGCACGTCCTTATGCCAAGCCGCAGGACCAGAAGAAGATTGACGAAATGATGGAGCAGCAGAAAAAGGCGATGAACAAGGGCAGCCTGTTCGAGCTGATGGAAGAACAGACTGTGCCGCAACAGCCCCGGCCGCAGTCACCGGCTGCAACGGCACAACAGCCGCAGCCTGCACCGCACTGTCCGCCACAACCGCAGTCTCCAAGACCGACGGGCGCACAGGTTCCTGACGGGCAACAACAGACGATGTGGCCGCCACAACAGCCTCCGCTGAGACCGGCACAGCATCAGGCTTCGCCACAGCCGCAATATGCCGGACAGCGCCCGATGAGCCGCCAAGTTCCTCCACAGCCAGCATACGAGGGACAACAGATCCCATACTGGCAGGAACAGGAGCAAAATCCGGAAGACCTCTATCCGTACTGCCAGGGGGAACAGGAAGTTCCCGCCTACCGCCCGGAAGATTATGAGGAATATCCCGACTTCCCGCAATCCATGTTGGAATCCCATGTTTCACATTATCAAACAGTTTAATATTATGGCATTAGAAATTAAGGGAATGATACGCTCATTCACATTCAAGAAAGGCAACGGGATGATCACGCTTGATGACCCGAACACATCGGACAGCCCCGAAATGGTCATGAACTACTACTCGAACTTCTATCCGGAACTGACCACGGCGACAGTACACGGGCCGGTCATCAAGGAAGACAAGGCGGTGTACGAGTTCAAGACAACCATCGGGACAAAAGGATGACGGCTATGGGTAAGGACAACAGGAAACAGAAGAAATCATGTGTACCATTGGACGAACAGCAGGCGGAACGGCTGGCAAGACTCATCATCGGACAGACCGTGCGCGATACCCGTTACGGAACGGACAGGAAGGAAAGGATAACTGCGCCAAGCGGTGCCGTTCCTCTTTTCTGAACACCACGTTTCTGCCCAGACCGCTGCCGAGTCTCTTCGTGGAAGACACCGGAGGAAACAGGTACAATCTCATCACGCAGGAAAATTACGAATTCCTGCGTGATTCTTATTTCAGGTATGCCTGCCTGTTGGGAAAGGAAGCGGTACATACTCCGGGACGGACGTTCGGCGAAGGGATTGCAAGGCTGCACGAAGAAATGGAAGCTCTTGTCGGAGAAGACCTGAATGTCAATATTGAAGAGCAAAACGGACGGCTGCTATTCAGGCTCTGGAAAACCCATCGTTGGGGTGTACTGACATTGTATTATTTTCCAATGAAATTCATGGAAGCTCTCGACCCGGAACTGAGACGTATCTCCATCACGTTCATCCATGAGCTGATGAGGGCAAACGGGATACAGACCGTACTGGACGAGGACGATACGGACTATGTGCAGACCTGGCTCTCGGAAGATGTACCGGACGAGACAGCGGAGGAAAGGAGAAAACGGCTGAAACTTCTGCGTTCCTACGAGAACGGCAGAGTACAAGCACTGCTCCGGAGGGTGGAAAACAAGTGTTACTACAAAAACCTTCCGAAAGCACTTGACCGGTATGAACCCCGGAACGACTACGAACGGTCGCTGGTTTCTGCCATGAAGGAAGGGTTGGAATTTCTGTCGCCTGAACACGGTATCATGAAATACGGCTACGATCCATTTTATGAAGAGGAACCGGAGTTCCAGCCCATGTATCTCTACCAGCAGATACGTGTAATCTATGACAGTTACGACATGGTGACGGACTACCTTGTGGATTATTACAATTCCTGTAGCAGGGAGACCTACGACATCATACCGGTTACGACACTCGACCTGTCTCCCGAAACGGAAAAGCTGTTCCACATGGATGACTATCCGGAACGCTTCTTCAAATGGGCGGACAAATTCATCAACATAATAATTTGAGCACTATGATAGAGACAAACGAACTTACAAGGACTTTGAAGACCTTACTTATCCCCAAGGCGGCACTGATTGCCTACGCCTCGGAGAACGAGAAAAATTTCTTTCTGGAGATACGGGATATAGACGACCGGGGGAATATGGCGGAAGGAAGACCTGTGACCCTGGAATTCATGAACGAGCTGGTGAAGGGGTATTCGGAAAGGCACAGCAGTACGTCTTTTACGTCACCAGTCAGAACACCACCCTGAACAGCAGCACCGATTGCTACAGCTTCGTCCGGGTTAACGTCTTTACGCGGCTCTTTACCAAAGAACTCAGCAACTTTCTTCTGAACCATTGGCATACGAGTCTGACCACCAACGAGGATAACGTCGTCGATATCAGATACGGACAGGCCAGCGTCCTGCAGTGCAACTTTCAGCGGCTCAATGGAACGGTTTACCAGATCTTCAACCAGGCTTTCCAGTTTCGCACGAGTCACTTTGATGTTCATGTGTTTCGGACCGGTCGCATCTGCAGTGATGTACGGCAGGTTAACGTCGGTCTGCTGAGCGGAAGACAGTTCGATTTTCGCTTTTTCTGCCGCTGCTTTCTTATCAGCTGCTGCCTTTTCAGCAGCCGCTTTTTCTGCTGCTTTTTTGTCGGCTGCAGCTTTCTCTGCTGCCGCTTTCTTATCAGCTGCAGCCTTTTCAGCAGCCGCTTTCTTCTCAGCTTCTGCTTTGGCTTTTTCAGCAGCTTCAGTTGCCGCTTTCTTTCTTGCTTCAGCTGCAGCTGCTTCTGCCGCTTCCGCTTTCTTCTTCAGTGCCGCCGCGGCTGCCTCGGCTTTTTTCTGCGCTTCGGCTGCGGCTTTGGCAGCTTCTGCTTCTGCTTTTTTCTTCGCGTCTGCAACCGCTTTCTTCGCAGCTTCTTCCGCAGCTTTAGCATCCGCTTCGGCCTTCGCTTTAGCATCTGCCGCCGCTTTCGCTGCCGCTTCTTCCGCTTGCTTCTGCTTTAACTCGGCCTGTTTTGCGGCTTCTTCAGCCTGCTTTTTCTGTTCCTGAGCAGCTAACCGCTCTTTCTCAAGTTGCTTCAGGCGTTCCTGTTCAGCCGCTTGTTTCTCACGCAGTTCTTCAGCAGCCTGCTGTTCCTTCATCTTGCGCTGTTCATCAGAACGCTTCGCGCTTGATTCCTGGCTTTGCATGCGTTTGTACTGCTCAACTACCGCACCTGAATCAACCATGACAGCGTCGATGGACGAACCACCGCCGCCTCCGGCTGAAGCTTCTATATTCTCATCGAACGAACTCCAGATCAGCGCCGCAAATAAGATGACATGCAGCACTGCTGAAATAATTATCGCCCGCTTGAGCTTGTCGTTTTGTTCGATTGCCTTTGACACTCTCAGTTTCCAAAAACTGTTCGCCTGTTACCCGCTCTCTTTCAAGCAAGGGAAACGCAGATGTTTAGATAGGCTGCGTCATTAAACCAACCGATTTCACACCCGCACTATGTAACAAGTTCAGTGCTTTAATTATTTCATCGTAAGGCACATCTTTTGCGCCACCGATCAGAAAGACCGTTTTCGGGTTGGCCTTGAAACGGCTGGACACTTCCGCCACCACCTGCTCTGGTGGTAAACGCTCCAGGCGATCTTTCTCAACCACCACGGTGTACTGACCAATACCAGACACTTCAACAATCACTGGCGGATTATCGTTACTGCTCACCGCCTGTGATTCAGTAGCGTCTGGCAGATCGACCTCCACGCTCTGGGTGATGATGGGCGCTGTCGCCATAAAGATCAGCAACAGCACCAGCAGTACGTCCAGCAACGGTACAATGTTGATTTCGGACTTGAGATCGCGACGACCTCGTCCACGCGCTCTGGCCATGGCTTACCCCTTGTTGCTCTCGCTAACGGTAAACGCCTGGCGGTGCAGAATCGCGGTAAACTCTTCCATAAAGTTGTCGTAATTCAGTTCCAGTTTGTTTACGCGCTGGTTGAGGCGGTTGTAGGCCATAACTGCCGGGATAGCGGCAAACAGACCAATTGCAGTCGCAATCAACGCTTCTGCGATACCGGGCGCAACCA
>ENA-UEPQ01001508-UEPQ01001508.1-human-gut-metagenome-genome-assembly--contig:-NODE-1508-length-10027-cov-3.670352_pt1 | contig 10027 bp, 8 predicted proteins | sample MGYA00242903_ERZ507922 | MGnify/ENA primary metagenome ERZ507922 (study PRJEB26167, sample SAMN06115483) | human gut metagenome | host: Homo sapiens | place: China:Sichuan | collected 2014-10-16... | reverse complement strand
TGGAAAACAAACTTACCGTGAATTATGCAACCGCATGGCTTATGGGGGTGGACCCTGCTGCAACTGGCGCAAGGCTGAAGCAGTACCGCAACGCCAACCACCTGACGCAGGAAGGGCTCTCGGGCATTCTGACGGATGGAGGCGACCCGGCTTCCCGGGTGAGCATCAGCATGTGGGAGAGCGGCAAAAAACTGCCAACTCTGTCGCACCTGGTGTTCCTGCGGGAGCTGTACGGCTGCACGCTCGACGAGCTGATCTGTACTTACCGGCAGTCCGCAAGGGAGGCCGCAGACGGGGATCAGCCCGTCGTTTTTTATTATGATCTTCTATTGAACGCCGCAGGTTTCATGCCTGCGGCGTTTTTTGCGTTGCAGAGTGCTTTGCACGGGGTTAACCGCTGGTATATAGTGCTTTTTTGGCATCGGCAGTATACTTTGACCATGATCACGGCGGGGTCGCAAGACAGCCGAAACAAAGCCGCATACAAGCTGGAAACGCAAGGAGGAACTACCATGCAAAAAATCAATTGCAAGAATGATAAAGACCGCATCCTCTGTGTCACCGTGCGTGCACCGCTGGCAAAGAGACCCGGAAGACCGGTGCGGTATGTTGGCGCACACAACTTCTACTACCAGCCTGCTGGCAGCAAGGAGACCGCCTACCTGCTCAGCATGAAGAAATACGCAGCCACGGTCTACCGCTTCTTTGAAGCGAACGGCCGTCTGGTCTGCGATGAAGACACCTGCATGACCCACAGCATCACCCTCGGTCAGCTCTACACTTCCCGTGCGGACCACAGCAACTTTTTGCTGAACAAACTGTTCCAGCGTCTGCCTGCACAGATCGAGTATGTGTGCCAGTACGAGCTGGGCGCAGCAAAAGCTGCCGACGAGCTGCTGGAAGCAGTGCCTGCCCGCCGCTTTGACGGCGAGCGCGATGCAGCCTGAAAGGAGGATGCTTTATGAGCAGCTTCATTGAGTTCACCACCATTGCGCTGGTACTGGTCTACATCGGCGTGGCCGCATGGAAGATCTGCACCTGCCGCACCATCTCGGGCAGCATTGGCGTGTCCTGCGCATTCCTGATCGGAGGGTTCTTCATTCTCCCGGTGGCTTACTCGGTGGCCACCGTGGTGTGCTGGGTGGTCGCCATTGCAATCGTTCTGGCACTGATCGGTGCCTTCTTCGGCTGAAAGGAGCTTAGCAATGAAAGAATTTGTCTTTGGCACGGCTGCACAGTTCGACTGGCTGGAAGCACTGCTGGCCGATGGCCGCTGCCATGTGTTTGAGCACTGCGTGCTGCCGCCCGGCTGTACGCCGGGCACGGCGCGGCTGGGCTTTGAAAAGAACAGCAGCGTCTATATCCTCTACATCGACTACGGCATCAAGACCACGGTGCAGGATGCGAAGTTCTGCAGCCTGCTGGAGCAGGGCGAGGTACGCTTTGTCTGCATGCAGGATATGGTCGAGTTCCTGTATGCGCTGCAGCCCCTGTTTGGTGCAGCGGCCCCTTCCGCTGGTGCGGAGCCTGACAGAGCGCAGGCAACACCCCCTGTGGCAGAGGAAACGCCTTCGGAGGACGATGTGGTGGACATGGCGGCGGTGCTGGAGCAGCGGGAAAAGCGGGAGCAGCCCCAACTTGTGGACCCGGAAAAGATCAGCGGTCCGCTCAAGAAGCATGTCTTTGGGCAGGATGATGCCCTGAACGACATCGCGGAGCTGGTGGCGGTGCACAAGATGCGCAAGAAGGAGAAGATTCTCACCGTGATGCTGCTTGGCCCCACGGCAACCGGCAAGTCCGAGACTGCGAAGTCGCTGGCGGAAATCATGACCGGGATCTACGGCACCGAGTACGGCTGCATCGAGGTCGCGGGCAGCGAGTTTGCAAGCTCCCACACCGTGAACCGCTTTTTCGGCGCGCCTCCGGGCTACGTCGGCCACGGCCAGCCCACTGTGCTGGACCCCGTGCGGCAGAACCCCTACCAGATCATCGTCATCGACGAGATCGAGAAGAGCGACCCCAAGGTGGTGGAAGGGCTCATGGAGGCTATTGACACCGGCAAGCTGGGCATGGCGGACAATTCCCCCGCCATCGACCTCAGCCGCTGCATCTTGATCTTCACCTCGAACCTTCCCATCCCCATGGACAAGTACCGGGCAGCCGGTGACTTCGAGCGCACCGAGATCTGCCGCGATGCCTTCACCAAATACTGCCACCGGCCCGAGATCAGCGGCAAGATCGCCAACTACATCGTCTACCAGGAGCTTAGCCCCGAGGCCAATGCGCGCATCGTGATCAAGTTTATTCGTCAGGAGCTGGCGAATTACGACATCAAGCTGCGCTCCATCGACCCGGCACTGCTCAACGAGTTCCTGGACTTCGATACCGCCTATGGTGCCCGGAGCCGTGCCGGGAACGTCCGGGCAACGGTGGGCCGACAGCTGCTGCACCTGCAGCTGAGCCACCCGCAGGAGGTTCTGGCCGGGAAGTCGGCAGCCCTCAGCGGTTCACTGCGCGAGATCCAGTTCGATCTTGCTTAAAAGAGAGGAGAATACCATGCGTAACGAGTTCTTTGCAAACATTGAAGCCGGTGCTGCCGCAGTGCGCAGCTTTGCGTGCAGCTCTGCCGACCGTCTGGCCCGCCAGCTGGCAAGCGACCCTGCGCAGGAGAGTCAGAATCAGCTGCCCTGCCCGGAAAAACCGGCTGAGCCTACGGTCCGCTTTTCCCGTCAGGTGCTGGCGGACTTCCGCAGCAATGTGGGCCGCTACGCCCCCGAGACCGGCGGCATGATGGGCAGCACCGAAGACACGGCGCTGGTGGACCTGTGCCACTTCGACACCCTCTCCCGCAACACGCCGGGCACCTTCTACTACGATGTGGATTCCATGACAAAGGTGTTCCACGACTGGGCCGAGAAAGGCTACCGCGTTACCGGCATCTACCACAGCCACCCCCGCGGCTGCATCCGCCCCTCCTACCACGATATCTCCACGGCGCTGATCCATCTGCGCTTCTTTGAGCAGGACTTCTTCTATCTGCCCATCCTTCGGCCTGCCCGCAAGGGGCTGTTCACGCTGTATTTCTACATCGTGCACCTCAAGGGCGATGCTCTGACCGTGGATCTGGATCATGTGCTGCGGGCGGAAAGCGGCAGCCGCTATGCGCTGTGCACGTTTGCCCCGTGGCACAGGGAATACTCTGTGGCGGAGATGGACGAATACCGCACTTCGCTGGAAGCACAGGAGCAGCCTGAAACGCCTGCCGAAGACCCTGCAGCCAAGGCCCCCGCACAGACCCCGGATTACTTCGGCAAGGTGCGTTCGCTCTACCCTCAGAAGGTGCTGGAGCAGAAAGTGGTGGTCTGCATTGGCGTAGGCGGGGCACGCAGTTTCTTGGAAAACTGCGCCCGCTCGGGCTTGCGCAACTTCATCCTCATGGACCCGGACATCGTCAGCCCCTCCAACGTAGCGACGCAGGCCGTGTTCATCTCCGAGATGGGGCGCAAAAAAGTCGAGGTGATCAGCGACCGCATCCGCGATATCAACCCGGACGCACAGGTGCTCTGCATCCCGCGTGCGCTGGACGATGCCATGAGCGATGAAGCGTTCAAGGCATACCTCGACCGCTTCCCCGGGCACAAGGCCACCGATTACCTGATCCTTGGCTGCACTGATAACTTCGCAGCCCAGAAACGCTCTTCCATGCTGGCGCTGAAGTACGGCATGCCGTATCTGGCAGCCATGATGTACGCACATGGTTTGGCTGCGGAGCTGATCTTCGTTTATCCCGGCGTAACGGAAAGCTGCCCCCGTTGTTTGCTGCGCAGCCGGTTCGAGCAATACGAACAGGGCTACCAGAACGACGTGGACTCCTCGGCCTGCCCCATCTTCGCCACCGAGCGGATGAACGCTACAAAGGGGTATCTGGCCCTGATGCTCCTGCTGTACCACGAGGCTCCCGGCAGCCCCTTCAATACGATGCTGGACGCGGTGAAAGACCGCAACTTCGTGTGGATCCGCCTTGCCCCGGACCTCAAGGAACAGCTGGGCATCCAGTTGTTCGATCAGGTGCTGGGCGGGGACGCCGGGCGCTTTGCCTACATGGACGAGACGCTCTGGGTGCCCCAGCACCCGGATCGGCCCGAGTTCGGTGCAAAGCCCTGCAAGATGTGCGGCGGCACCGGCGACCTGCGCCACCTGCAGGTGGACTGGGCAGGGCTGGATACCCGCACCATCCGCTTCGACACCTGAGAGCTTTTTGCGCCGCAAACCGGTGGCTGGAAAAAAGCCCTGTAAACCAGCGGTTGATTCCTTTCCCGGCGCAGGAGGCTTATAATACAAACAACATAAGGCTTCACAAGTCTTATGCTGAAAGATACACTTCCGCCGGTCTGGCACCCAACCCGGGGTGCCAAGCCCAGCGGTCACACAAAACGGAGGATTTTGCCCTATGGCAAACGCAGAAATGGTCCGCATCCACACCTACAACACCAAGGAGGAAACGAAGATGAAGAACGAAGCGATGAACGCCCGTAACCAGCTGCCCGGCGGCGGCTTCCACGGAGGCGAACAGCAGACGAGCCTTCCCGGTGGTGGTTTCCACGGGGGCGAACAGCAGGTGAGCCTTCCCGGTGGTGGTTTCCACGGGGGCGAACAGCAGGTGAGCCTTCCCGGCGGCGGCTTCCACCGGGATGAACAGCAGAGTGACCCGTCAGAGGGCTGGCAGAAGGTGACTCTGCTTCTGGAGAATGGGGAAAGGGTCGATGTTCTGATCGAACAGGATCAGAAGGCCATCTGGCCTCGCGAGGATGGAAGGCAGCTCAATATGCTGATCCATGATGGGCATCTGGTGTCGGAACTCGCTTGGTCATTCGTCTGACAGATAATAACGAAAGGAGATGATCGCGAAGCGCCTTACGGCGGCTTTGAGCACAGCGGCCTGCAGACAGGGTGGCCAACCTGTCTGTGGGCCGTTTTTCTTTTTTGTGCGGTGTAAACCAGCGGTTAGTTCAAAGCAGCCGGGATAAATTTTATACTGGGACCAAAGCACAGCAAATGTGCAGCCAGAAAGGAGAAATGCCTGTGAAGGAGTTTGTTTTGGGAACCGATGCGCAGTACGAGATGCTCAAGCAGTCCCTGAACGATGATCGGTGCCATGTCTACGAGAAGTGCACCTTTCCTTCATCGTTCAGCCGCCCCTGTGGACGGATCGGCTTCGAGAAGGAGCAGGAAGGCTATGCGCTGTTCATCGACAAAGGGCTCACCTGCAGCTGCCCGGCAGCCTCCCGGCTGCTGAAAAGCTGGCTGAAGGCTGGAACACTAAAATTTCTGGATTATACCGACATGAAGGTGTTCCTGCGGAGCCTGACCTATCTTTATTGAAGTTACTTTGGGAGGAAGATTTTATGGAAGAACTTATTGGCTGGGTGCTTTTGGCGATCTTTGTGGTGGCTGCGGGCAGAGTGGGGTACCTGATCTATCAAAACAACCGGCACCCGGAGCAGGCAGCGGCTTCGGCAGCAACGGCCCGGCGTGACCCCCACGGCGAGACCGGCCCCATGATCTACTTTGCCAACGATGCCCATGGCCGTGCAGACCGTGAGTATCAGTTCAACTACAAGTGGGTCTACGATGGCTCCCTTCACGCATACACCTGGCGGGCCTGCATCCTGCGGATGCCCAGCCTGTGTGGTCGCCCCAGCGACGGCCACACCACCCACCGCTGGAGCGATGCGGACGGCAACCACTGGGTCTGCTGGGATTCGCCTGTTACCAGCCTGACCGAAATGCAGTCGGTGTCCCGGCTGTGGGCGGACAGTGTGCAGGAGTACATTGCCACCGGCAAGCGGTTCGGCTGAAAGGAGAAGGCACGATGAAACGATGTCCAAACCCGGACTGCCGTTCGGAGTTCTTCTTCGGCGACACCAAGACCCGCTGCCCCTTCTGCCACAGCGTTCTGGTGCAGGATACGGCACCTGCCGCCTCTCCCCGGGTGAGCCTGCCGCTTTCGCCCCTTGTCAGCCCGCCGCAGGCACAGGCAGAGCCAGTGTTCATGCAGCACGGCCGGGGCGGCATCACCTGCACCGGCCGCGTTCTGGAACTGGACCATCAGGCTGTGTTTTACAGCCGGGCGCACAAGCTGTTCAATGCGCTGGTGCGCGGGGAACCGTATCAGTTCGCCCACCAGACGCTGGAATACACCGTCCGGGTGGAGCCCATCACCGACGGGGTGCCCAGCGAGGTGACGGACTTCTGCCTGTACGGCAACTGCCTGGGGCGCATCCAGATCGGCGACGAAGTGCGTATCCGGGCGAAGGAGCAGGGCGGCCGCCGGGTGGTAAAGTCCATCTACAACCTTACCACCGGCTCAGAGGTGAAGCCCGGGCTGCAGCTCAGCGCCACAGCCATCTGGCTGACGCTGGGGCTGCTGGCAGCGCTGCTTGCGGCCCTTGCCTGCACGGTGGTCTACCTGTTCCGCTCCGGGGCGGTAGCGGCATTCCTGCTGGCACTGCTTACGGCCTGCATGCCCCTGTTCATCATGCTGATCGGCTTCTGGATCTTATTCCAGAGCGTCTTCCCTAACCGCAGAAGAAGGAGGTAAGCCATGAATTCCTACAGCACTGAACTGCGCCGCGCCATGACGCTGGCCGACCAGATCCTTGCCCTCAAGCAGAACCGCAGCCTGTCCGAGGCCGATGCCATACAGGTAGACGCAGGCGCATTTTTCCCCGCTATCTCCCGCTGGACGCAGCTGTGCGGCTTCCGCATGAGCGGCCCGCCCGAAGCAGGCAAGGCCCTGCTGCAAAAGGCTGCGGCGCGGTGGCTGCGTGCCGCCCACCAGAGCGGTGCCGCTTCGGCCTTCGTGTTCCGCACGGATCACGGCAGTGCAGCCGCCTTCTACGGCAGCAGCATCGACAATGCGGCATTGTTCCAGTCGCTTTTGCCAGAGTGCGAGACCAAGCCGCAGGCGTCCTGGTTCAGCGGCGGCTACCGCTGTTCGGGGCTGTTCCTGGGCACCTTTGCCGCTGATGGCGTGGTCGAAGCGCTGGCTTCGGCAGGGCTGGACCACTGTTATGCGGCCTGCATTGCCCTGCCCGCAGCAGATGCCGACATTCAGGCCCTGCTGGAAGATGACCGCCGCCTTGCCCGGCAGCTTGAACCCTGCAAGGCGTTCCCCCGGGTGTGCGGCAGCGCTTCCCGCCGCACGGTGGAGGTGCCGGTGCAGAATGTGGCGGCGGCGCTGGATGCACTGCAGGAGGAGATCACGCTGCTGGAAAAGGCCCGCAGCACCGGCCTTGTGCAGGCGGTGATCCGCTTTGGTGCGGACAGCCGCACCGACTATCTGCAGCTTGCCGGCATCATCCGCGCATGCCTTGCCGGGCGGGAAGAGCAGCCGGGCTTTGAGCCTATCCGCTGCTTTGACCTGCAGGGGGATTTCCGCTATCCGGAGACCTGCCTTGCCATCCCCCGCGCAGCGGTACGCCTGCCCGACGGCACCGCCGCCGCAGTCTATGTGGCAAGCCTTCAGAGCGCCGAAGCGGCGGCATCCTTCTGCGTGCCGCCCACCTGCGCCTGCCCGGGGTTCTATGTGCAGAACCCTGTGGAGGACGAGGGTTGCCGGGAGCTGTTCCCGGTGGTGCGCCCCATCGCGGCGGCAGGCGTCACGGCGGGCCGCGTGCTGGGCAACGGCGCACCGGCAGCGATCCCGTTCTCGGCGCTGCTGTGCCACACGGCGGTGTTCGGAGCCTGCTGCACCGGCAAGACCACGCTGGTGAAGAACCTGCTGGTGGACCTGTGGGCCCGGCAGCAGACCCCCTTCGTGGTGTTGGAAGCGGCCAAGAAGGAGTACAACGCTCTGCTGGGGCAGATCCCTTCGCTTATGGTCTATACCTCCGGTGCCGATGGCCCATTGCTGCGCATCAATCCGCTGCGCCCGGAAGACGGTACGCTCATAGAGAACCACGCCGCCGCCGTTACGCTGGCGCTGACGGCTTCCACCGGTGCAGAGCACCCCATCCCGGAGGCGTTCAGCGGCCTGCTGCAGCAGACCTACCACCGCTTTGGCTGGGAGTACGGCATGGCGGCCTACACCGACCCGGCAAAGCCCTTCCCAACCTTTGCCGATGTGCTGGCCGGGGTGGAGGACTATGTCGCCCACCACGCCCGCTATGGGCCTGAGGTGCGCCAGAACCTGACCGGTGCGCTGGAACTGCGCGCCGAGACCATGACCAGCGGTGCGTTGGGCCGCGTGTTCGCCGACCCCTTTGGCATGACGGCAAAGCAGCTGCTCACGGTGCCTACGGTTCTGGAACTGGCCGACTTCTCGGAGGAAGCCACGGCCTTCCTCATGAACATCCTGATGTTCCGCTTCCAGTCTTACCTGCAGCGGCTGCCCGAGTCTTCGGCGCTGCAGCGGCTCATCGTGCTGGAAGAGGCCCACAACGTGTTCCGCAAAACGGACGCCGAGGACAGCGCACTGGCCCGCTCCAACCTAGCCTTCGACAAGATGTTTGCCGAGATCCGTGCCAGCGGCACAGGCCTTGTCCTCAGCGACCAGCGGCCCTCCCTGATGCCGGATTCCGTCATGGCCAACACCGCCGTCAAGCTGTGTCTGGGCATGGATTCCGGCGAGGACCGGGGCTGCATGGGCAGCGTCATGGACCTTTCGGTGCTGCAGCGCCGTGCCCTGCACGCCTTCCGGCCCGGCGAATGCCTGATGACGGTGCGGGGCACTCACGGGGTGTTCCACCTGCAGACGGAAAAGCCCGGCACATCCGGGAGCTTTACGGCGGCCTGCCTTGTGTGCGGCAGCCGGTTCCGCTGCAGGAAAAGTGCCGTGCAGGGCCTGCTGGCCCCGCTGGATGCAGGGCAGATGCAGTACCATCTGGCCCGTATCCGTGCCGACCCCTACAACATCCCTGTGCTTGCGGAGAACATCGAACAGATGCTGCAGCAGCTGCGCATCACGGCGGCAGCACCTACAAAGCTCTGCCTGCTGGGCGAAATGCTGGCCGGAGCCGGGGTGCCGCTGGGCGAGAGCCGACAGATCGTGACCGCATACCATAACCACCTGAAAGGAGGAACTGTATGAGCGAGATCAGCGGCGGCAGCGCCGAGAACGATGAGATGAACACTCCCGAAACAGGCGGCGAGACAGGCCAGACCGGCTCCGGAGGCACCGAAGGTCTTGCGGGCGGGAACCTGGAGAGCGTCCAGCTGGGCGAGGGCAGCGAAGTACCGCCCGCCGCCCCAGCAGCCGAAATCACCCCTGCCCCGGCAACAGAGGTACAGGAGCTCAGCCCGCAGCAGCAGGCCGAGGTCATCCACCAGAATACCATCGCCAGTATCCTACAGGAGAACGGGGCCTACTTTTCGCCCAAGGATGCGGCCCGGGTCAGCCAGGGCGCAGACAGCATCCGGGTGGTGCAGGACCTTGGCGAGGGGGTGACCGGCGGCTACCGCTACAGTGAAGGGAAAAGCTCGATCCAGCTGCTTGCCACCAGCAAAAACCAGCTGGAACGCTCTGCCATCCATGAGACGGTGCACTGCAGCAGCTTCAACCGGGAGATCATCGTGCCCGAGCCGTCAAAGGGCGGCTACATGGTCTACAATACCGTGGGCACCCGTCAGGCATCCTGGTTCAAGTCGGATAAGAATGGCGAGATCTCCAACTATGCAGAGAAAGGCAGAGGAATGAACGAGGGTATCACGACCATGTACACAAACCGTGAGCTGGCCAAGATTAGCCAGGAACGTGCCCTTGCCGCCCAGCGCCAGCAGATCTACGGCCATGCCACAGACCTGTGCACAGCACTGGAAGGGCAGGTGGGCGAAGCACCCATGAAGGAAGCCTTCTTTGGCGGCAACATGAAGGCGCTGGAAGACAAGGTGAACGAACTGGCAGGGGATAAAGTGTTCGACAGCCTACGCAGCTGCCTGGACCGTGCCATTTCCGATTCCTCCTGCAGCAGTTTCAGTTTGCCGCGCAATTCCTCAAGCTGCTTCTCCAGTGCATGGATCTGCGCGA
>ENA-UEPQ01001502-UEPQ01001502.1-human-gut-metagenome-genome-assembly--contig:-NODE-1502-length-10038-cov-19.492521_pt1 | contig 10038 bp, 6 predicted proteins | sample MGYA00242903_ERZ507922 | MGnify/ENA primary metagenome ERZ507922 (study PRJEB26167, sample SAMN06115483) | human gut metagenome | host: Homo sapiens | place: China:Sichuan | collected 2014-10-16... | reverse complement strand
GGATATGGAAGTAAAAGAGGGACTAATCATAGATGTAAAAAACAATAAAGGAGGAGTAGGAAAAACAGAGATAGCTAAAGAATTAGGACATGGGTTTGCTTTGCTAGGTAAAAAAACTTTAGTAATATCAACAGATGCTCAAAATAATATAATTGATGACCTATATCCAGAAGATTTTGAAGTAAAGAATGGATTAAAAGAAGATGTTTTTTATGGAAGAGGAGAAACATTGAGATTAAGAGATAACTTTTTTTACCTTCCATTAAAAGAGTATAAGTTTTCAGATAAATTTTTAAAAGCAATTCCGAGTTATCTTGAAGCTAAAAGAAAAGAATACGATATTATTATAATTGATTCTCCACCACTATTAGAAGTAGATAGTGTTTTTGTAAAATGTGCAGATAAATTAGTAATTCCTACCTATTGTGACAGAAAAACAATAAAAGGAGTTTTAAACTTAGTAAATTCAGATGAAGAAATATTGGAAAAAATAGCTGCTATTGTAATAAATAGATATGAAAAAACAAAAGTACAAGAAGAATGGAAAGAACAGCTTCTATTTGCTTTGGAAGGAACAGGAATATTTTGTCCAATAATTCCTAAATTATCCTTTATTGAACAGATGATAAATAATCAAAAAACAGTATGGGAATATTCTAATAAACAAATAACAGAAGTTCAAGAAACATATTTACAACTATTACATGAATTATTAAAGTAAGGAGAGGGTTATGAAAAAGTCAAATCCAGCAGAAATGCTAAAAAATAGATTTAATTTAATAGCAGAGAAAGAAGCTAATAAGAAAAAAGAGTTAATAAGTCAATCAACATTAGTTGATTACAATGAAGAGGATATTCCATTATTAAATATGATTAATGAAATATCAGATAATAAAGAGATACAAGAGCTATTAAAAAAGAGCAGTATAAAATTTTTAAATACTATTTCAAATTCAACATTAGAATTAGGTAAATTATTTGAAGAAGTAGCGGGAGAGTTAAAAAAACAAGGAAGTCCAGATGGTATATATATTAAATGGTTAGAGAGCATTAATATGAATAGAATGACAGCTCTAAGATATAGAAGAAGATATCAATTATTTCGAGGAATGAAAGATATTAATGGTCAAAAGACAGTATCATTACTTTCAAGTAGAGTAATAGATTTAATATTTAAAGAAAAAGTTGAACAAACAGCAATTGAATTATTAAATGATGGTGCTAATGAAAAAGATATAAAAGCATTATTAGATAATAAAGTTGTTACCTTATCTACTCCAATTGAACCTAGACTTGAAATTTTTGAAATAGCAGAAAGAGCAAACTTCATATTTAATGAGTTCAATAATAAAGTTAATGATTTATCAGAAGAAGAAAAAATTCAAGTAAATAATTTACTAAGTAAAATTGAAAAAATATTTACAAGTAAAAAGTAAAGAGGTTAGTATATGGAACAAGAAAAAAAATTAGAAATAATAGAAATATCAGATTCTGGAGAAGTAGGTATAGTTAATAGTAATTATAATTTTACAACTGATAATGAGATAAACGAGTATTTAAATCTAAAAATGGAAGAATACTTTAACTATAGAAAGAATATGCAAATAGAATTAGGAAAATTTTTTACAGAAGTTTTTGAAAAATTAAGTAAAGGAAAAAAGAGTAATCAATATAATAGTATATATAAAAAATTTTTAGACGTATTAGAAATAAATCCAAGAACAGTATTAAGATTGAGAAAACGTTATGAATTATATATTAATGTTCCAAAAGGATTACAAGATATTATTACAAAGATGAGTATTTTAGAAATAGAGTTGTTATCTAAAAATAAGGAATTATTTGAGAAATTTAAAAATTATGAGATGACACAAGAAGATTTAAAGTACCAAATTGAAACTAAAAAAGTTTTAAAACTTAAAACAGAAAAATTAGAAGGAATTACTTTTTTCAATGATAATTTAGAAAATGAAATTTTAAATATAGGAACTATTTTGAGTGAGTTTTATAAGAAAGATAATAAAACTGAAGAAGAGACTAATAAATTAGAGAAGATAGGGAAGTATTTAATAAAAATAAAGGAATTATTAGATAATGAAATATAAGCAAAATATATTGAGTGAAGGTTTTAGAGCTAAAAATTAAAAAATTGTAGGAATTATGAAGAAAAGTTAGGATATAGTTAAAAAATAAAATTAATGATTTTTCAGAAAAATTGATTCTGCTTTAAAAATTATAGAGTAATTTTAAATATTAAATTTATTCAAAATATATTTAGAAAAGTTTTAAAAATGAAATTTTCTATTTAGTTTTAAAGAGATTTGGATATTAATAAGTATATAGAAGATATAAAAAAAGTGGTTATTATAATATGATAACCACTTTTTATTTGCTTAAAATTTATAATTGACTATGTTTAATAAAAAATATATACTAATACTAACTAGGAATAAATGGGAGGATTTATGGGGTTAGAAAGAATAGAAATCAATTTAGATGATATAAAGATAGAGCAAGAGTATGAAGAAATAGAAGAGAAAAAAATAGAACTTGGTTCAGCTAAAGATGAAAAATATTCAAAAGAATATAATTATTATTTGAAAGCTTTAAATGTAAATGAGGAAGAAATAGAAAAGCAAAACAGATTATTACTGGAAAAGAAAGAAGAACTTGGAGAAATTCCAGTTATTTTTTCAGATGAAAGAGTAAAATTGAAAGATAAATATGAACCTCAAAAAAAAGAAAAGATTGAAAGTTATAAAAAGTTAATTGAGCTTGAAAAAGAAGCAATGTTTTCTGAAATAGAAAAGTTAAATGAGTGGTATAAAAAACAAAGTATATTTGCTAAAATACTTTTATTTTTCCAAAGATATAATTTAGCTGAAGAAAGGGAGAAAATTTCTAAAGAATATAATTTTAAAATAAAAAAATTAGAAGAATCAAGAATAAATGATATTAAGAAATTTCAAGATATGTATGATTCAGAATTGAATATATTAAATTTTTCAGAATCTAATAAGATAACTAAAGTAAAGGATGAAATAAGCAATTTAGAAATAAAAATTAAAGGTTTAAAACAAGAGCTAGAAAAAATAAGAATAAATATTGATTTTATAGTATCTAATGATATTTTAATTGTAGATGATTTATTTACTCAAGTTAATAGAATATGCAGCTTTGAGAAATATCCTGAGAAAAAATATATAGCTGATTTAGATAAAAAATCTACAGAATTAATAATTAAATATAAAAATAAGATAGAGTTAATAGAACAAGTAAATTTTAAACAGCTAAAGAAGTATATAGAAAATAGGATTATGTTTTTACCAAATACTAAGGAGAAATTCCTTGAAAATGAACTTCAAAAAACAGATATTTTATTAAGTAATATAGATAATAAGTCATTGGATAAGCAACAAAGGTTATCTGTTATAACTGATGAAGAAAATATTTTAGTAGTAGCAGGAGCAGGTTCTGGAAAAACTTTAACTATTTCAGCTAAAGTTAAATATTTAGTAGAAAATCTTAATATTTTACCTAAGGATATTTTATTGATTACATTTACAAAAAAAGCTGCTGAAGAAATGGAAACAAGAATTAAGGATAAGCTTGGAATAGATATTAAAGTAAAAACATTTCATGCTTTAGGATATGAATTATTATCTTATTTTGAAGATAGAAAGGCTGATATTTATCCAGGGCCAGAGAACTTTACTAAAGGATTTAGAGAAAAATTTGAAACAGAAAACGAAGAATATGCTAAGTTATTATTTGAATATCTTTCTTTATATATTTATCCATATCAAGACCCTTCTAATTTTTCATCATTAGGAGATTTCTATAAAAGAAATAAATTAACAGGACTACAAGGTATTAGAGATAAGATAAATAGTGCTTTAACTAAGGAAGAAAATAAAGTGCTTAACTCTGTTATTCAAAGAATTAATCATTTCATAGAAAGTTATAATGATAATGAAAAGAAAAATATTTTATATAATTCATTAGAGGTAATTAAAAAAACAGTTAAAGAAAAAATAAAAGAAATTGAAAAAAATCAAAACTTTGAAAATGTTAAAATCTTATTAAAAGAGGTTCTTACTTCATGTACATTAATGGAAGTTGAATTAGAGAAAAAGTTTTTAAATCTAGAGGACTTACAGGAAAAACTTAATGAAATGGTAGTAAACTTAGAAAGAAACAAGTTTTCTTTGAAGAGAGAGCAAATGAAGAGTATAGAGGAAGTTGTAATTGCTAATTTCTTCTATGTTCATGGAATAGAATATGAATATGAAACTGAATATAAATATTCAACAGTAAATAAAAATTTTAGACAATATAAACCAGATTTTTACTTACCAGAATATGATATTTATATTGAACATTTTGGTATCAATGAGAAAGGTAGATGTCCACAATACTCAAAAATAGAAGAGATAAGATATCTTGAAGGGATTAATTGGAAAAGAAATATCCATAAAAAAAATGGAACAATTATGGAAGAAACATATTCATTTGAACATAAACAAGGAAGACTTATTGAAAAATTAAAGGCTATCTTGAAAAAGTATAATATAGAATTAAAACCATTAAGTACAGAAGAAATTATTAGTAGATTAATGATATTAAAAACTGATGAAAGTTTAAGTGATTTTTATAAATTATTAAATACTTTCTTAAGTTTATTTAAAGCTTCAAATTTTAATAAAGCAGATTTAGAAAATTTTAAATTAGAAGCAACACAAAAATTAGATGATTATGTGAAAAATAAACATTTAATGTTCTTAGAAATATTTGAGAAATATTTCAATGAATATCAAAAAATGTTGTCTGATAAAGGATTAATAGATTTTAGTGATATGATTAATAAAGCTACTGATTATTTAGAAAATAGTAAACTACCAAATGGATATAAATTTAAATATATAATTATAGATGAATTCCAAGATATTTCAGTTGCAAGATATAATTTAATAAATGCTATAAAAAGACTAGCTAATTCTAAGGTTATGGCTGTAGGAGATGACTGGCAATCAATATATAAGTTTGCTGGAAGTGAAATTGCAATATTTACTAAATTTAAAAAGTATTTCGGAGAAACTGAAATGCTAAAAATAGAAAAAACTTATAGAAATAGTCAGCAACTAATAGATATAGCAGGTAAGTTTGTCATGCAAAATCCTGAACAATTTAAAAAATATCTAGTTTCTGATAAGAAATTAGAAAATGCAATACAGCTTTTAGAGTATTCATCTTTTCCAACAAATGTTGACGAAGATTCAAATTCTTTAGTAAGAAAAGTAATGGAAATTTTAAGTAGCTTAGATAGGAAAAGTAAAAAAGTAACATTACTTGGTAGAAATAATTATGATATAGATATTTTTAGAGAAAGTAAATTATTTATTGTTAAAGACATTGATGGAAAAACTATATTATATAGTGAATTATATCCAGACTTAGAAATAGATTTTCTATCTATTCATAAATCAAAAGGGCTAGAAGCTGATGAAGTAATTATTATAAATAATAAAAATTCATTAACAGGATTTCCTAACCAAATAACAGATGATTCAGTTTTAGATTATGTATCAGTGGGAAAAGAAGATTATCCATTTGCTGAAGAAAGAAGGTTATTCTATGTAGCACTTACTAGAACTAAAAATAGAGTATATTTATTATATCCAGAAGATTATTCAATTTTTATTCAAGAATTAATGAACTATGGTTCCAATGATATAATAAATATATCAATGGATAATATAGAAAGAAAAATAGCTTGTCCAACTTGTCAAACAGGATACCTTATAGAAAGAATAGGAGCTAATAAAAAAATATTTTATTCTTGTAGTAATTATCCACAATGTTCATTCAAGGTAGAAAATAAAAAGTATGTTGAATCTAAAGTTAGATGTCCTCACTGTGGAGGAGTAATGCAACTTAAAAAAGGACCATATGGAGAATTCTATGGTTGTACAAATTATCCTTATTGTAAGTTTACATATAAAATAGAGGATTTTGAGAGTTTAAATAAATAAAGATAAGGGGAGAAGAAAAAATGGAAAAATTAATAGAAGCATTACCAATGGTAATTGGTATAGCAATAATAGGGTTTATGGCTTATATACTCTATATGTTTATTTATGCTACATTAAAACATTTTATTTATGAAATAAAAAATACTAAAAAAGGAGAATTTAAAAAATCTATAAATAATTCAACAGAAAATAAAATAGAGAAAGTGAGGGAAAAGGAAGTTAAAAAGAAAGATTCAAGAGATGAAAATAATCAAAATTCAAAAAAGAATATAAAAAATGAGAAGAGATATAACTCAATAAACTCTTCAAGACAATTAAATACTTCTGAAGAAAATAAAAAATATGAATTGTTAGTTAAATTTTATAAGGAATATGTAAAGTCATGTACATTACAACCTATTATTTTTGCTCAAATGGCATTTCCAAATGGAGAAATGGACGTTCTTAATTCTAATTATGTGGAAAATGAAGCTAATTATATTACTCAATTTAGTAGACTAATAGATGTTATTAGATTAGGAACTATTAGAGATAGTTTAGGAAAAGAAATGAATATAACTTTTGGGCAAGAACTATATTTAAGGTTTACATTAGCTACTTGGATTATATCACAGTTAAATTCTTATGATGAATTAGGAAAAAATATAAGAATAGCTATGCATCATGGATATACCCAACTAATTTATGTGGTTAATTTGAATGTTCTCTATTCAGGAAGATGGAATGCTTATGGAGAGGTACAATTATATAAAAATAATATAGAATTTGAAAAACTTGAATTTAATAATGCTATTATTATAGATGAAGAAATATTTAATTCTTCTAATCCATTTCAAATATATACTACTTATAATGATACACCTAAATCTTTACTAACAACATTTTATCACTTAGTATATAAGATAGTTTGTCAGGTCCCTCCATTAGTTAATATTAAAAATAATATTTCAAGAGGACGTTTTTATGCTGATTTTTGGCTAAAAAAAATAATAGCTACTATAATATTAAATTCTGAAGAGTGGAAAACTTTAATTTATAATGAAGATAATATAGAGGAGATTAGTGATATAGAATACTACCTTTGGAATGAAAGTCCATTAAAAAAACAAATACAAATGAAATTTAATATAAAATTAAAAAATCTTAATAAATGGATTACTTTAGATTATACCTATACTATTCCTAATGCAAGATTTTTTTGCTTGGAATATATTGATAGATTATGTGATGTTGTTTTAGAAAATCATAATTTAGAAAATTAAAAGAGAGTATAAAAAAATCTTATACTTTACTCTCATTAAATTAGTTTAGTTGAGACTGAAAAATATCTAATTTTTTCAGTCTCTCTTCATATTCTATTACTAATTTCCTCTAATTAAGTACCACTCTCTCGCATATCCTAATTTACATTTTTTTTATTGTGAATATTTATATAAAATTTTAAAGCTAAAGATTTTATAGTTTTACCATTTAATATTTTTTCATAAATTTTAATTTTTTGTTCTTTTGTTAATTTAGCTATAAAAAACTACACCTTCCATCTTAAATATCCAGATTTTTAGTATAGTACAACTAATTTGGGCTCTTTATTTACTGTAAGTACTAACAACCTTTTTTCCATCAAATACTAAACCAATTTTTACGATATCCTTTACCACTTCTCTTTTTAACAAAGCTTCATATTTGTTATCATCTATTTGTTGTAGAGCCTTTTTTGCTTCTTTTTCTTCATCATTAGTATTAGCTCTCTTTAATTCCAGAATATATCCAGGCCAATCTTTATTTCTTGGATTTAATATTATATCAGCTCTTCCATAACCACTCTCTACATTTGGAATCATTATATAGTAATCATCTAGGGCATATAGAAATCCACCTAATAGTGTTTGGTAAGGATTTTCATACTTTTTGCTTGTATCGTAAAAGCTTATAGCATTAATAACTACCTCTTCTAAGCTTTTTATTACTTGAGATATATTTTTAGTAACCAAAGCTTGAACTAAGCTTCCAACACTATTACTTTCTCTAAAAATAGCATCTATAAATAATCCTTTAAATAAATTTTGGATCTCTCTATTAGGAATTCTTAAGGTAAACATTGTTTCATTAAGATTTTCTTTTACAGTTAAATATCCAGAAAATAGCATAATCTCCCAAATATTATTAGGGGAAAGGTTATCTCCCATTCTTATACTTTCATTGATATATACCATTATATCTTTACCATTTATTAAATCATTCAAATTATCAAATACAGTTGAGTTTGAGGCTAATAACATATTTAAAATTAGAGCGTTTCCAGAGGTATTTACCCAATAAGACTTTACTTTTTTAAACTGTACATATTTTAAAACACTCCAGGGATTATAAATTTCATTTTCTCCAAAACTATATCCATCATACCAAGCTTTTACCTCAGGCATATCATATCCAATATTGTAATAGTCAAGCATAGTTTTTACTTCACTTTCAACTAATCCAAAACTTTGGCTATACTCGTTATTTAATATTGTATAGTTTGTAAAGTTATTTAAATCAGAAAATATTCCTGCTTGAGCTACTCTTATTATCCCAGTAAGTACTCCCATTTGTAAGTACTCATTAGTTTTAAGTGCATCTCCATAGAAAGCTTTAAAAAAGTCCTTCATTTCAGTATAATAACCTTTTTCATAGCTATTCATAATAGGGGAATCATATTCATCAATTAGTACGACTACCTTTTGATTATAGTATTTATATAATAATTTTGTTAGTATATGTAATGATTTTTTTAAATCTGCTTCTCCTAAATTATTAATTTCTAGTATATATTTTTCAAAATCTACTTTTTCATATTTATCTAAACTTTCTACTAAATAAGTAAAATCCTTAAACAATTCTTTAATTTTAACTTTAATTTCACTAAAGCTATCTTTCCAAGTATTTCCTGTTATACCTTTCATACTAAGAAATATCACAGGATATTTTCCTTGCTCTTTTATCATTGGAGAGTTTTCTATATATAAGCCATTAAATAATTTTCTATTTTTTTCCTTATTTTCAATATCAAAAAAATATCTAAGAGTAGACATATTAAGAGTTTTTCCAAATCTTCTTGGACGGCAAAAAAGTTTTACTTCGGCTCTATCAACTAATATATCTTCAATAAATTTAGTTTTATCTATATAATAACAATTTGTCTCTACAATTTTTTTAAAATCTTCTATCGCTATTGGTATTCCTTTTAACATATGACACCTCCTACTTGTATATTATATCATATTTAAAATTATCTGGTTATTATATTATAAATTTTCTATAATAAATCCGATAAAAATAAATTATAAAATTATAGTTTTTAAACCATTATTTTTTATATAGCCTTAAATCCTATTGCTGTTTTTTCTCTAGTTTCATCTACTTTTTCCTTATTTATACGAATATATCTTTGAGTAACTGCCGCACTACTATGATTAAGTAATTCTTGAACTACAACTATATCTTTAGTTCTATTATAGGCATCAGTTGCAAAAGTTTTTCTAAAACTATGAGTAGAAATAAATTCACTATTGATATTTTCCATATCACAAGCTTTTTGAATTTGCCATTCCACTTTTCTAATAATAGATTTAGGATTACATTTCTCATCCCAAAATAAATATTCTCCATTATAAACTCTATTTTTATAAAGATATTCAACTACTTCCATATTAACTCTTGTAACTTGTGGTTTTCCTGTTTTTCTCTCTTTTATTTCCAATTTTCCAAACATAAGATCTTTATGTTTTAATAAAATTATATCTGAAATTCTAAGTCCTGTATTCAATTGAAGAAAAAGCATTTGTTTAACATCTAAAGAAAGGTATCTAAAAATTTTTATAATCTCTTCTTCAGATAAAGTTCTAGTAACTTTATTAGCCATAATATTTTCACCTCAATACTAAAAATATATAGTTATATTATACCATATATCTCGATAAACTAAAAGATATATCTCGATTAATATATTTAGAAAAGATTTAAAAAT
>ENA-UEPQ01001491-UEPQ01001491.1-human-gut-metagenome-genome-assembly--contig:-NODE-1491-length-10075-cov-25.843769_pt1 | contig 10075 bp, 10 predicted proteins | sample MGYA00242903_ERZ507922 | MGnify/ENA primary metagenome ERZ507922 (study PRJEB26167, sample SAMN06115483) | human gut metagenome | host: Homo sapiens | place: China:Sichuan | collected 2014-10-16... | reverse complement strand
TCCGCTGCGATTCGAACGCAGGACCCACGCCTTAGAAGGGCGTTGCTCTATCCAGCTGAGCTACGGAACCATCCTTATTTGCGGTGCAAAGGTAGTATATTTTTTTAAAATAACAAACAATGTCTTTTGTTTTTTAAACCAACCGGTCGGTTTAAAAACAAAAAGATTAAGAATAGCGTCTGGGGTATCGGAACAAAATACTCAATAAAGCCACTCCTCCCAATACCATCGGATAATATAAATACTCCATTATATTAATAGGAGAAAGTCCGGCTAATTCTGCTGCAAAAAGCATTTGTGCTCCATATGGAATAAGTCCTTGTACTACACAGGAAAAGATATCCAAAAGACTGGCACTTTTTCGCTTGTCTATACGGAACTGCTCTGCGATATTGCTTGCTAATGGACCTACTGTAATGATGGCAATAGTATTATTGGCTGTACATACATTCGCAAAACTTACTAAAGCAGCAATCCCTAATTCGGCAGCCCGTTTACTTTTTACACGCAACGTAAGACAATGCAACACATAATCTATTCCTCCATTAAAACGAATCAGTTCGAGCATTCCCCCTGCCATCAAAGTAATGACAATCAGTTCGCCCATACCGGTAATTCCACTTCCCATTGCCCCAAACCAACTGAACAAATCAAACTGTCCGTATATCATACCAATCACTCCAGTAGAGATAAGTCCCAACAATAAAACAAGGACTACATTCACTCCAATCACTGCAGTGCCAAGCACAATGAGATAAGGCAACACCTTTCCCCACTCAATCTGCTGTACCTCGTTCACCGTTTCAATATGCATTCCATATATGATGTAATAAATACAAACCAACAAAGCAGCTGGTATGGCAATCATAGAGTTTACCCGGAATTTATCTTTCATCAGACATCCCTGTGTTCGGGTAGCCGCAATTGTCGTATCAGAGATAAAAGAAAGGTTATCGCCAAAGAAAGCACCTCCCACAACCAACGCTGTCATAAAAGCCATATCGACTCCTGTCTTCGAAGCAATACCGGTTGCCACCGGTACTAAGGCCACAATGGTTCCTACGGAAGTTCCTATAGAAAGAGAAATAAAACAAGACGCAATGAAAATACCGGCTAACAGTAAATTATCAGGCAACAGCATCAACGTCAGATTTACTGTTGCATCAATCGCTCCCATTGCCTTAGCCGAGTGAGCAAATGCTCCTGCCAGAATAAACACCCATATCATCAGCATGATGTTCTTATTGGCAGCTCCCTGCGAATACTGCAATATGCGGTCGTTCAGGCTCAGCCCTTTTGTAGCAGCAACGGCATAAACAGATGCAACCAGAAACGCAACGGTGATAGGCACCTTATAAAAATCATTGACTATCAGCGATATCACCAGATAAAGGCATAGGAATACAACAAGAGGCATCAAAGCCCATCCATTCGGTTTATTTACAATCGGCGTCAGTTTCTTTACATCCATAGATCGTTGCTCTTTAAAAAAACAGCGCAAAGATAGGAATTTATATTCAATCTACCTAAAGCGCTTCTTTTCAAGAAACTGATTTACCCTAAAATCATGACATTACCTGAATCTGACACATCTGCATGGCACGTAAGGCATTGGCATGACTCTCCGGGGTAACTCCTGCACAACAGGATGCATCAACCGATATTGGTATTTCCGGGAAACGAGACTTCAAAATCATCGCATTGGATATGACACAGATATCTGTACACAAACCCACCAGTTCAATAGATTCTACTTCTTCTATACCGGCAATCATATCCAGCAGCTCCAGAGAACCAAATCCTTTCTTTTCAACGACAGGAGCCCCCGCTTTATAGACTTCAGACAGAATCTCCCATCCCCAAGAATTTTTCAAGCAATGTTCTACCGGCAGGTTTCTACCCTCTTGTGTCTGCAGATAATTGGTGGCGTGCGTATCTTGGGTATATATCACTTTATCTCCCTCACTCCAATACAACTCTACTTTCTTTTTCACATTTTCTACAATCTGTTTTGCTTCAGAAGTTCCTAAGGCTCCATCCACAAAATCGTGCTGCATATCTACTACAACCAATACTTTCATCACTTTAAATTTATTTATTAGGAATAAAAGTACAAATAAACAAAGACTTACCCAACAAAATACATCATATATATTTTCATAAAAGCTTCTTACTCCCATCCAAAAGTATTTTCATCCCAACCATACGGCATAGCCTAATCAGTGGCATTTTTACTAATTAAATACTACTATAACGAACTTTATGTTATTAATATTAGATAATATACAATAATTCGTTATTTTTGCACGCATATCCCAAGAAAGAATATAACATCATGAAAGTAGCAATTATCAAATACAATGCCGGAAATATTTTTTCTGTACAGCACAGCTTACAGCGTTTGGGTATAGAAGCTCTGATTACTGCCGATAAAGAAGTTATATCCGGTGCCGATAAAATTATTTTTCCGGGAGTAGGACAAGCGGAAACAACTATGAATTATTTGCGCTCCCAGCACTTAGACCAGCTAATCAAAGAGCTGAAGCAACCGGTATTGGGTATTTGCCTGGGAATGCAGCTTATGTGTGATTATTCGGAGGAAGGAAATACAGATTGTTTGGGAATCTTTCATACACCGGTCAAGCGCTTTATTCCAACCCAGCAAGAAGACAAAGTTCCTCATATGGGATGGAATACACTTACACATTTAGACAGTGACCTGTTTAAGGGGATGGAAGATAATGAGTTTGTATACTTCGTACATAGCTATTATGTAGCGGTCAATGAATATACCGCTGCCCAGACCGATTATATCCTGCCGTTTAGTGCTGCTTTACACAAAGATAATTTTTATGCAACACAATTCCACCCTGAGAAGAGCGGAAAGACAGGAGAACAGATTCTTGTCAATTTCTTAAACCTATAATATAACTATATAATACAAATAACCATGATAGAACTTATCCCAGCCATTGATATTATAGATGGAAAATGTGTACGTTTATCACAAGGTGACTATTCTTCAAAACAGATATATCATACTCACCCGGTAGAAGTAGCCAAAGAATTTGAATCTTATGGCATCAAACGATTGCATATTGTCGACTTAGATGGAGCAGCTTCTCATCATGTAGTCAACTATCGCATTTTAGAGCAAATAGCCAGCCGTACTTCTCTTGTCATCGACTTTGGAGGTGGTATAAAAAGCGACGAAGATCTCATCATCGCATTTGACAACGGTGCTCAAATGGTTACATTGGGTAGTGTAGCCGTGAAACAACCGGAGCTTTTCTCACGATGGCTTACTCAATATGGAAACGAAAAAATTATCCTTGGGGCTGATGTAAAAAACGAAAAAATTGCCATTGCTGGATGGAAAGAAGAAAGTTCACAAGAACTGATGCCTTTCTTGGAAAACTACCGTAGCAAAGGTATCTCAAAAGTATTGTGTACCGACATTAGCCGTGACGGGATGCTGGAAGGACCTTCTACAGCACTCTACCAGCAAATTATGTCGGCTTACCCAGACCTTTACCTAATAGCTAGTGGAGGAGTCAGTAGTATAGATAACATTCTGAAGTTACACGAGATAGGTGTTCCTGCTGTAGTAATCGGAAAAGCGTTATACGAAGGACGTATTTCCATCAAAGAGTTAAGCCGTTACCTATAAACGTTTGAAAACAATACATATAATATGTTAGCCAAAAGAATTATCCCTTGTTTGGACATCAAAGACGGACAAACTGTAAAAGGTACCAACTTTATCAATCTCCGACAAGCAGGCGACCCTGTAGAATTAGGACGCATATATAGCGAGCAAGGAGCAGACGAGTTGGTATATCTGGATATTACTGCCAGCCATGAAAACAGGAAGACTTTTACACATCTTGTGGAACAGGTAGCAGCACAGATTAATATCCCTTTTACAGTAGGAGGAGGAATTCACGAGTTAAAGGATGTAGAACGGTTACTGAATGCAGGTGCCGACAAGATTTCCATCAACTCTTCAGCCATCCGTACTCCACAACTGATTGATGAGATAGCAAGACATTTCGGTTCACAGGTTTGCGTTGTCGCCATTGATGCCCGCCAAACCGAGCATGGATGGAGATGTTTTTTGAATGGAGGACGAATAGAAACAGATTTGGACCTATTTGCCTGGGCTCACGAAGCCAACGAACGGGGAGCCGGTGAAATTCTGTTTACCAGTATGGATCATGACGGTATTAAACAGGGATATGCTAACACTGCACTGGCTCAATTAAGTGAACGACTGACCATCCCTGTTATCGCATCGGGAGGAGCCGGCAGCAAAGAACATATAAAAGAAGCTTTTACAGAAGGAAAAGCCAGTGCTGCACTTGCTGCCAGTGTTTTTCACTTTGGAGAAATAAAAATTCCCGAATTAAAACAATATCTTTGCTCAGAAGGTATCAATGTAAGAATTTAAAAAGAACACATTATGACACTCGATTTCAAGAAAATGAACGGATTGATTCCGGCCATCATTCAGGACAATTATACCCAGAAAGTACTGATGCTGGGATTTATGAACGAAGAAGCCTACCGTAAAACCGTAGAAAGCAATAAAGTAACATTCTTCAGCCGTACTAAAAACCGTCTGTGGACTAAAGGAGAAGAAAGTGGAAATTTTCTCCATGTAGTATCTATACAGTCTGACTGCGACAATGATACTCTTCTCATCAAAGCACACCCCGAAGGACCGGTATGTCATACTGGAAGTGATACTTGCTGGGGAGAAAAGAATGAACAGGACATCATGTTCCTGAAAGAGTTACAAGATTTCATCGACAAACGTCATGAAGAGATGCCGGAGAAATCATATACCACTAGTCTGTTTCAGTCAGGCGTCAACAAAATGGCACAGAAAGTAGGTGAAGAAGCTGTAGAAACTGTCATCGAAGCATGCAACGGCACAGATGAACGACTCATTTACGAAGGAGCCGATTTACTTTATCACCTCATCGTATTGCTTACCTCTAAAGGTTATCGTATCGAAGATCTTGCACGGGAATTGAAAGAGCGTCATAGTGAAAACTGGAAGAAGCATTAATCAAATTCAGTATACATGGAAGAAACACTTCTCATCTCTTATAAAGGAGTAGATATCAACCAGCAGGCCCTTGGTATTTTGAATCAGGTAAATTTCGAATTACACAAAGGAGAGTTCATCTATTTGATAGGAAAAGTAGGAACAGGTAAATCAACTTTTCTGAAAACTATCTATGGCGAATTGGACATTGCCGGAGGAGAGGCTACTGTATTAGGCTACAACATGCGTACTATCAAACAAAAACAAATAGCTGATTTACGCAGAAAGTTGGGAATCGTTTTTCAGGATTTCCAGCTGTTGACAGACCGTTCTGTATACGAAAATCTGGAGTTTGTACTCCAAGCCACCGGATGGAAAAACAAGACCGACATACGCAACCGTATACAGGAAGTTCTGGAATTAGTAGGAATGAGCAATAAAGGATATAAGATGCCTAACGAATTATCGGGAGGAGAGCAGCAGCGTATTGTCATAGCAAGGGCCATCCTCAACAAACCTGAAATCATCATTGCCGATGAACCCACAGGAAATCTGGATATAGAAACAGGCAATAAAATCGTTGAGTTGCTGCACCAAATCTGCCAACAAGGCTCAGCTATTATCATGACAACCCACAACTTGAGTTTTCTCACAGAATATCCGGGAAAGGTATATCGATGTGAACAGCACAAGCTACAAGGAGTTAGTGATTTATAAAAAAAGTCAACCATCGTACATTTTATTGATAAAAAAGAGTTTGTATTCATTTTATCACTATATTTGTGCGCTAAAATTATTATAGAACAATTAAAAATTCGGAACAAGAAAATGAAAGTTTTAAAGTTTGGAGGAACATCGGTAGGCTCTGCTCAGAGAATGAAGGATGTTGCCAAATTGATTACTGACGGTGAACAGAAAATTGTAGTTTTATCTGCAATGTCAGGTACGACAAATACCTTAGTTGAAATTTCGGATTATCTTTATAAAAAGAATCCCGAAGGTGCAAACGAAGTCATCAACAAGCTGGAAGCCAAATATAAACAGCACATCGAGGAACTTTATTCTACCGAAGAATATAAACAGAAAACATCAGAATTTGTAAAATCTGTATTCGATTATATCCGTTCTTTTACAAAAGATTTATTTACTTTATTTGAAGAGAAAGTAATCCTTGCACAAGGTGAAATCATCTCTACAAATATGGTTACCAACTATCTGTGCGAACAGGGGGTAAAAGCTGTTTTATTGCCTGCATTGGAATTCATGCGCACAGACAAGAACAGTGAACCGGATCTTACATACATCCGCGAAAAACTTGCCGTACAGTTGGAAGAACATCCCGGACAGGAAATCTACATTACTCAAGGATTTATCTGCCGCAATGCATATGGAGAAATAGACAACCTGCAGCGTGGAGGAAGCGACTATACCGCTTCACTGATTGGTGCGGCTGTCAATGCATCTGAAATTCAGATTTGGACAGATATCGACGGTATGCACGACAACGACCCACGTATTGTTGACCATACTTCTCCGGTACGTCAGTTGCACTTCGAAGAAGCTGCAGAATTGGCTTATTTCGGTGCTAAGATTTTGCATCCAACTTGTGTACAGCCTGCTAAATACGCTAATATTCCGGTACGTTTGCTCAACACTATGGAACCTGCAGCTCCAGGTACACTGATTTCAAACGACACTGAAAAAGGTAAAATCAAAGCAGTAGCAGCAAAGGATAATATTACAGCTATCAAAATCAAATCGAGCCGTATGTTATTGGCTCACGGATTCTTGCGTAAAGTCTTCGAAATTTTTGAAAGCTACCAGACTGCCATCGACATGGTTTGTACTTCGGAAGTAGGTGTATCAATGTCGATAGACAACACCAAGCATTTGAATGAAATCATCGATGACTTGAAGAAATACGGTACTGTAACTGTAGACCACGATATGTGTATCGTATGCGTAGTAGGTGATTTGGAATGGGAAAACGTAGGCTTCGAAGCAAAAGCTTTGGATGCCATGCGAGATATTCCGGTACGTATGATTTCTTTCGGCGGAAGCAATTACAACATTTCTTTCCTGATTCGTGAATCAGATAAGAAAAAAGCATTACAGTCACTTAGCGACGTATTATTTAATCATAAATAATTGATTATCCCTCATTGACATAAGCGGATGGTACGGTTTCACTCAAGCCGCGTCATCCGCTTTTATTTTTCACTTATAATATATAAAGACTAAACAAGTATGAAAGGAACATTTCCGATTAACAAATTCAGGGAACTAGAAACACCTTTTTATTATTATGATGCCAACCTGCTGCGCGACACATTGCAAGCAATAAAAACTGAAGCAGGAAAATATAGCAAATATTGTGTACATTATGCAGTAAAAGCCAATGCAAATCCTAAGGTATTGAGCATTATCCGTGAAAGCGGACTGGGGGCAGACTGCGTGAGCGGAGGAGAAATCAAAGCCGCTATCAAAGCAGGATTTCCTGCCAGCAAGATTGTATATGCCGGAGTTGGTAAAACCGACTGGGAAATCAATTTGGGGTTAGACTATGATATTTTCTGCTTCAATGTAGAATCGGTACCCGAATTGGAAGTTATCAATGAGCTGGCCGAAAAGAAAGGTAAAATAGCTCGCGTAGCTTTCCGTATCAATCCAGACGTAGGTGCACATACACATGCCAATATTACTACCGGTTTGGCTGAAAACAAGTTCGGTATCAGTATGAAAGATATGGATGGTATCATCGACCGCGCTTTGGAAATGAAAAACGTCAACTTTGTAGGTTTGCATTTCCACATTGGTTCACAGATTCTGGACATGGGAGACTTTGTAGCTCTTTGCAACCGTATCAATGAATTGCAGGAGAAACTGTATGCACGCCAAATCATTGTAGAACATATCAATGTAGGTGGTGGTTTAGGTATAGACTACGCACACCCCAACCGTCAGCCAATCCCTAACTTTGCCGAGTATTTTGCTACTTATCATAAACACCTGCGTCTGCGCCCACAGCAAACCCTGCATTTCGAATTGGGACGCGCAGTAGTAGGACAATGTGGTAGCCTCATCACCAAGGTGGTTTATGTAAAACAAGGCACCAACAAGCAGTTTGCTATTGTAGACGGTGGTATGACCGACCTGATTCGTCCTGCACTCTATCAGGCATATCACAAAATTGAAAACATCACTTCCGAAGAAGCTGTAGAAACATACGACGTAGTAGGACCTATCTGCGAATCATCGGATGTGTTTGGTAAAGCAATCGACTTGAATAAGGTGAAACGAGGAGACCTCATTGCACTGCGTTCTGCCGGTGCATACGGGGAAATTATGGCTTCGGGATACAACTGCCGAAACCTGCCACAAGGATATACTTCGGATGAACTAGTATAAAGATATAACTCTATCTATATTTTATAAAAGACTGTTTCTGCATGAAGCAGTCTTTTTCTTTTTAAAGAGAACACAGCCCGATATTTTTCATTACTTTTGCACCGTTCAATGAAAAATAAACAATGGAAGCAACTGATATCTGTACACTCTCTACCCTATCCATTGGGTTATGTGGAATACTATTTCTAATCCAGTTATATTATATCTTTGGCGTATACAACCGTATCCACTGTGCTCGCCGCAACACCTCCCCTGCTCCGATACAATATCCTCCTATCTCAGTAATTATTGTCACTAAAGATTCAGGAAAAGCATTAGAAGAAAATCTTCCGGCTATTCTCGAACAGGACTATCCGGAGTTTGAAGTTATTGTTATCAATGATAAGTCGGCAGGTGAAGACGATGACATACTGAAACGCCTATCTTTACGTTATCAGAATCTTTATCAGAGCTTCATCCCGGAAAGTGCCAGATATGTGAGCCGGAAAAAGCTTGGCATAGCAATGGGAATACGCGCCAGCCGATACGAATGGCTTGTCTTTACAGAGCCTTATTGTCATCCGACAAGCAAGAACTGGCTGAAAAGTATAGCCGGACATTTTGATGATAAGACCGACATTGTATTGGGGTATAGCAACTTCTTGCCTCAATCCGGATGGTTTGCACGTAAAATTACAACAATCGAGTTCTTCCATTCTTTACGTTTCTTAGGCAGTGCTTTAGCCGGACGTCCGTATATGGGTATAGGACGAAACTTAGCATACCGGAAAAGCCTATACGAACGTCACAAAGGATTCTCCGACCACTTGCAGCTGCAACGTGGGGAAGACGATCTGTTTATCAATGCTGTAGCAAGAAAAGGGAATACACAAGTAGCGACAGAAGCAGAAAGTATCGTCCGCATGCCGGTACCTCCTTTTAAACGCATTTGGTACGAAGAACAAATGAATCATTTAGTTACCGGACACTATTACAAAGGTGTTTCCCGACTGATGAATGCCATAGAAACCGGCACATGCATTCTTTTCCAGCTGGCTACACTCTGTACTTTAGCATTAAGCATTTTCCAACAGTGGTGGACGGGAGTAGCCATAGCCTTTCTGCTTTGGCTGATACGCTTCGCATGCCTGATGATGGTTTTCCGAAATACAGCAAAAGACTTGCAGGAAAATCTTTGTTGCATATTCCCGTTCTTCGATATGGCTCGCCCGTTTTGGAGCATAGGTATGAAAATCCGCTATTTGTTCCGTACCAAAACCGACTTTATGCGGCGATAAGATTGGGGATAAGAAAAGCTTTTATTCTTTGTGATTTACTCCATAACCAAACAAAGCAAAATCGCCCAGACAAGGATCGCCGGGAAACACTTTTTCCAGTGCGGCTGTAATCTTTTTCGCATTGTTCAGCGAAAAGGAAGCACTTTCGGTCAGCCCCAACTGATAGGCCACTCTACACACGTGAGTATCTAAAGGTATGACGAGTTGCGAAGCCGACATAGTAGGCCAGATACCAAAGTCTACCGGCGAACCGGTACGAATCATCCAACGCAAAAACATATTCAGTTTCTTCTGAGGACTGCGATCGGAAACTCCTAAAAAACTACACAGTTGCTGC
>ENA-UEPQ01001473-UEPQ01001473.1-human-gut-metagenome-genome-assembly--contig:-NODE-1473-length-10162-cov-6.474368_pt1 | contig 10162 bp, 8 predicted proteins | sample MGYA00242903_ERZ507922 | MGnify/ENA primary metagenome ERZ507922 (study PRJEB26167, sample SAMN06115483) | human gut metagenome | host: Homo sapiens | place: China:Sichuan | collected 2014-10-16... | reverse complement strand
CCGTTCGCGTATGATGACGGGAAAAGGAGAACCCCATGTCCGTCACGTCCGCACTCGGCAATCAGGCCAAACTGCTCTGGCAATTCCTTGGTTTTTTCCAGAAACCCTACCTGCGGTTCCTGCACGCAATCATCGCCGTCTTGGTCATCCTGCAAATCCTGAGCAGCTTCGCCATGCATATGCTTTCGTCCGGGCAGATCAATCCCGCCCTCAGCAGCTGGCTTGCCTCGTGGTATCATATCCTGTCAGGCTTGCTCGTTGTCATCCTCAGCCTGCTGCTTGCGGCGGACAGCCTCACAAAGCGCGGTTTTCACTATTTTTTCCCGTACCTCTGGTGTGATACGGAACAGCTCAAAAAGGACATTCAGGCCAGCTTGCGCTTCAAGATGGTTCCGCCGCGCCCGAAAGGGTTGGCAACCGCCGTGCAGGGGCTCGGGCTCGGCGCGCTGCTGCTCGTCGTACTGAGCGGCCTGATCTGGTTCATCCTCTGGCGGAACGGCTCATCGTTCGCAGGGTTGGCGCTGGAAACCCATAAAAACGTGACGCTCCTCATCGAACTGTATTTGATCGGACACGGCTGTATGGCACTGCTCCACTTCTTCGTCTGGCAGCGCAACAAGGCGCGCCAGGAGTGATCAGTCCTGCTCCTGCCCGTACCGTTTAAGCTTGGTGTGCAGGGTCTTGCGGGAAATGCCCAGCCGCTTTGCCGCTTCGCTCTTGTTGTCGCCCACACTGTCCAGCATACGAAGGATGGCTTCGCGCTCCACATCCTCCAGCGTTGCCCCCTCCAAAGGAACGGACAGCGCTGACGGTTCCGCATCGTCCTCTTGTTCGTACGCCTGCGTTACGGCAAGCGGCAATTCGCGTTCCGAAACGTAACTGCCGAACAGCAGCACCACGGCCCGCTCCACCGCGTTCTCCAGCTCGCGGACATTCCCCGGCCACGGGTATTTGATCAGCATGTCCATCGCCTTGGGGGTAAATCCCTTCACATCCTTTCGGTTCCGCTCGCCGAAAACCTTGAGGAAGTGCTCCGCCAGAAGGGGGATGTCCTCGCTCCGCTCCTGAAGGGACGGGACCTGTATGCTGACGACGTTGAGCCGATAATACAAATCCTCGCGGAAGCGCCCGGCCGCGACCTCATCCAGCAGGTTGCGGTTCGTCGCCGCCACGATGCGCACATCCACCTTGAGGGTGGCGTCGCCTCCCACGCGCTGGATCTCCCGCTGCTGGATGGCCCGCAGGAGCTTGACCTGCATGAGCAGGGAAATTTCGCCGATTTCGTCCAGAAACAGCGTGCCGCCGTCCGCTTGCAGAAAACGCCCGTCCCGGCGCTTGTCCGCGCCCGTGAAAGCGCCTTTCTCGTGCCCGAACAATTCGGATTCCAGAAGGCTTTCGGTCAGGGCCGCACAGTTCACCGCCACCCACGGGCCGTCCTTGCGCTGGCTCTGGTTATGGATGGCCCGCGCCACCAGCTCCTTGCCCGTCCCGGACTTGCCGTTGATCAACACCGTCGCCTCCGAAGGGGCCACAGTGTGGATCATCTCCAACATCCTCCGGACGGCGGGGCTGTTTCCCACGATGCCCTCCACTGGAACGGGAAAACGCTCGCCGGACCGGACGGCCTCGCTGTGTTCCAGCGTTTTGAACAAGGTGGACTTGAGCTGATCAAAGTCGAGGGGCTTGATGAGATAATCCACGGCCCCGGACTTCATGGCCTCCACAGCGGACTCCACGGCGGAATACGCCGTCATGAGCACGACCGGCACGGCGGGATTGTACTTGCGGATTTCCTTCAGAGCCGTGATACCGTCCATGTCGGGCATTCGGATATCCATCAGCACCACGTCAAAAGGCCGTTCGCATACCCGCGCCACAGCCTCTTTGCCATCCCCCGCCGACGTAACGGCCAGCCCCCAGCGCCCAAGGAGCGCCTCAAGCATCCCGCGATGCCCCGGATCGTCATCCACCACAAGAACCGTATGCGAACCTTTCTCAGCCATGCCATTCCTCAATTGATTCTCGATCAATCCAATACACACAATCCCAACAAACCTTTCTCTTCCGCCTTCCGCCACATTATGGACCTCATAAAAAAATCAGGAAAAACGGGGATAAGGGATTCAATAAAGTCAAAAGTTTTGGGAAAGGAGGGTTGGGGTCCGCGGGAAGGTTTCCCTCCCTTCCCCCGGCCCCCGCCTACGCCACAAACGGGAAACGAAGCTTGAACACCGTGCCCTCGCCGGGCGTGCTGGCGACTTCGATCGTGCCGTCGTGCGCTTCCACGATCTTGTGCACAATGGAAAGCCCCAGCCCCGTGCCGCTGGCCTTGGTGGTGAAATACGGGCTGAAAATATCCGCCAGACGTTCGGGGGCGATGCCGCACCCCGTATCCGCAACATCCAGCGCCAGCTCTGTACCTTCCATCCGGGCCCGTACCATCAGCCTACCGCCATCGGGCATGGCCTGTACAGCGTTGAGAAACAAGTTGAGCAACACTTGCGTCATACGGTCCCGGTCCAGCCGTACGGACAACGGCGGCTCCGGCAGCTCGGCCTCAAACCGGATCTTGCGGGCGTCCATATCCGACCGCACCATGTCGCGGGCCCGCTCCACAAGCTCGTTCAGCCCGACATCGGTCAGGTTCAGCACATCGGGGCGCGCAAAATCGAGGAGATCGCCCACCACCTTGTCCAGACGGAGCACCTCCCTCGTCATGATGTCAGCCATGCGGCTTTCGTCGCTGCCTTCGGGGCTCGCTTCCATGAAGAAACGGGCCAACCCCTTAATGGCGCTGAGGGGGTTGCGGACCTCATGGGCGATGCCCGCCGCCATATTGCCGAGCGCCACCAGACGGTCCCGCCGCCGCAGTTCGCTCTGGAGGCGCCGGATTTCCCCGAGATCGCGCATGATCAAAGCCGTGCCGATGGCTTCGCCCTCCTCGGTCACAATGTGCGAGGCGCTGATCGCCAACGGAACCCGACGCTCACCGACCGTGCACCAGGCCTCCTGCTCTCTCGCGGCATCCTGCGCCGTCCGCCCTTCGAGCACGGCCCATACGCCGGGCAGCAGGTCATGAAGGCCCCGCCCCGTCGCCGCCGTCCGGGTCAGCCCGGTGATGTCCTGCGCGGCGGGGTTGATGGATGTAATGCGATCGTCCATGTCCGTGGAAATGATGCCCACCGGAAGCGTCCGCAGGATTTCCGAAGAAAAGGCCGTGGTTTCCTGTACGAGCTTGCGCGAGCGCCTGTAACTCTGGATCAGGAACAGGGTAATGCAGCCCACCAAGCCTACAAAAACAAGAATGCCGAACATGACCGCCATATGCTTTTCGTCGGCGGCCTGTGCCTCCTCAAGGGGGGTGAGATCATACTCGACGAAAATAACCAGCGATGTGCCCTCGGCAATGCTCGCTTCCAACATGCCGCACGAGTCGCCGTCCAGCCCGCGCCTCATCATCCTGTGCCCGCCGCCATGCCTGCGGCGTTCCCCCTGCGGGACGGAAAACTGCTTATACACTTGGAATACGGGCATCCCATCGGGCAATTCCGTCGCATTCCATTTGACCTGCCGGGTCGGATCGAGCTCCGCCAGAACTTCCGGCGACAAGAAACTCGTACCGATGAGTTTTGTATCGGCCGCCATCAGCACGGTCCCATTACGGTTGGTGATCACCAGCGAAACGATGTCCGGCTGTTCCCCGACCTTGTTGAGCAGATCGCTCAGCACTTCATCGGACCAGTGATATCCCATACCGGTCCGCAACGCACCTTCCAGCGCGCTGATGAGCGCCGCCCCTTTTTCAAGGGTCAGCTGCGACGTGAAATCCGATTCGCGTTTGGCGTTGTGCAGCCCGAATACCACGATCCCCGCTGAAAACAGCAAGGCGCAGACCATGACGAACCACGGGAACAGCGTGAGCCACCGGGGCATTTTTTTTAACGACGACATGTACACGTGAATATCCTTTTGCGGAGCGGCATCCGGTTGCCGGATCTCGGATCCGAATTTTTTCTAAGGTACAGCAAAAACCATTCCCGGATTGGAACCGCTTTCGAGCCCCATTATCCGCAGGGTTCCCGGCGTCTCCACCCCGCCCCTGCCCAAGGGGTGTGGCGTTTTTACACACTCGGAAACGCGGTGTGGTTCCATTCTACCCACTCACGGGGCCGCTCGTGAAGCGCTGAATGACGCATTTTTATTTTAATGAATAAAATTCGTGTATTACAAAACAAAACATATTTTGGCACGCCTGTTGCTATACGCTCAGTAAGCCGTTTGGCTTCAACCTTTCAATCAAAACACCATTACTGGAGTACACACTATGAAGACTCGCGCTCTTATCGCCGCTTTCGCCCTTTCCGCCATCGTTCTCGGTTCCGGCGTGTCCGCTTTCGCCTACAACGGGTACCACAACTATGGCAACCACGCCGGGATGTACGCAGTTTCTCCCGAAAAGCAGGGTGCCTATGATGCCATGATGAAGGATTACTACAGCCGCGTATCCCCGATTCAGGACAAGCTGAACGCCAAGGGCATCGAGCTCGACGCCCTGTCCCGCAACCCCAACGCCAAGCCCGAGACCATTTCCAAGCTCGCCAATGAGGTGGCGGAACTCCGCTCCCAGCTCCGCGCCGAACGCATGACCCTCGGCGACAAGATGGAAAAGGAACTCGGTGTCCAGCCCGGCCGCGGCATGATGGGCAACGGCATGGGCTACCACAACGGCGGCCGTCACGGTGGTCATGGTGGCCATGGCGGACACGGCGGCGGTTACGGTTCCAACTGCAACTACTAGCCCCGGGCGCCCGGGGACGCTTCCTTCCCCGGGGCGACACACCTGATACGTTACAAGGCGCGAAGGCCGCATGGAGCCGTTCTCCGCCTCCCGCAGCAACCCGGAACGTACGCGGCCAGCCACTTCACCATAACTCCGAACGTTTCTTCAACAACCTCACTTCCGCACCGAGACCGGGGGGACTGCCTCCCTCGGTCTCGGTGTTTTGTGCAAGGTTCTTTGCGGGAAGGAAAAGGATCAAGGCATGAAGCCGGGCGCTGAAACGGCACGGCAACGGCTTTTTGGAACCCCTCGGAGGGAAACCTCACCTTTTCGGGAAGGCTCACTGTTTCGCCAACAACAGCCAGACCTGCCCCTGATTGTAAATGGTCATGGCCTGACGGTGGGCGTCTTCGCCTTCCCCGGTGTACATGTCGATGCGCCGCAAACGGATCGCGCCGCCAGTATCGTGTGCGAAGCCGAGCCCTCTCCGGATGCCCTGCCGCTGTCCCGGAAGCGCGTAGGAAACGATGCCGCCAAGCGGCAGGACGCGCGGATCGACCGCCATGCTGACCCACGGCGTCAGTTCGCAACCCGCCGTCCCTTTCGGATGCTCGGCACCGAACCGGAAAAAAACGTAGCCGCTGGAAGCGTTCAAAAAGGCCCTGCGCTTCTGGGGATGGTTGTCCCACCATTGGCGGATACCCTTCATCGAGGCCTTGTTGCGCGGAAGTTCCCCCGAACGGATCAGGTAGCCCGCCATGCTCTGGCCCGAGTGCCCGTTCAGGCCCGCGAACAGGGCCGCCTGCTGCGTCCCGTCGTCAAAGGCCAGAATGCCGGAGCCTTCCAGCATCAGATCATACGTCTCCACCGGATGCTCCAGCCACGCCATTTCCAGATTCCGGCTCTTGAGCGCTCCGTCCAGATCGATGTCCGCCCGGCTGTAATACGGGTCTTCCGGCTTGATCACCTGCAAAAAAGCGTCCTCGGGGCAGCTGTGCGTAGGCAGGCACCACGCCAGATCCGGGGCAAGCTCCTCCGGAAGACGGTAGATCGGGTATTCGTATCCCGGCTTGCGCGTCCGGCTGGCCTGCATCACCGACGAATAGTACCCCGTAAACTTGACTTCAGGGGCGACGCTCAGCCACTGGAACCCCTCTTCCAGCAGTTCTGGCTGGGCGTCGAGCCGCGGCAGTATCGCTTTCAGCTTTTCCAGCGACGCAACCACTTCTCCCCATGTGATCCGGATTCCGCTGTGTTCGGCTGCCCGCTCGTCCGGATTCCAGCTCCGGGCATACGCAAGGCTCCGCTCCAGCGCGGGGGCCAATTCCATCCACGAACGCAGCCCCATGGATGCCTTGTCCATACGGGCGATCTGCGCACGCGCCTGTTCCGCCGGGGCCTGCCGGAACAACGGGGACGGGGTGTCCAGCGCTTCGACGGCGGGATGGGGCAACCGCCGGATCACGGAAGAGGCGGTTGAGGCAGGGGCGGGGAAAGGCTCGGGGGAAGGTTTGGCCCCACATGCGGCCAACAGGACGGCAAGGCACAGCACAAACGTTTTCAACATCGATTCCTCTTTGCGTGAAAGGGCGCATCCTCTGCCCGGTTCCCCTCAAAAGGAACGGCGGCGCACAGGTGCGCATATACCCGGAACGGTATTCGCCGGGTATGATAATAATGAAATTTTCCCCTGCAATACGATACACGACAGAGGGCGTTCCCTTTGAAGAGGGGACGTCCCGCACCGCCGCTGAACGGTGCGCGGCCACCATAGAGCCAAGCTCTCGAATACGCAACGCAGGAAGACAACGATGGAAACGCTGATACAGGCTTTGAAGGCGATCAACGACGTGATCTGGGGACCGGGTATGCTGATCCTGCTGATCGGAACGGGCCTCTACCTTACCGTAGGGTTGCGTTTCTATACGTTCCGCAACATCTTTTCAGCGTTTTCCATGCTCTGGAAGGGCCGGACCTCCTCGGCTGGCGACAAGGGCGAGCTGACGCCGTTCAATGCCCTGATGACGGCCCTCGCTGGGACTATCGGCACGGGGAGCATCGTCGGCGTGGCCACGGCCATCCTTTCGGGCGGCCCGGGCGCGCTGTTCTGGATGTGGTGTACCGCTATGGTAGGCATGGCGACCAAATTTTCCGAAATCCTGCTTGCCGTCCGCTACCGTGAAGTGACCCCGGCGGGGAATTTCGTGGGCGGGGCCATGTACTTCATCAAGAACGGGCTCGGCGAAAAATGGAAATGGCTCGGCGGCCTGTTCGCCATTTTTGCGGCAATCACCTGTTTCGGGACCGGCAATGCGGTACAGACCAACGCCATTTCCGGCGTGCTCTGGGGGACCTTCGGCGTCCCGACATGGATCACGGCGCTGATCCTGTTCCTGCTGATCGCTTCCGTCCTGTTGGGCGGCCTGCGGCGCATCGGCAGCGTGGCCGGGAAAATAGTGCCCTTTATGGCGATCCTGTACACGCTCGCCTCGCTGCTCATCATCATTTTGAACATCAAGGAAGTGCCCGCGATGTTCCTGCACGTCATTGAGGAAGCCTTCACGCCCACGGCGGCGCAGGGGGGCTTCGCCGGGGCCACGGCCATGATGGCCGTCCGGTTCGGTATGGCGCGGGGCATCTTCGCCAACGAAGCCGGGCTCGGCAGCGGGCCCATCGCCCACGCCACCGCGACCTCCACCCCGATCAGGCAGGCCACCATCGGGATGCTCGACGTGTTCATCACCACCATGATCGTGTGCAGCATGACCGGTTTCGCCATCCTCGTCACCGGCGAATGGACCGCCGTCGGCGCTCAGGGCGCTTCGCTGACCGCGCGGGCCTTTGAAACCGCCCTGCCGGGCGTGGGTTCGGCCATCGTGGCGATTTCGCTGGTCATGTTCGCCTTCACCACCATCCTCGGCTGGTGCGTGTACGGGGAACGTTCCGCAATATTCCTGTTCGGGGATCGGGTTCTGAAGCCTTTCCGTATCCTCTACACCATCGTCGTGCCCATCGGCGCTCTGGCCCAGCTCGATCTGGTCTGGATTCTTGCCGACACCTTCAACGCGCTGATGGCTTTCCCCAACCTCATCGGCGTGCTCCTGCTGAGCCCTGTGGTGTTCAAAACCGTACAAGAGAGCACACGGCCCTAAAACGCGCCCGAGCCCGGACTCACCGTCCTGATATCAATCCGTTTATATCTTGGGATCGTTACTATTTTTCGTTCTTCTCCTTTTTCCGTGATCCCCATTGACGGGAAGGCTCTTTACAGATATCTAACGGCAAATTTTCGTCATAGGTGCTGAATGACGCTTTTGAGCCGGTATTGGATACGACATTTCACGAAGAGCTTATGGTGGGCGCTGTTGCCTCTGATAAGCGTCTGCCTGTTGTACCCGAACGCCATTGCACAAAGGCACCCCGTGCAGCCGTGCCTCATGCACTGTCAGGATGGCGCGTCCCTGATCCCGGCACAGCCGGATCAGCCGTCCGCCTATCTGGAAACCAAGTCGGCGCACCCTTTGGACAGGACTTCCGGAAAGGACGGCCCTCTCCTTTCGCTTAACGCCTCATCCTACGGGTTCTCCCTCGCGCTCCTTCAATGCGCCGCCTTCATTCCCCTTCCCGATCTCCTGCCCGGGCTTTCCGAAATCCGGGGGATGCTTCCCTTGGCCCTCGCGCCGCCTTCCGTCTCCATCTCTCTATAGCCTTACGCATTCAGCGGTTCTCGCGTTGCGCCCCATCGGGCGGACGAAGCCGTGCGTTATCCGTACCATATGCGCACCCGGGCCGCTTTTCCCGCCCTCAAACTGAAAAGAGATGGATATATGGATCACTCGACGGAATCTCAAACGGATCGCAAGGAACTCAAAAAAACCATGAGCCCGGCCGAAGTCTGGGCACTGGCCGTAGGGGCCATCATCGGCTGGGGCTGCTTCGTCCTTCCCGGAACCCGTTTTCTGCCGGATGCCGGGCCGCTGGGGACATGCCTCGCGTTTCTCATCGGCGGAGGGCTGCTGTGCACGGTGGCGCTCTGCTACAGCATCCTGATTAAAGTCTATCCCGTTGCGGGCGGTTCCTTCACCTACGCCTACGTCGGCTTCGGGACACGGGCCGGTTTCATCTGCGGCTGGGCGCTGGTTCTCGGCTACCTCTGCGTCATCGCCGCCAACGGCACGGCCCTCGCGCTGCTCAGCCGCTTCGTCCTGCCCGGCGTTTTTGATGTGGGCTATCTGTATACGGTCGCCGGATGGGACGTCTACGCGGGCGAACTGGCCATGATGTCGGCTTTCTTCATCTTCTTCGGCTATATGAATTTCAGGGGCATGGACATGGCGAGCAGCCTCCAGCTCATTCTGGCCTTCGCCCTCGCGGGCGGCGTGCTGGTGCTGATCCTTGGAAGCGTCGCCACGGAAACCTCACACGTCGATAACCTGTTCCCCCTCTTTGCCGAAGGGCGTTCCCCGGTAGCCTGCGTGCTGTCCATCCTCGCCATTACCCCGTGGCTGTTCGTGGGTTTCGACACGATCCCCCAGACCGCTGAAGAATTCGACTTTCCGCCCGAAAAATCCCGCCGCCTGATGATCAATTCCATCGTCTGCGGCGCGCTTCTCTACGCGCTGGTTCTGATCGCTGTCGCGATCATCATTCCCTATACCGATTTGCTCGGCCAGAATCACAGCTGGACCACGGGCGCCGTGGCCAATATGGCTTTCGGCAGGTTCGGCGGCGTCATCCTCGCCATTCCGGTCATGGCCGGGATTTTCACGGGCATGAACGGCTTTTTCATGGCGACGACGCGCCTCCTGTTCAGCATGGGCCGCGGCAAATTCCTGCACCCTTGGTTCGTCAAGGTGCACCCCAAACACGGGACGCCGACCAACGCCGTCCTGTTCACGCTTGGCCTGACCCTCATCGCCCCGTGGTTCGGCCGCTCGGCCCTGAACTGGATCGTCGACATGTCCGCCATGGGCACCGCGCTCGCCTATCTGTTCACCTGCATGACCGCGTACAAGTATGTCGCCAATTTCCCCGACATCCCCGAAGCCCGCTGGGGCAAGCCTGTGGCGATCATCGGTGGCCTGACCTCCATCTCCTGCTTCGCCATGCTCGCCCTGCCCGGTTCTCCCGCCGCCATCGGCATCGAGTCGTGGTTCATGCTTCTTGTCTGGGTCGCCCTCGGCGCGGCCTTCTACTTCAACCGCGCGTCCGAGCTGAACGCCATCCCGCATGAGCAGATGCAGTACCTGCTGCTCGGCACCAAGGATCGGCCTCTCCTCTTTGAGGCCGCCCAGAGCACTTCCGCGGGAATGAACAAGTAATATTGGGGATTATTCGGGGAGGGGAGGGAGAAACTTTCTGAGAAAGTTTCCCCTTCCCCCT
>ENA-UEPQ01001463-UEPQ01001463.1-human-gut-metagenome-genome-assembly--contig:-NODE-1463-length-10212-cov-5.980760_pt1 | contig 10212 bp, 22 predicted proteins | sample MGYA00242903_ERZ507922 | MGnify/ENA primary metagenome ERZ507922 (study PRJEB26167, sample SAMN06115483) | human gut metagenome | host: Homo sapiens | place: China:Sichuan | collected 2014-10-16... | reverse complement strand
GTCGGGAGCTTTCTAACAAAGGTAAATTCGCTTCTGTAGGCACATAAATAATTTGATTAGGTCCATCCTCAAGATTGCGAATCCAAAGATACCGTAAATAAGCTTCGTTATTTTTTAAGCTATCACCAATAATTCTATTAGCTTCAGCCACACCTTTTGCTCTGATGATTTCTGCTTCTGCTAAAGACTTTGCACTTTCTTTCTTAGCTTCAGCTTCTTGAATAGCAATTTTTCTATTTCCTTCTGCTTTTCTAAGTTCTGCAATGCCAGCTTGTTCACTCGTCCATACATTGTAAAGCGGATAACCTATACCGCCTATAATTGTAAATATTAAAATCATAGTACCTATAAACACTTTTTCCGCTGAATTTTTCATATTTTATACCTCCATTTTATTAGATCAGGATAATTCATATCTTCACTTCTTAATCATCACATATAGCTTGACCGCAGTATTTGCAGTAGTGAGCATCATCATCTACCTCACGTCCGCATACAGGACATGCCCAGCCTTTAGGTATTTGTTGTGGAAAAGGACAGTTTGGTATAAAATGCTCTTCGACTACCAAATTTACTTCTTGTGGTAGTTGATTTTGAGCAGCTGTCAATCAAGTTATATAAGCCTCTCTTTTCTTATTCATAGGCATTTTCCAAATGATTGGTTTTAATAAAGCTATTGATCTTTCTAACTTTAGTATGTTCATTTGGGTTCACCGTCCATTTCTGCCCCGCAGTAGGGGCAGTGATTAAATCTTGTGCTATTGGTAAAAACTAAAGTTTTGCAGCATGAACAGGTTATTGAAGTGTTTCCGCCCAAGTTTTTTTCAATCCAATGCCCTTGCTTACGTTCTTCTACTGTAGGCATTGTATCAAGCCTATCAGCAGCACTTTGATAACCACTTCTAATGCCGTCGAAAAACTCACCCCAACAGTGTACATCTCCAGCTATTCTTAATAACTCCGCTTTCGCCGCATCTACGTCTATTAATCGCATAATCTATCACCGCTCCTTTAATAGCTCAAATCATCATAGATATTGCCGATAACTTTTGCATTAGGTTTCCCACCATGGTTTAAATAATAAATGTCAACATAATATTTAACTGGTTTGTCAATTTCCGCTAAGTAGAAAACTCCCTGTGCATAAGCTATCTGCATACATGGGGGTATCCAGTCTTCCATACAGACGATATCGCCCTCAAATATTTTCTTACCGTTTTTATCGGCAAAGCCTGTGTACTGCCCTGCGGTATTAGCGTCAATTTCATACATAGCCACCCCATCCGGTGTTATGTAAGGGTATCCCTGCTGTTCTGTATAAAAGCCGTAGCGCCATTCTTTATCATTTATTCCTTTACCTCTAAATAATATTTCACGCATTGTCCAGCACCCCGCTTTCAAGCCAATGTTTTATACCAGTTTCACATGGCATTTTTTACAGTTTTCGCCGCCTTTCTACATTCGTCACACAAATAGTCAAACTTTCCCAAAGTACCTTCCGGATACTCACTATCAACGTCTATACGCCTTCCGCACTTGCAGCACTCACAAAACCACCCGTTTTCAAAGTAGACCTTTAACGGAAGATTATTGATACTGCCGTATTCGTCCGCCCACGGTAATCGGCTAACGTTGGCATCTAAAAAATCAATATCCAATTCGCTAGCCCCTTCTCGTTTTGCTTGACCTCTTGTTTTTCCGTATACAATAACGGCGTATCCATCACCGTCACGCTCCTCACAGCGATACGCTTTCATCTACTCCACCGCCTTAGTCGCAGACATATTTTTTATTAACATACGCTTTGATATCTGCAGGATCAAATGCTCTGTCACATTTTGGGCAGCAGGGCAACATAGCATTATTACCCCGGCCCATATTCTTTTCCATTTCTTTAAGTGCTACTCTGTATGGTTTATAGCTGTGGGCTATTTTCCAAAACCGTCTAGCACTTTCCATGTATCTACCCCATTCACGGTTTTGCCGTTCTTCAAAAATTGCGACCATGAGCATTGCTGCAAACGGATCTATAACTGCACCGCATCGGTCGCAAAATATGAGATGACTTTCTTCATCTATGCAAAGTTGTGGTTTGACATAATCAACACCATATTTATTATTTTCATAACATTTGCAGGCCGAAAAAAACTTTTTTTTTGATACCATACCTACAAGACTTCTAATTTTCTCCACTACTCCACCACCTTAAACTTCTCGAAAGTCAATATCTGGGTACTTATATAGCAGCATCTTCTTTTTGATCATATACACCTGTGTCCTCATGCCCTTGGTGTCAACATAATAAACGTGGCCGCTGGCTTCCGTAACTTTGAAATCAGCCTTGTAAATAATCGGCCTTATCTTTTTACCTGCGACCTCGTAGCCGGGCTGTAAAACGAATTCAGGCTGTAATTCAATGCTTTTTACTGCACCGGTACGCTGCTGCCAAAGTAGGTCCTCATAATATTTTGCTTCTTTCCTGCTATCAAAGCGAATCCCGTCAACCTCAGTTATCGCATTGCCGTATTTCAGCGCAGGTACAGCCCCGGGTAAATTCGCCGGCGCCGTTACGCTGTCCGAACGAACTTTACTTACAAGGTGTTCCGGCAGTTCATTCCACGTCGTCATTGGTACATCGCCAAAGCATCTTCAAGTTCTTCCTTTTCTCTCCGATACCGAGCCACTTTCCCGCCGAGCTGGCTGTTTTTTCGGCGCAGTTGTTTGATTTCCGTTAAAGCCTGCATAAGTACTGGCTTTAATACCGGTATATATTTATCCTCTGGCTCATCTTTAATCATTGCCATCATGGCTTTTATATTGATTGGTTTCATTCACTGTTCTCCTTTATTTGAACAAGGTTTCTTCTAACATTTTTCTTTTCAGAACTGATGAGCGTCGCGGTTTATATTCTTTTTTACCATAAGGGTCTAAAACATCAATGGAACAAAAATCAAAATCTTTACATTTATTGACACGCTTTAATTTTTCTACTGGCAATATAGCATTTATGCTTGTGTTCGAAATTGCTTTAGCGTCACAATAATAAATATCGCCTGCATCCATACAGTTACTACAATAACGACAGTATTGCTTCATGCCTTACCACTCCAATCTTATATTTAAAAGGCCGCCCCCTACGGGCTAATCACCTCCGCAGGGGTATACTTCCCTTTATGCTTGTATATAGTTAGTATGCGCGGCCGTTTTAACTAACCTCTCGTACAATCATATTCTTCAAATTTTTTAGTTGATCTGAATATACGCTTATTATTAACCCATCTTTGCAACAACCTTGTTTCTCGTGGAGCTTTAAATTTATCGTAGATCATTACATAAGGTGTGTAACCTAAATCACGCAGTGTATATACTCGGCATAAATCTTCTTCGTTGGTACTGTTAAAATTCGTCAGTACATAAACCACTCTTTTGCTGTAATCACCTTTGAATGCGGTTTTATATTCTTTCAGTTTTTCAAGGCTTACTGTATCCGCAAAATTATCCCATGCGAAATGTAATCGGATGTATTTGACCTTATTTATTGCCGCCGCTTTTTCATCTGTCATCAGTCTTATATCAATCCCCTGTGTAAAGTCTACCCATGCCCCGCTATCAGCCAGTTGTCCAAGCAAATTTTCCCAATCAGGACAAGCCAGCAAATTAGGATCAAGCAATTTTATATGTTTTTGCCCACTCCAAAACTGAGATAAATTTGCCACCTTATGAGCTCGCATACCTTCCTTTTCTGCCACAATGCAAAACGGACATTTACGAGGACAACCTCTAGTTAAATAACCATATGCCATATCTTTAATGCCATATAAATCATAATCCGGAAAAGCACATTCAATATTTTTAGGCAGTCTCCTAGTTAAATCGTAACCAGTACCGCCTTTGACTATTTTGTCAGCCTGATATGATTGAATATCGTCCTGAGTAAAAGTAAAAACTTTAGCCATATACACAATGTCATAATGTTCAAGACTACCTGCCCATTCGACTGTATCACCAGCGCCCTTATGCCATAAGGTTAGGCCAATTATGATTATCCACATCAACAAGTCCTATTTTCATCAAATCACATCGCTTTCCGCAAAGCCATTCCGCAAAGCTCTGGAAGATTGGCAATTACTAAAGCTGCCGGCAACTGCGGCGGTACTGCGTTACCGCATCTGGCAACCTGCGCCGTTTTAGGATACGGATTGCCTAAATAATCACACTCAATGATGTATGTATCCGGGAACCCCTGCGCCCGAAACAACTCTCTCGGTGTCAGCATACGCATGCCAATATCGATTATTTGATACTCCTGGCCAGCAACGGTAATCAACCCGAAGCGGTCCTTTGTTGTGATCGTATGCAGTGGTTCATCTAATCCAGCGCCTGACCCTTGATAATTACCGCCGTAGTGCTTTACTAAACTTGCTGCCACAAGCCCATACCTATTGCTGGCATCAACCACCATCAATGGGCGCTGTAAAGCCTGTCCCCGCACTTCTTTTTCGCTTTGCTCGCCGTGATACTGAATTAAATTCGGTGCTATTAGCATATGCTCATTTTTCGTACAAACGGTACTGAGCGGCCTGTCAATATCACTGCTACGTTTATCACCGGCAAAACCATTTTGGCAAAGTTGCGTTACATATGGCGTTACCAATCCAAAGCCGTGTTTTGCAGTGACCGTCGGGAACGGTTTATCAAAATCTGCCCCACGGAAATTATCGCCGCCATGATTAACCTGCACAATAAACGGCTGCGGATTATCAATAACAAACTTCTGCAATCCTTTAGCTATCCGGCGCAGTGTATTTTCTGCAAGTGGTTTCTTGCGTTCAAAAATACTTGGGCAGGGAATTGACCAGTCAATGCACTCTGCAGCAGTATGCCACGGTTTCAGCTCTCCTGACTGAACTTTTAAGCTTAACGGATCTCCATGTGTAGGTTCCGGCCAAACTATAGGCCTCCCATCACACCGGGCAATGAGGAAAAATCTCTTACGTATCGTCGGCGCACCATAATCACAGGCCCGCAGTTCCCTCCAATCTACCTGGTAACCATGCCGCCGCAGGGCATTAACGAAACAGTTAAATGTGCGCCCTTTCTGATTAGGGTCAGGGCGATCACCCAAGAGCGGGCCCCACGTTTTAAATTCCTCCACATTTTCAAGCATTATCACACGTGGCCGCACTGTTGCCGCCCATTTCAGGGCAACCCACGCCAGCCCTCGGATATTTTTATCAACTGGCTTGCCGCCCTTAGCCTTGCTAAAATGCTTACAGTCAGGACTAAACCAGCATAACCCTACAGGCCTGCCGCCAGTAGCGGTAACCGGATCAATATCCCAAACAGATTCGTTATAATGCTCAGTGTAAGGATGGTTAGCTTTGTGCATGGCAATAGCAGCCGGATCATGGTTGATAGCTATATCGACATCACGCCCGATCGCCATTTTTATTCCTGTGCTTGCCCCACCACCGCCAGCAAAATTATCAACGACTATTTCGTCCCATAGTTCTCGCTCCATCTATATCAATCTCCTAAAACAAATTTATCGGTATCTCGGCTTCCGCTGCCTTGCAGTATGCTGGATTAAGATCAATCCCGATATACTGCCTGCCGTATCTATTTGCAACTCTGCAGCTTGTACCGCTGCCGACAAACGGATCAAGCACAATGTCACCTTCGGCAGTGCCGGCTAAAATACAATTAACTGCCAGTTCGTCCGGAAACGTAGCGTAATGATTTTTACCACAGCTCGATATCGGCATATTCCATACACTACGCTTGTTGCGATAATCGGTAACGTATTCAAACGGAATGTTTCCAGCAAAACCGCCTTTGCTTATTCCTGGTACTGGACGTTCTTTACGCTTCTTATTACAACTACCTCTACGCCGACTTTGAACACCGCCGAAGGCACCTTTACTTCCGCCAACAGCTTTCATGTTTTTTGTTCCGCCGTGCGCTCGTGCGGATCCTGATTGATGTTCAATGTCTTGCGCAAGTCGATCAATCGTACTATTTGCAATAGGCTCTTTGATCGCCTCAGCATTAAAGTAATATCTCTGCCGTTTGGCAAACAAAAAAATATACTCGTGGCTTTTTGTGCATCTATCTCGCACACTCTCCGGCATACAGTTTGACTTTGACCAGATTATGTCCTGACGTAGTATCCAACCACTATCCTGTAAGGCAAATGCAAGTCGCCACGGTATGCCCATTAGATTTTTATTTGGCAAATCATATTTATTTTTGGTAATTGCCGCCACACCACACGAACCTGTATTAGTACCTTGCTTGTACCTCTTTGCATTTTCCGGGTAAAGTGCCGCTCCCTTGCCGCTGCCTGAATAACTATCGGCTATATTTACCCAAAGCGTACCGTCGTCAGTCAGTACCCTCTTGACCTCGGCGAATACCTCAACAAGTCGGGCAATGTACTCCTGCATTGTTGGCTCAAGTCCTATCTGCCCGGATACGCCGTAGTCACGTAGGTTAAAGTAAGGCGGTGACGTAACACAGCAGCGGCAACATTCATTTGGCAAAGTACGTAATACGGTTAGTGCATCGCCGCATATGATTTTATTCATTGCTTGCCTCCTAAAGTTAACTGCATATCAAAACGGTTCTGACTTATTAGTGTTCAGCTTGTCAATATCTTCTGGTGTAAAGTAGTACCCCCTTGCAAGATTTTTATTTATGACTTCTCGCTTAGCTTTGGCATAAGCCAAAAACGCCAAAGCATGATTCTTCCGCAGCTGGTAAACAAACGTGTTGCAGCAAGCCTTAACGTCAATAATCTCCGTCATCAACGCTACCAGCTTATCTTCTGTCGGCACTTTTTTAAACTCTGTGTAAGCAGCTTCTACCTCAGCCAATTCTTCTTTGATTTTTGCAATCTGTTCTTCCGGTGTTGCGTCCCTGAATTTATAACATGGTGTTGTTGCTTTAATTTTCATAATTACAACTACGCCATAAACTTTATCCCCATGAATCTAATCGCACTTTAACTTTCTCTAAGTATTCAAAAAAATCTAGTTTTGTTTGATCATCCATAGCCATAAGCAAACGGTAAAAATCTTTTTGAGCTTTTTGGGCCATATTACTTTCAGGGTCCCAAACCGTAGAAGTTACTGTTGCAAGATTCCAAGCATCAAAGCTTTTTTCAAAAATTTTACTGTCCATCATTGTCGGAATCATCAGTCTGCTTACGGTTTTTAGATGCCCACGGATTAGATGGTGGAGGTAACGCCGCCGTTCCTTCTCCTAATTGTTTAGTGTCTTCAACGATTATTACCTCTGCCTCCACTTCTTCGCCATTAAAACTATTGGTATACCCTTGCTCCATTGGTCTTTCAATCTCCATTAATATCTCAATAGGTACATTGATTTTCTTGATTGATAAAATGACGTACTGGTCTGAGATAATAGTTTCTTTCTTTAACTCTGGCCAACTTACGCAATTCAAATCTCTTTTTTCCCTTCTCCACCAACGGGAAAAATTCTGGTAATATTTTTAATTTATGGATCATCTTTTCTGCCCTCCATTTCTTAACTCTATCCTGGCTTCTTTTACTATAGAATCATCACTATACATTAAGCAGATTGGACAAAACAGATATTCCCTATGCCCATAAGGATGAACATAACAATAACCATTATTCGTCTCTTTTTTGCATATACTGCAGAAGCCATTTATCCTTACTGGCTTTGCGGACACTTTATAATCGGCCTTGCGCATCTCAATTATCCTCCTATTTGCCCTTGGCAATGGCTTTACGATAACAAGTATATGAACAGTAATATTCCATTCTTGGCCTGCCGCTTTTGTAACCATGCTGTTTTTTATATGCATAATCTGTTAAATTCGTTCCCCACGGCAAACATTTTAACTTTCCACATTCTTGACAAACAATCTCTGGTATCAAAGTTCCTAAGTTTACGTTATGGTTATTCGTTAGATTAGAAAGTTTCTTATTCCTTGCCATATCAGCGACCTCGATAATCTTTGATCATTCTGTTCTGCTCTGGACCAGGCAGCGGCGTTTCCTTCTGCTTTGCAATGCAGTTTCTGTCGTCCCTGCAAACTTTTACTGCGCATTTTTGTCCTTGATCATAAACAAGCATCCAATCCCCAGCCCGTAGTCTCTTGCCGCAGCGGCTACATTTAGACTTGCTCATCTTGCTTCCCTCCACCATTATCATTTCCATCTGTCCTTTTGCTCAGTGTTGCTTCTAACATTTTCCGTATAGAAGTCCCTGCATCGAAAAATCTCCTTGTTGCGTTCGGAGAAATTTCAATTTGCATGCTCTTTTCAAACATAAATTGATTTATTTTGTCCTGCAGTTCAGCTTCTTTCATTGCTGCTTCATCATCGGTATAACCAAACCGATCCCAAAGGTATGATTCTATAGACGAAACTATATTTAACAATTCAGTTTGTAATTCTTCAATTACTCTGTTTGGTATCATCTCAAAGTAATCCACCAATGAATTAGAAGCCTTTTTCACTGCAAATTTTTCCATTTTATGATCACCAATTTCAGGTCCTACCTCATATGAGATAATAAGATCAATACTGTGTTTTTTACTTCTTCCAATTTTTTCTTTTAGACGTGATAACTCATCGAGTTGTTTCTGGTAATACGCCTTAGCTTTGACAAGTTCTAATAATTCCTCTAAAGATTTTTTATTTAAATAACGCTGTTCCATTTATATCGCTCCATTCCGCTTAAACTAGATTGTCCAATATCATTCTTTATGCTAAAATAAATACGGACGTTAAACATATTGCGTAAATTTACTGTCCACCTAGAGCTGTTGAAGTTACCGCTTCAATGGCTCTTTTTCTTTGCCATTCATCGTAAAGCTCCTACAGTCACAACTGCCGCTATGATAGCGATATAAACACCAACTGCAACTATTACAATTCCTAATAAACAGGCCTCTAAGTATTCTTGCCATATAGACTTAGGCTTTTTCACAACCTGCTCACCATCCCATCAGCAAAACCGACTTTATAAATCAAATATGCCGCCAATAGTACCGCCGCTGATCCGCATACCCATAATGCCGGTCGCCTGGCGATACTATTCAATACCCAAATAACACCATCTACTGCCGTTAAATACCACAAATAGATTTCCTTCATATCCAAACCCCTTTCATGCTCCTGTAATCCACCAATGTATAGCTTTCACCATAAGTAATGTAGCGGTAACTGCTAAGGTTATTTCGACCGCAACCAAACGGCTTTTGTATTCTCGCAGCTGACTTCTCATATTCTCTTCAATTCTTTCAACTCTATACGGCAAAAGACTTATTTCCTGCTCATCTTTTCGTTTCCGTTCGATATTCTCAACCATCCCCTTCAAAAGACGATACCGAGTACTTTCGCCAAGTTTATAATAATTCATAACATTTTCTAATCTTTCTTTTGCTTCCAGTTCTTTAGCCGTTAATGGTCTTGGTATTGGTATAAGCTTTTCCGGCGCCCAAAATCCCCCAGCATTTTCTCCCCCAATAACGTACGTTTTTTCCAACATTCTTCACCCCTCCATTTTTCGCTTCGCCAGATCCACGCCTTCAAAATACAAACCATTTTCGATAAGCTCAAATCTCATAATGTCGCCCAACCGCACATCATAGGCCCTAATATTCAAAAAGTACCAGCCTGTAATACTACGATTATTCACTTTTATCGGCTTGTCGAAAATAACTTTATGTCCTGAGCCGCAGCTGATAATCTTTGCCGCTTTTACCTTAATAAATTGATCTTCCTGAACAATCTTTAAAGCCTTACGTCTATTTTGGTTTTTCATAATACCGGCACCGCCTCCCGCGTTTTTTTAGGCCTTCCACGTTTCCCAGCTGCTTCTGAATTATTCAGCATCCGTTCGACCATTTGTAAATCAAACCTGTGATGATCGGCGCCAGCTTCAATAACCCATTGTTCTAAAGACGCTCTTGGTATTTTAACTGCGTTGCCCGAATAAAACACAGGAAAATCAATTTTCCCTGCTGCCGCCAAAGCGACTAAGCCACGGATCATCTTGACATTCAAATTCGTATAACTGGCTGCTTCTTCCGGTGATAACGCAATTTTTCTCCAAATCGGTATCTCTGCAGACATCATTATTCACCAACTTCACCATACGTTCTTTGGCAGCAGCAGGGAAGTATTTTTCCACATACATCTCGCCTACCAGCTCACC
>ENA-UEPQ01001462-UEPQ01001462.1-human-gut-metagenome-genome-assembly--contig:-NODE-1462-length-10217-cov-2.888166_pt1 | contig 10217 bp, 9 predicted proteins | sample MGYA00242903_ERZ507922 | MGnify/ENA primary metagenome ERZ507922 (study PRJEB26167, sample SAMN06115483) | human gut metagenome | host: Homo sapiens | place: China:Sichuan | collected 2014-10-16... | reverse complement strand
GTGAGGAGGCGCGCCCGCCATTAGCGTGTTGGGAGGCTGCCTGCCACGTATTCGCGCCGTCTCAAAAAACTGGTTTGTGGTGCGATGCGGCTTGTGGGACGGGCGGGGGTCGGTCCGTGGTAGACTATCGAACAACGTTTATTAATCGCGCGGTATCGTTGCCGCGAGAAGGGGTTGCGCCATGCAGGAGCTTGAGGATCGTATTCGCCATGACGGCATCGTAAAGGCCGGTAACGTCCTTAAGGTTGATGCCTTCCTCAACCACCAGTGCGACGTTGAGCTGTTCGATCACATGGGCGCTGAGTGGGCCCGTCTGTTCGAGGGCGTCGAGATCAACAAGATCCTGACGATCGAGGCTTCGGGCATTGGCATGGCCTGCATTGCAGCTCAGCATTTTGGCGGCGTGCCGGTGGTCTTTGCCAAGAAGGCCCAGTCCATTAACCTCGACGGCGAGCAGTACGCTACGACCATCTACTCCTTTACCAAGCAGAAGGAGTACCCCGTCATCGTGGGCAAGCGCTTCCTTTCCGAGGGCGATAAGGTCCTGATTATCGACGACTTCTTGCCCAACGGCTGTGCGCTCGAGGGTCTTATCAAGATCTGCGAGGCTGCGGGTGCCGAGGTGTCCGGCATTGGCATTGCGGTGGAGAAGGGCTTCCAGGGCGGTGGCGATAAGCTCCGCGAGCGCGGCTTTCGCGTTGAGAGCCTGGCCCGTATCGCCGATATGGACTGCGATAACGGCGAGATCACCTTCGCCTAAGCGCGCAACACAAGCGATTGGTATGCGATGTGACAAAGGGACTTTCCCTTTGTCACATTTTTTGTATGAGGGGGGGTGTTGATATGGATGAGAACAAGATGGGGTGGCGCGAGTATGCGCGCTATGCCGAGGTGTCGGCCGAGGAGCTGGCGCGTGATTGCGAGGTCCAGGTGTTTCGCGCGACGGGTCCGGGCGGCCAGGGCGTGAACACGACGGACTCGGCGGTGCGCATGAAGCATATCCCTTCGGGGATTACCGTGACGGCGCGCGAGAGCCGCAGCCAGTTCCAGAATCGCGCGAGCTGCCTGCGCAAACTACGCGCCGAGCTCGAGCGTCGCGGGCGTCCACCGCGCCGACGCGTAAAGACCAAGGTGCCCCAGCGCTCCCGCCAGCGCAGGCTCAACGACAAGCACTTCAACGCCATCAAAAAGGCCAACCGCCGCAAGCCGGGCAGCGACGAGTAGTCGAGTGCTCCACTGGCCTTGCTAGCGGGCGGGGTGCCAAACTTGGAGGGCGCTGCCGAGGACGTCAACCTCGATGCGCGAGGCGACAATGGGCTCGCCGTCGGCCTGGATGGGGTAATCGGGCTGCTCGAAGGTGAGCTCGGCATGGCGGCAGCGGCGCATACGAACCGGCGGCAACTTGGTGTGGTGGCCGTCCTTGGCCGAAAGAAACATAGGCAGGGCAACGGCGCGGGGGACGGGGCCGCAGGCGTAGCAGACGTCGAGGATGCCGTCGCAGGGGTCGGCATCGGGGCAGATGCGATAGCCCGAGCCATAGGTGGGGCCCAGCTGAATCGCCATGATGATCGCCCTCACGCGCTCGGCGGGCGCGCCGTCAAAGCTGACTGTCATGGGGTAGTTGCGATAGCGCAGACCAAACTGCTCAAGTCCCGAGAGGGTGTAGAGCGGCGCGCCTGTCAAGCCGGTCTTTTTGCGCAGCTCGGTGGTGCCAAGGCCGATGGCGGCATCGATGCCGACCGAAAGCGTCTGGTCGTAGTACTCAACGGTAGCATCGCCGCTGCCGCTCGCAGGGTTCCACGAGCGAATGCGCCCGATGTCCTGATGCTGCAGCTCGCAGGTGAGCAGCGCGCCAAAATCCTTGCCGGAGAAATCGTCGATACCGAGCGTCTGGGCAAAATCGTTGCCGGAGCCCACGGGCAGGACGGCAAGAGCGGGGCGGGCGTCCTGCTTTTGCGTCATAAGCCCGTTGACGACCTCGTGAATCACGCCGTCGCCGCCAAGAGCGATAACGGTGCGATAGCCCTGAGCCTGCGCGGCCAGCTCCTTGGCGTGTCCCATACGCTCGGTCAGCACCAGGTCAAACTGGGATGCGCGTGCAGTCATGTCCAAAAAGCGTTGCAGGCGCTCGGCAACTTCGCGTGCCGCGCCCGACTGGGCGGCTGGGTTGGCGATGATGAGCGTGCGACCAAAATCAGTTGCGTGCATGGGGCGACTCCCGGCGTGTGACATGATAGTGCGGTCGCGCTCAGGTCGAATTACCCCCGATTGTGGCTGCACGGCGATTATTACATCTACTCTATCAGGTCGTTGTGGCGCTCGATAGCATCCGCTACCGTACCTCCCTCATCCACAATAAGCGAGCGGCGCTTGGGTGAGATGATGCGCTGGGCGGGGTACACGCCGCGGTGTCCGCCGGTTAGGTAGCTGATAAAGGCCACGATGACAAAGAACCCGGCGGCCGTGCCGTGGAACAGGTCGATGGCCATCATGCAGGTGGTGATGGGCACGTTGAGGCCGGCGCAGAACACGCCGAGCATGCCGAGAGCCGCCAGAAAACTGGGGTCAAGCCCGGTAAGGCAACCGATCCAGCCACCGAGTGCCGCACCGATGCCAAACAGGGGCGTGACCTCGCCGCCTTGGAAGCCCGCGCCCAGGGTAAGCGCTGTGACGACCAACTTGATGGCTGCGTCCGCCAGGGTGGTGTTGCCTGCAAATCCGGCGCCGGAAAGCCATGTGGAAAGGCCGGCGTAGTCCCAGGCGTCAAGGAGGGCATAGGCGGCCAAAACCACGAGTGCGCCCACGAGTGCGCGAGTAAGGTAATTGGTGATAAAGCGACCGTAAAGGCTTTTGACGGTTCGAACCGACCAGGCAAAGAGGCGTGCCGTCAGACCGAAGATAATTGCGCTGATAACAACGATGACAACCGTCCGTGGTGTCATGTTGGGAACGCTGGCGATGACATTCGCCTCGTACTCGGTTCCCAAGGCAAGTGACGTAAAGTAGCCGGTAAACGAGGCGACCAGGCAGTAGATGCCCGCGGTGTAGTCGATCTTGCCGATAAAGCACATCTCCATGCCAAAGAAAGCTCCAGCAAGGGGCGAGCCGAATACGGCGCCAAAGGCCGACGAGATGCCGGCGAGCATGAGGTCGTGGTGGTCATGTTTTTTGAGGTGGGCGAGGCTCGAGATGTTGCTGGCGATGGTCCCGCCAATCTGCACCGCGGCCCCCTCGCGACCGGCCGATCCGCCCGTTAGGTGCGTGAGCGTGGAGCAGACGAAGGTGAGGACGGCCATGCGCATATGGATGAGGCGTGTGCCCAGAGCGGAGTCGATGACCAGGTTGTTACCGCGTTTGGCGGCAAGACCGTGATTTTTGTACACCCATGCGGTGGCAACGCCCACAACGGGAAGCAGCGCGTAAATCCACGCATGGTGCTCGCGATAGTCGGTCGCGATATTCAACGAGGCCAAAAACGCCCAAGCGGCAACGCCCATGGCGAGCGAGACGATGACGACGAGTACGAGCAACTTAGCGCTCGCTAGTAGGTTGCGGGCGTTGCGGCGCGTGTCGGCAGCCAAGAGATGCTCGGAGCGGGTAAGTTGATGCCTGCCTGCCGTGATGACGTCATTAAGGGAGAAAAATCCGCCGTCGTCGAGCGGCTGGGAATGATTCTGCGCTTCGTTTGCGCTTTCGGGTTTGTCGTTATGAGCCATACGTTCCTCTTTTGGGTTGCAACACGAGCATTATAAAACGCGGTAAACGCGACGAGCCGGTGGGTTGGTTTCCATTCTGTTTCGCGGCCTGCAACCGACAGGTGTATTTGCGGGTACAGGCCGAGTCACGGTCGTGCGTCGGGGGGATTATACTGAGACAAGCATAATGAATCGGCGCCCTTGTTGTGCGCCGTGGCATTAAGAGGTGCATATGGCAGAGAAACTCATACCGCTGGAGGATGCGCAATCGATTGTTTTGTCGCACGTTGCTCCGACGGATCTCATCGAGATTCCCGTGTGGCAGGCCGCCGGTCTTCCCTTGGCCGAGGACGCGGTGGCCGATATCGACATCTCGCCGTTTGCCAACAGCGCTATGGACGGATATGCCGTGCGCTCGGCGGACTTGGCGCAGGCGTCTGACGAGGCGCCGGTGACGCTCGACGTTATCGGACACGAGGCCGCGGGCCATGTGTTTGAGGACACAATCGGCGCGGGCGAGACGGTCCGCATCATGACGGGCGCGCCGGTACCCGAAGGTGCCGATGCCGTGGTGAAGTACGAGATCGTCGACGTACTCGATGGCGACGGCAACGAGGGCTCGCGCGTTCGCTTCTCGGCGCCTGCCAAGGTAGGGGAGAACGTTCGCTCTGCCGCCGAGGAGGCCCATGCCGGCGATGTCGTGATGCGCGCTGGCGAGGTCGTGGCTCCGGCGGGCGCCGGCTTGTTGGCGAGCGCCGGTTATGCGAGCGTGAAGGTGCATGCCGCGCCGCGTGTGGGCATTATCTCGCTGGGCACGGAGCTGGTCGCGCCGGGTGAGCTGCCGGCGCGCGGGCAGATTCGCGACTCCAATTCGTCGGCGTTGATGGCCGAAGCGCTCGATGCAGGAGCCGAGCCCGTGTTCTACGGCATTGCGCCCGATGATGAGCAGGCGATTGCCGAGCTGGTGCATCGTGCCGTGCAGGAGTGCGATTTTGTCATTACGAGCGGTGGCGCCTCGGCAGGCGACTACGACTACGTGACGGCGCTCGTCCGGCGCGAGGGTGAGGTGCTGTTCGATCGCATCTCGATGCGTCCGGGCAAGGCCATCACGTTTGGCTTGCTTGGGGGTAAGCCCTACCTGGGACTTTCAGGCAATCCGGCCGCGGCGTATGTAGGCTTTGAGATGCTTGCGCGTCCGGCGATTCGCAAGATGCGCGGCTTTGCCGAGGGCGTGCGTCCCGTGCAGCAGGCGACGCTCACGCACGGCGTGAAAAAGCGACAGCATCGCCGCTTCTTCGATCGCGCCACGGTTTTGCGCGACCCCGAGACCGGTGAGCTGTTGGTGACCGAGGCCAAGACACAGAATTCGGCGCTGCTCGGCACAATGCAGCGGGCTAACTGCCTGCTGCGTATTGACGAAGGACCGTGCGACCTCAAGGCGGGCGATGTCGTGGATGTCGTGCGAGTCGACCTGCCTGAGGGCACGGTGCTATAGGAGGAATGTTATGGAGCTAAAGATTTCGATCGTGACGTGCTCGGATACGCGCGACCTTGCCCAGGACGAGGCGGGTGCCGCACTCGAGGAGCTTATCGAGGCGCAGGGATGGACGGTCGCCTCGCATGTGGTCGTGCGCGACGACGTCAGCGAGATCGGTGATGCCATTGTGGAAGCCGCCGATGAGTGCCACGCCAATGTCGTGCTCACCTGCGGCGGCACGGGGCTTTCGATGCGCGATGTGACGCCCGAGGCGACGCGTACCGTCTGCGATCGCGATGTGCCGGGTATTGCCGAGGCGATCCGTGCGTACTCCATGACCAAGACGCGCCGCGCCATGCTCTCGCGCGCCGTGTGCATGCAGCGTGGGTATACGCTTGTCATCAACTTTCCGGGATCCACGAAAGCGGCCCGCGAAAGCTGGGAGGCCGTGAGCGACCAGCTGGAGCATGCGGCCCAGATGACGGCGGGCGGCGGGCACACCAAATAAGCGCACTACCTGCGGCGGAGCGACCTTGCGAGTCGCTCCGCCTTTTTATGCATCGACAGCGCGGGCCGTCTCGTGGTTATTGGTAAAAGAAAATTATCAGGCGAGAAATCTTTATCACTGATATTATTCGCACGAAAGTATAATCTAATTACAGAATAAAGCCTGCGGTGGGGTACCCGGGCACAAGGTCCGAAAGGGTTGAACATGTTCGATATGGTTTCTCGCCGCGGATTCGTCTCACTCTCCGCTGTCGCCGCTGCCGGCCTTGGCCTTGCCGGCTGCTCCGGCAACAAGGAGCCTGAGTCGACCGGTTCCGATGCCGGCTCCGCCAAGATTTCGTCCAAGAAGGCTGTCGAGCTGCAGGTCTTTGCCGCCAACTCGCTCGAGAAGGCTCTGCCCGAGGTTCAGGAGCTCTACACCGACCAGACCGGTACCACCTTTGCCGACACGCAGTTTAAGGCGTCCGGCGACCTTGTCGAGCAGATGCGCGCCGGCGCCACGGTCGACGTGCTCATCACAGCCTCCAAGGGCACCATGGACGACGCCGATGCCGCCGAGCTCGTCGACGCCGACACGCGTGAGGATATGTTCGTCAACGATCTTGTGGTCATTCGCGCCGAGGGCTCCGACACCAAGGTCGAGGCCATCGCCGACATCGCGAGCCTGGACGGCAAGATCGCCATCGGCGACGCCAAGACCGTTCCTGCCGGCAAGTACGCCAATCAGGCACTGGCCTCCGCGGGCCTCTACACCGGTGCCGAGGGTGACGATGGCGAGTACGCACCCGAGATCGCCGACAAGGTCGCACTGGCCGACAAAGTTGGTACCGCCGCCGCCTATGTGTCTACGGGCGACTGCGTGGCCGGTTTTGTCTACAGCTCCGATATCTTCCGCTATGACGGCATCGAGGAGGCCTTCGTGTGCCCCGAGGATTCGCACAAGCCCATCGTGTACCCGGGCGCCGTTGCCGAGAGCTCCGAGCACGCCGACGAGGCCAAGGCATTTATCGACTTCTGTCTGACCAACAAGAAGGCTCAGAAGATTTGGGCTAAGTACGGCTTTGAGCTTTCCGAGTAGTGCGGCTTGGCGCGATAATTCCATCGTTTTGTGTCTCACTCCGTCCTTGTGTTCGCTTGGAGCTTTTCGTGCTTAATAGATTCCGCATGCTTGTCGTCTGTGCTTTGACCCTCGCGCTTTGCTGGGTGCCGGGACTTGCGTTTGCTGGGGACGCTGAGGACGGGGCCCAGGTTGCTGCGACCGCTCATGGGCTTTCCTATGGGATCGAGGGTTTTGAGCGGTTGGCCAAGGGGACCGCTCGTGCCATGGAGGGCCAGCCTGAGGGCTATCGGTTTCCCGTTGACGAGGACGTGGACCTTGTAGTGGCGCCCGCTGCCGATCGCGTTGTGGTGTGGATATCGCCCAAGGCAGTCGAGAAGTATGGTTTGGATCCGCAGGACAACGAGTGCGTATCGGGTCTCAAGGCTCTCGTCTGTGAGCTCGACAGCGCAAACTGCATGGGAGGTGCGCAGCTGGGGGACGTGGATCTTCCTTGGTATGTCACGGCGGAAACAACGTTTGATGCCGGCGGGTATACCTATGGCTTTGATGTGCGTGGTGCGGATGGGGACCGCTATGTGGTGATTGCGTCAGCCTCGGGTGATGCCAAGGGCGGCGCGCGTTGGCTTGATAGCGCTCAAATGGTAGAAGCATCGTCTGTCGTGTTGCGGGATGAGCCGGGGCCCTTGGCCTCTCTGGCCTCCTTTTTGGGCAACATCGACTATCGCCCGTTTTGGGTGTCTATCAAAACGAGCGGCCTTGCCCTGCTGATCTCCTTTGCGCTGGGCCTGTTTGCCGCATGGAAGACCATGGGTACGACGAGCCGCGTGAAGGGCCTACTCGACTCGGTCTTTACCATCCCGATGGTGCTGCCTCCCACGGTGTGTGGCTTTCTGCTCCTCATGCTGTTTGGCCGCTCAACCGGGGTTGGCCAGTGGCTTATTGCACACAGTATCTCGATCGTCTTTACGTGGCCCGCGGCGGTGATATCTGCCGTGGTGGTGTCGTTTCCCCTGGTCTACCGTACGGCACTCGGAGCCTTCGAGAGCCTTGACACGCAGATGCTCGATGCGGCGCGAACCCTGGGATGGTCCGAGCGTCGCATCTTTACCAAGCTTATGATGCCGCTTGGCTGGCCCTCGATTGCCGCCGGCACGGTGCTCGCCTTTGCCCGCGCGATGGGCGAGTTTGGTTGCACCCTGTTCCTTGCGGGCAACTACGCCGGCATGACCCAGACCATCCCTATCGCCATCTACTTTGAGTGGATGGGCGGCAACACCTCGGTGGCCCTCTTTTGGGTCGTCGTCGTGATCGTGTTTAGTTTCCTGGTCATCCTGTTCATCAACATGTACACGGCGCATTCGCAAAAGTATCGCGAGCGTGGTCTCTCCCGTGCAGAGCGCAAACAGGCCAAGCAGCTGGGTAGCCAGATCGATTCGCTCGACCCAGTGGGCGGCGATGCGCTGCGTATCGATCGCGAGGCGCTGGCCGAGCTCATGCGCGATGACGCCGTCTCGAAGGGAGGTCGATAGACCATGTCGCTTGTCCTGGATATCAAAAAGCGCTATCCCGGGTTTATGCTCGACATGCAGCTCGATGCCGGCGAGGAGCGTGTGGCGCTGCTCGGCGCCTCCGGATGCGGCAAGAGCTGCACCTTGCGCTGTATTGCCGGCGTGGAGACGCCCGACGAGGGCAAGATCGTCGTCAACGGCGTGACCTTCTTTGACTCTGCGACGGGCATCAACCTTTCGCCCCAGGAGCGAAAATGCGCCCTGATGTTTCAAAACTATCAGCTGTTCCCTAATATGACGGTGGCCGATAACGTGTGCGCCGGCGTTGAGGGTGCAGGCGACGCCGCAGCGCGCAGACGACTTGCCGAGCGCTACCTGGGTATCTTTGGACTGGTCGACTTTGCCGACCGTTATCCCGCGCGCCTCTCGGGCGGCCAGCAGCAGCGTGTGGCGCTTGCTCGCATGGTGGCGGCACACCCGGGCATTTTTATGTTCGATGAGCCCATGAGCGCGCTCGACGCGTATCTCAAGAGCGCGCTTGAGCAGAACATGCTCGACCTGTTCGACGTCTGTAACCGTACCGTGCTCTACGTGAGCCACGATATTGACGAGGCATGCCGCCTGTGCGAGCGCATTTGCGTGATGCATAACGGACATGTGGAGGAGATCGGCTCCGTCGAGGACGTGGTCCGCCGGCCGCAATCCTTGGCTGCGCTGCGCCTGACGGGCTGCAAGAATACGAGCCGCGCGCGCAAGATCGGGCTTCAGGAAGTTGAGGCCCTGGACTGGGGCATGACCTTCAACGTGGGCCGTGAGGTTCCCGATAACGTGGCGTACCTGGGTATTCGTGCGAGCTACTTCCATGTGGACAACCGTGCCGAGCGGGGTCGCAACAGCTATGACCTGCACGTGGCCCGAGTGAGCGATTCGCGTTTTGAGCGCCTGGTGCTGCTGGACGCGCCGCGTGCCGATGCGCCGACGCGCCTGCAGTGGAAGGTCAACAAAGTGGGCATGCCTGTCGACGAGCTGCCGCAAGCAGGCGAGACGCTGCGCATGCATTTTGATGCCAGCAGGATCCATTTGGTTTGTCGATAGCGCCGGGTAGTGCCGTCGGGGGATATAAGCCTCGGCGGCTTTGTTTTTGCCGTTCGCCGAATGAGGAATGACAAATTCTTATCAATCAAGATAATTATTTATTAAACGACGGCACACGATGCTGTCGTACGAATGTCAACGGTGTTCGCATGGTCGATGACCGTTGATATAGTTGACTTCAACTTGTTAAGGAGGGTGCGCACATGCCGCAGACGACATATATTCGCCGCATTGCCGCGCGCGCCCTCTATATGGCTCGGAGTCGCATATGAGCAGGTATGTTCACGGCTCCGGGAGAGACGACGCACAACTAAATAATCGACCGCAAAGCAGGTTCCCCAAAATTCCGGGTTTGAGCACGGTCGGGCAATCGCCGTCCGTCGTGCATCGATACCGCTGTTATCCGTTTTTGGTTCGAGAGGGGAACCGTTATGGCTGAAGAATTCGATTTCCATCCGATGTGGGAGAGCCTCGGCATGAATCTTGCCGACCACGATATGCTGCTGGGCGCCGTGGGCCAGATGTACGGCGACATATTCCTGACGCAGAACAATCGCCCCAAGTCCACGTCCTACCTGGACTTTGTGGCCACCAACATCCATAGCGGCCGCATTAAGGAGATGCCCGACAAGAAGGAGGCTGGCGAGGCCACCAAAATCGTGGGCTCGTTCTGCGTGTACGTGCCCGAGGAGATCGTGCTTGCCTGTGACGGCATTCCCGTTGGTCTGTGCACGGGTGCCGATTGGGCAACGGACAAGGTCGAGGAGCATCTGCCGCGCAACACCTGTCCGCTTATCAAGAGCTTTGCCGGCTTTAAGCTGGGCGAGGTCTGCCCCTACATTGAGTCGAGTGACCTAGTGGTAGGCGAGAACACC
>ENA-UEPQ01001455-UEPQ01001455.1-human-gut-metagenome-genome-assembly--contig:-NODE-1455-length-10266-cov-5.934243_pt1 | contig 10266 bp, 8 predicted proteins | sample MGYA00242903_ERZ507922 | MGnify/ENA primary metagenome ERZ507922 (study PRJEB26167, sample SAMN06115483) | human gut metagenome | host: Homo sapiens | place: China:Sichuan | collected 2014-10-16... | reverse complement strand
CTCGACATTGAATTAGCCGGTTATCATATTTTCAGCCATCTGATCGACAGCCTGACCGAGGCCGTGATGAACCAAGAGCATGCTTACAGCAAACTGCTCTTACAACGGATACCGGAGCAATATGACACGAAAGCTCCTACTACATATGGCAAGATACAATGCGTACTCGATTATATCTCCGGCATGACCGATGTATATGCGCTCGATCTATACCGTAAAATCACCGGTATGAGCCTGCCGGCCGTTTGATGTTGTAATAAAGTGTTAGAATTCTTCCCGGTACTTGCTTTCCATGCGATCATCCAAGATACTTAGATAGCTTTTATAGCGGGACTCGCTGATTAGCCCATCGTTAACGGCTTGAATGACGGCGCAGCCCGGTTCATGACGGTGCGTGCAGTTATTGAAACGGCATTCTTCCGAGTATTTAAACAACTCCCGGAAATAATGGGAGATCTCAGCGTCCGCCATCTCGATCGTTCCAAATCCTTTGATACCCGGAGTATCGATCAAATAGCCTCCCCCGGGAAGAGAAATCATCTCGGAAAAGGTGGTCGTATGCATTCCTTTGTTATGATATTCGGAGATATCACCGGTACGGAGATTCACCCCCGGCACCAGTTTATTGATAATCGTGGATTTTCCGACACCCGAATGGCCGGACAAAAGCGTAATCTTATCTTTTAGATCCGCTTTCAAGGCATCCAAACCTTCCTCGGTCCGGGCACATAGCGTCGAACAGGGATAACCAATCGAGGTATACAACTCGATTAAATTCTCCAACGCTCTTTGATCCTCATTATTATAACGATCAATCTTATTGAAAACTAATTTAACGGGGACACGATAAGCCTCGGCTGTCGCCAAGAAGCGATCGATAAATATCGTTGTTGTTATAGGATAATTCACCGTAACGATCAGCATCGCCTGATCCAAGTTCGCGGCGATAATATGCGATTGCTTCGATAAGTTAGAGGCACGACGGATGATATAATTCTTACGCTCCTCAATCTCTGTAATAAAAGCGGTTCCTTCTTTATTAATATCGATTACGACACGGTCTCCTACCGCGACCGGATTGGTACTCTTTATGTCTTTCAGACGAAAGTTCCCCTTGATCTTACTCTCTATATCTCGCCCGTCTTCCGTACGGACCGTATACCAACTACCTGTGTTTTTTATTACCAGTCCCCTCATGAGAATTGAAAATTGAGAATTGAAAATTGAGAATTGGAATAAGGACTCAATGGGGTTCCTTAATTCTCAATTCTCAAGTTTCAACTTTCAATTATTTAAACGGTCATTACTTCTTTTTCTTTAGCGGCGTAAAGCTCATCGATCTTTTTGATAAACTTATCATGGATTTTCTGAACCTCTGCCTCGGCGTCTTTCTCTACGTCCTCGGGAACCCCGTCAGACTTGATGCTTTTCTTCAAAGCCTCGATAGCGTCACGACGAGCGTTACGAACGCTGATCTTCGCATTCTCCGCCTCCTGCTTACATTGTTTCACCAATTGACGGCGACGCTCCTCAGTCAACGGAGGAATACCTAAGCGGATCACCTCACCGTTATTCTCCGGCGTGATACCTAACTCAGAATCCAGAATACCTTTCTCGATATCGCGGATGATCTTCTTCTCCCACGGAGTGATCATGATAGTCCGTGCGTCCGGAACCGTCACCGTAGCCACGTTAGTAAGAGGAACAGGCGCCCCATAATACATTACCTTCACACAATCGAGGATTTTCGGATTAGCCTTACCAGCCCGAATGTGAGACAATTGCTCGTCCAGATACTCAATGGCGAACGTCATCTTCTCTTCCCCTGCTTTGAGCAACTGTTTCGTATCTATCATAAATATACGTTTTTTGTTTGCGAATCTTTTAATTAACAAAAGTAATAAAGATTTCCAACTTCGCAAACATATAATTAAAATACTCCCTAACAAAAGATTTATAGTACCATACAAAAGCTTATCGCCCTCACTGTTTACTTAACTTAGGCGTAAAGAATAGTAAGTAGGCTACGCCCACGCACAACACCAGCACCGCTCCTACTTGAGAAGCCAACATATCGGATGCCACGCCCATAAAGATCGGGAAGATCGTGCCGCCAAACAGTCCCATAATCATCAAACCGGACACCTCATTCTGCTTATTCGGCATAGAAAGTAGGGCTTGGGCGAAAATAATGGAGAAGACGTTCGAGTTTCCAAAGCCGATCAAGGCGATACAAGCATAGATGATCTCTTTCGAATGAAATAGCAGCAAACCGATCATCGCCAATAACATCAAGAAAACACTAAAGGCGAAGAATCCTTTCGGAGAGACTTTTCGCAAGATAAAAGCCCCGGAGAAGCATCCCGCCGTACGGAAGATGAAATACAGGCTCGTGGCGAAGCCTGCGTCGACCAATGTCATGCCTAGACGTTCCATCAAGATCTTCGGGGCGGTCGTATTCGTCCCTACATCGATCCCCACATGGCACATGATACCGATAAAGCAAAGCAGGATAAAAGGCTTGCCCAGCAAAGCCAGACATTCGCCAAAGGTGGAGGGCCGCCCCTCCTCTTTGGTCTCGTGGATAGTGGTAGCTCCCAATAGCAGGATAGCGATCACGGCGATCACCATATAGACCGGAAACAAGACACGCCAACCGAGTCCCATCGACGGTATCGCTTGGGTAGCACCCCACATGGCGATATAAGGCGCCAAGAAGGAGGCGATCGCCTTCACGAACTGGCCAAACGTCAAGGAACTAGCTAGCTTATCCCCGCTTACGATATTCGATAATAACGGGTTCAAGGAAGTCTGCATCAAAGCGTTGCCGATACCCAACAGGGAGAAGGATATCAACATGACCATATACGCATCGTCGAAGATCGGGATCATTAGCGAAAGGAAGGTCACAATCAAGCTCAATAGCACGGTCTTTTTCCGCCCGATACGGTTCATCAACATTCCCGTCGGGACGGAGAAGATCAAGAACCAGAAGAACACGAGCGACGGGAAGATATTCGCCTCCGAATCACTCAAGCCTAAATCCGCTTTCAGGTAATTAGAGGCGATTCCCACTAAGTCCACGAATCCCATGGCGAAGAACGCCAACATCACGGGAATCAGTTTCAAGGATGAAGTCTTCTCGCTCATGGCTTATAAATCTTTAGGGTAAGCAGGCCATGCGCCACTCTGCGTACAAACATAAGCGGCTACTTTTACCGCTTTCTCATGTGCCTCACGTAAAGGTTTTCCGGTTAAGATCGATGAAATAAACGCCCCGGAGAAAGAATCGCCGGCGCCTACCGTATCTACCACCTGTACCTTCGGGGTAGGAATCGTAGAGACCTCCTCCTCGGAAAAGATCGTACTATACTCCGCCCCAGCCGTAAGTACCAAATAGCGCAAACCATATTTCTTCATGAACCAGCGACACATATCCTCTATCGTGCCTTCCAGACCAAACATCGGGCGAAGCATTTCCAATTCCTCATCATTGATCTTGAATACGTTCGCCAATTCGAGCAACGATTCGATCAGCTCCTTCGAATAGAAATGCTGACGGATATTGATATCGAAAAAGCGCAAGGCATGACTAGGCATATAAGAAAGTAAGGTACGAAGCGTCTCACGAGATTCCGCGGCACGTTGCGCCAATGTTCCGAAGCATACGGCGTCCGCACGTTTCATCAAATCGATAGACGCTTGGGTAAGAGGGATATGATCCCATGCCACACCTTCGATGATCGTATAGGAAGGGATGCCGTTCTTTAGCTCTACCATCACGCTTCCGGTCGGATATTCCACCGTACTGATATAATTACTATCGATACCGTTCTTATCCAATTCCTGAATAATCTCGGTTCCGAACACGTCGTTGCCCACGGCACTGATCGCATAACCTTCCGCTCCTAATTGGGTAGCGTGATACACAAAATTAATCGGCGCTCCACCGGCTTTCTTCACTTCCGGGAAAACATCCCACAATAATTCACCAATGCCTACTACTACAGGTTTACTCTTTTCCATGATATATTTTGTTTTTAATTATTTGAAGGGATAAATGGTTAATGACGTAACCGTAAACGCTCCTCCCTTCGCATTGAAACTAATGCGATTATACGGCTCTTCCGGGAAGACTAGGTTGGTCATGACAAACTCTCCATTCCCGTCGAAGGCCTCTATGCTACAATTGTCTACCAACAAGCGTAAGGTATATTCCTTAGCGGCGGAGATCGGGGCCGAGGTAGCCGTGGCGAATGTCTTGCTAAAATCCGTAGCCCCGCTGTTACGGCGATCCATCGTGAACGTATTATCCAGAAGATTATAATACATCTCCACTTCCTCGCCTTTCGAGTTAAACAACTGGAAGCTCATGATATCGGCTCCGTTATTCTTAAACTTGATCTCGATCTCATAGGTTCCCGTATGATCGGAAAGTATCGGATTGACCTCATGGGAACGGTCTACCTTGAAGGAACCTTTCTTCTGGGCTTTCCCTCTCAACTTCAACACCTCGGGAGACGGGGTGCTGCTCAAGTACGTCTGCCCGTTTTTCGTATAAAGAGCCAAGTCGCGAGGAACCGAGTTCGCACTCCGGTATTGCGAGGTCGGCACGTTATTCGCATACTCCCAATTGCTCATCCAAGCCAAGGCGATCTTCCGGTCCTCCGGAGCGTTACTCCATGTTACCGTAGCGTAATGATCCTTGCCGTAATCCATCCATTTGGTCAAGGCCGGAGATTCATTCACGAACTGTTTCCCATCGAACGTACCCACGAAATATTGGGTAGCGGAGCCGCCAAACGGACCGCCGGGATTGATATTACAGATCAAGACCCACTTCTTCAATTCCGTACCCTTCACCGGAAGCTCGATCAAGTCCGGGCATTCCCAAACGCCCGCATGCGCTCCTTGTCCTTCTCCGAAACTGCTCTCATACGTCCAGTCCTTCAAATTGGGAGAAGAATAGAGTTGCATCTCCTGCCCTACGGCGAGCACCATGATCCATTTATTGGATTCCTTATGCCAGAAGACTTTCGGGTCACGGAAATCACGTTGCGTAGAAGTAAGAATCGGATTCCGGTCATATTTCTTGAACGTCCGGCCGTTGTCCAAGCTATAGGCCATACTCTGCACTTGCCGGTCGCTGGCCGAGGTATAGAAAGCCACGATAGCGCCAGCGCCAAAACCGGCGGTATTATCCTTATCCACCACACAGCTACCGCTGAAGATCGTACCCAAGGCATCCGGAGCGATCGCCACCGGTTGATGCTCCCAATGAATCAAGTCCTTGCTGATCGCATGCCCCCAGTGCATATTCCCCCACATCGAGCCATACGGATTGTATTGATAGAACAAATGATACTCACCATCCTTGTATACCATGCCGTTCGGATCATTCATCCATCCCCAAGCCGGCGAGAAATGATAAGCCGGACGGAATTTCTCCCGGTTAGACGAATCAAACTGATCGGATAGCTTCATCTCTTTCCAGCAAAGAGCCGATTCCGGGGCAAGCTGGAAGTTGAAGGAGATATGCTTATCCGCATACCCCGAGAGATCTACCGGAACGAAATAATCCACCTTATTCACCGCCAAACGAACATTGAAAGTCCGTACCACATCATTATCGACAATCATATATAACTTGGATTCCGGCGAGGACTCCTCGACCGGAAGCAACAAATACTTGGCTTGCGCATCCACACGGACAATGCTTTGCCCTTCACCCAGATGCTTTATATCTATAGTACGTTCTGCCGCATATCCGGCCAACGGATCGACAGCACTTAATAAAACGACACCGACAGCCATACATAAACTCTTTAGAAGTCTCTTTGTTTGTTGTTTCATAAACGAACGGATTAAAGGATAATACAGTTTGATTCTCCGCCAAAATTAATAGGATTCTTCCGGATAGAAAAACACTTATCCCCTAAAGATGAGGAGATATGACATTTGTGATAAAGATCGTACAAATGTTATTGATACTCGGTAGGCGTAACCCCGTAGACCGCCTTGAAACATTTAGAGAAGTAAGCGGGCGAGGAGAAACCGGTTCGGTAAGCGACCTCACTCACCGTATACGCATTCTGCCTCAACAACTGGGTCGCCTTATTCAAGCGATAGGTACGCAAGAACTCGACGGGTGCGGTTCCGGTAAGCTCCTTGATCTTCCGGTGAAGGTGCCCCCGGGATAATCCCAAGGTCTCGCTTAGTTTCTCCACATTATATTCGGGGTCCGCATAAACCGCCTCGATCTGTTCCGCGAACTTACGCAAGAAGGCATCATCGATACTCTCCACCTTTTCCGGCTCGGACAGAAGGAGCTTATTATCCCGCAGCTTCTCCAACAAACGTTCCCGTAACTTCTGGCGCTCTTGCAATAGGTGGATAATCTTGATCTTCACGTAATCCGTATGGAAAGGCTTCTGTATATAATCGTCCGCCCCGCCGGTTATTCCGAAAATCCGTTGACGCTCATCGGTCAAGGCGGTCAATAAGATCACCGGGATATGGCTAAAGGGAAGTTGCGACTTGATCGTCCGGCAAAGTTCGAAACCATTCATCTCCGGCATCATCACATCGCTTACTACCAATGATATCTCCTCCTCTTCCAATACCCGCAAGGCATCTTTCCCGTTCGCGGCCGTCCGGATCTTGAAATGAAGGCTAAGCTCACGTTCCAAAAAGCAGCGAACCTCATCGTCATCCTCGGTGATCAGTATCGTATAAGGATAGGTCTTGGAAAGTATCTCCTTGGTTTCCGAATCGTCCAACCGGGAGGCTTCGTAGGCTTGATGGGATACGGACGTTTCCATCAGGTCGCTATCCTCGAAATGCGCCTTTCCTTTCCGTAGGCAGACCGTAAAGGTAGTCCTTTGTCCCGGCTCGCTCTCCACATGGATCTCCCCTCCGTGCATATGTATATACTCCTTTACCAAATGCAATCCGATCCCGGTTCCCATCGACCGATCCTCCGTATAGAAACGGTCAAACAGATGCGGAAGGTTAGCGGGACGGATGCCACTTCCCGTATCGATAACCTGTATAAAGACCCGATCTCCCTCTTCCGTCAGCTCTATTCGCACGCTACCTCCCTCCGGCGTAAACTTAAAAGCGTTCGAGAGAAGATTGAAAAATACCTTCTCCAATAAGTCTGGATCGATCCATAGCGTACATTGTTTTATCGAAGAAGTGAACGTATAGGAGATCGCACGTACCGAGGCCATACTGTCAAAATAAGATTTGATCTCGCCAACGAAAGGAACCAAATCGATTTCCCGTACCGCTAGTTTCTCTTGCTTGCCTTCCACCTTCCGGAAATCCAATATCTGATTGATCACACGCAACAAACGGTTGGCGTTCTTCTGGATCAACCGCAGATCCGAGGCGTAAGGAGATTCCCGCAACGAGACAATCAAGCGATCCAAAGGGGCGAGAATCAAGCTCAAGGGCGTACGTACCTCGTGGGAGACATTCGTAAAGAATTGGAGTTTCTGCGCTGTCACCTCTTTCATCTCCGCGTTCAAGGAGATTAGCTTACGATTCGCCTGCCTCATCTTCCGGTTTATGTAAAAGGCGTAAATGGAAAGGGCGATAAAACCGATCATCAATAAGGAGATCACCCCTAAAGAGTTTCGCAGGAAATAAAACCGGTCGGACAAACCGTCGATGCGGGAACGCTGCGCCTCGATACGTTGCTTATATTTCTGGAGTTGGTCCGCTTGCAACAATAAGGTGCGGGCAGACTGATGATCTACCGGAGCCGTACGAAGAGGGATAAACTTATCCACCGGCTCCCCTTGAATGATACGCATAGCCGTGCGAATCACTTGCTCCCCTCCTGTCGGATAGAGGAAAGAGGCGTTGATCCGTCTATCTTCCACGGCTTCCAGACCGGCACCCGCCACAGCATCCACGCCGATAATCCGCAAATCCCGTCCTCGGATGGAATCCCATGCCATAAAGTATTCCCGGGCGGCGATGGCCATCATGTCGTTATGGGCGTAAACGAAATCTATCTGCTCGGGATGCTCTAACTTCCGAAGCTCCATCCGGGCCGTATCGACCAACCATTGTCCTTCTATCTTACGGAAAGAAAGATCCTCCCTTTCTCGCAAGGCATCGACAAAACCTTTATGTCGCTCTTGCGCCGGGGAGGTTTGCGTGAGTCCCCATATCTCTAAGATAATAGCGTTCGGGGGAAGATAATGGGCGGCGTAATTGCCTGCCGCTAGTCCGATCTCATAATTGTTCGCCCCGACAAAAGAGGTGTATTGATCGGTATTCACCTTGCGATCTGTAATGATCGTCGGGATTCCGGCACGGTACGCTTCCTCGGCAACTGCCGTGATCGGCTCGGATTGATAGGGGGAGATGATCAAGACATCCACCTTTTGGCGGATCAAGTCTCGTATTTGTTGTATTTGTGTCTCGTTATTGTTTTGCGCGTCCTTTATAATAATTTCCACATCATCATAGTTAGAGGCTTCGATACGCATATCGTTAATCATAGCTTCCCGCCAAGCATCGTCCAGCATACATTGGGAGAGGCCGATAACGTGCCTCTTCTGTTTCCCCGAGCTCGTGCAACCACACAATACGATCAAGGTTAACCATACTAGTAAAAAGGGATGCTTCATATACAAGAATAAAGGTCTAACGTATTTGCCACAGGGCTGGCACAACCTTGCCATGCCTGTGGCACGACAGTGCCATACGGATGGCATAGCTGTGCCATAACCAGTGGCACAACTATGCCATCAGCATGGCACTGCCATGTCATCGGTTAATGGCACTAATTATGCACCAGTGTCCCGATATTCTCTCCGCTCATCACTTTCTTCAAGTTGCCGTTGGTGTCCATATCGAATACGATGATCGGGAGGTTGTTCTCTTTACACATCGTGGTAGCGGTCAAGTCCATCACCTTCAGGCCCCGGGTATAGATCTCATCATACGTAATATCGGAGAACTTGGTAGCCGTAGGATCTTTCTCCGGATCAGCGGTGTAAATACCGTCCACACGGGTACCTTTCAGCATGACATCCGCCTCGATCTCGATGCCTCTCAAGGAAGATCCGGTATCCGTAGTAAAGAACGGATTACCCGTACCGCCGGACATGATTACCACGTTGCCTTGTTCCAGCAACTCGATCGCACGCCATTTATTATAGAACTCGCCGATCGGTTCCATACGGATAGCCGTCAGTACCTTCGCCTTCACGCCTTGAGCGACCAAAGCGGAGCTAAGCGCCAAGCTATTGATCACCGTTGCCAGCATACCCATCTGGTCTCCTTTTACCCGATCGAAACCTTTGGAAGCGCCGCTCAACCCGCGGAAAATATTACCTCCACCGATCACGATACCGATCTGTACACCCATCTCGGCAATCTCCTTGATCTGTGCCGCATATTCATTCAAGCGAACCTCATCGATCCCATATTGTTTACCACCCATCAGCGACTCACCGCTTAATTTTAATAAGATACGTTTGTATTGAGCCATGTTTTGTATATATTTAATATGTAATTCCGCAAAAGTAATGATTTATTGAAGGCTTGTGATAATTCGCAAGACATTCGATTTCAAAGGAAGAAGACTTTGTTTGATAATCGCAAATATAATAGCCTCATCAATACTAGAATATTCATGTGAAATAATATTCCTTAGTCCTATAATCTTTCGCCAAGGAACATCTGGAAAACTCAACAATAGTTCACCATTTGTTTGATCATCTATCTTTTTAATGCTCTCCCCTATAATTTGAAGACGCATGACACATCCGTCAAATACCAAAACACTATCAGGAGACAATAAAAACTCTTCCGGAGTATTGATAGCCTCACTCCAATGAAGTATCAAATCTATTGACTCGACAACTTGTTCGCAACGGTCTATAATTCGATTCTTATCAAACATAGATTCCGTCTGTAAGAATATTATTTTTTAGCGCAGGCCGTAAAGAGTCTCTTAATCGGACTAAATCCACCTGACATTTACACAAAGACTCGACTTTCTCTAATGACACAAATACGTCTAAGTCACTATCCTCCCTATGTTCACCTCTAGCCACTGAACCAAATATCCCCAGTTCCTTAATCCCGAACTGAGCACCAAACTCTTTCTTGAATCTAGCCAATATCTCTTTATATTCTGCCGCAGACCTCATAATGAATCATTTTTACAAAATTAGGAATTAATCTTATAGTATACAACAATAAATAAAAAAGATCGCCCCAACCGGTGTCGGGGCGATCTAA
>ENA-UEPQ01001445-UEPQ01001445.1-human-gut-metagenome-genome-assembly--contig:-NODE-1445-length-10293-cov-3.662980_pt1 | contig 10293 bp, 9 predicted proteins | sample MGYA00242903_ERZ507922 | MGnify/ENA primary metagenome ERZ507922 (study PRJEB26167, sample SAMN06115483) | human gut metagenome | host: Homo sapiens | place: China:Sichuan | collected 2014-10-16... | reverse complement strand
TTTTTTCCCTTGTATTGCCTGGACGCTGGCCATGTTATAGTAGCTGGAGTATTTGAAGTAAGCATAGCCTTCGGCCAAAGATGGGTAGTAAGCCGTATTATTCCATCCTGCGCAAAGTAATAAAGCTAATACGGTCAAGACAGTCCCTGCTCCCGCGAACCAGATGCCTTTTCTCCAAGTCTTCGAGAATATCGTTTTCCCTATGCCGAATAGCACGCCAACCACGCCAATCAATAATACGGCTAACACGATTGGCATCTCGATCAGGTTCATAAAATACTTATACGGTTGCATAAATACTTCTCCGGTATCCGGATTTACGGCAAAACCGTCCACCAACAATAAACGGATCAAGAATGTCAAGAAAAAGACGAGGAACAAGATTGTCTCCGGTATCAATTGTTTCCGGCTTTTAGCGACGATCTCCGGATCATCGATATTGTTGATAAAATAGAGTAGGGCCAGAGCTCGTGCCAAGAAGAAAACTGCCAGTCCTAGGCACAAATTCCAAAATACCAAAGCCGCCTCTAATCCATGCCAAGGATTGGCCCACGTGGAAATGACGGGCATGGCTACATCAGTCAACTGTTCTTTGTTAACAATAAATTCAGCGCCGTTAAAGAAGGTCGCTACAGCGGTTCCGAGTAAGATCGGACCTGCTATACCATTGATCATAAGAAATACTTGATACGTCTTTTTCCCGAGTAGGTTGCCTTTTTTCGCTTGATACTCGTAAGATACAGCTTGTATCACGAAGCAAAGCAAGATCAGCATCCATACCCAATAGGCTCCGCCGAAGCTTGTGGAATAAAATAAAGGGAAAGAGGCGAAGAAAGCACCTCCGAAAGTGACCAACGTAGTGAAAGTAAACTCCCATTTACGCCCGGTCGAGTTCAATAACATTTTTTGCTGTATCTCCGTCTTGCCGATAGTGAAGAGTAGAGATTGGCCTCCTTGTACAAAAAGAAGGAATACTAATAGCGCTCCGAGTAGAGATACCAGAAACCACCAGTAATGTTGTAACAATATATATGTACTATCCATAGGACTTTCTATTTAAGAATTGATATTTGAAAATTGAAAATTAGTGGGCGGCAGCTTCCGGCCCTTTCTTGATGGCCTTAACCATGATTCCAATCTCTGCGATCAGCAGGATCGTAAATAAGATAAGGAACAGGTAGAAAGTGGTCTGTACCGAGGACGGGTTTAACTTGGATATCGAAGCGCTGGTCGGCAAGATATCCTGTATAGCCCAAGGTTGACGTCCTACCTCCGCTACGATCCAACCGGCTTGTCCCGCTATATATCCTAAAGGTATAGACCATAGGCCCACGTATTGCAACCAACGTGTATTAGCGATTTTCCCTTTTTTATCCCATATCAACGTAATAATGAATAGTAAGATGAAGAAACAACCAAGGATCACCATCACACGGAAAGAATAGAATGTCAATCCTACATGCGGGATTAACTCTGCCGGATCCTTAATATAACCATATCCGAAATAGGGGAAATTCTCTTCCAAAGTTACCCTGTATTGCCCGGCGGCTGCGGTATCTTTATCTTTGACCGCTTTACGATAATCAGCTAACGCTTTGATAGCGGCTTTACCTTTCTCAATTTTTTCTTTGGCGGAGAGCGCTACCGTTCCCTTATTGGTCGTATAGCCTCCCTCTATCAAGTTTACGATACCCGGAACGTATGCGTTGATGTCACGTTCTGCTAAGAAGGAGAGGAGTTTGGGGAACTTAATGTCAAAAATAAATGCGTTCTGGTTATCCAGATAACTCGTCTTTGCCGGATTTAAGATGCCGATACCTACGAGTCCTACTCCGTTGCCACCCTCATAAAGACCTTCCATGGCGGCTAGTTTCATCGGCTGCTTTTGAGCGACTTGGTAAGCGGAGCCATCACCCGTCCAGATAATAAGGATGGAGGCTACCAACCCGAATATAGCGCTGACCTTGATACTTGACAAAGCGAATTCGGTATTCCGTTTCTTTAATAAATACCAGCAGCTGATTCCTAGTACGAACAAGGCGCCTACGATCCAACCGGACAATACCGTATGGAAAAACTTATTAATGGCGACAGGCGATAAGGCTACGGCCCAGAAATCGAACATCTCGTTACGGACCGTATCCGGATTGAAATGCATACCGACCGGATATTGCATCCATGCGTTAGCGATCAAGATCCAGAGAGCGGAAAGAGTAGCGCCGATAATCGTCAGCCAAGTGGAGGCGAGATGAAAGCGTTTGCTAACCTTGTCCCAACCAAAAAACATAACAGCGATAAAGGTAGCTTCCATAAAGAAGGCGAGAATTCCCTCGATAGCCAAAGGTGCCCCGAAGATATCCCCGACAAACCAACTATAGTTAGACCAGTTGGTTCCGAACTCGAACTCGAGGATCAATCCCGTAGCGACACCGATAGCGAAATTGATACCGAATAATTTCATCCAAAATTGGGCGGTCTTTTTCCATGCCTCATTACCTGTCCGATAATAAATCGTCTCCATAATAGCTTGGATAACGCCAAGTCCTAGTGTTAGTGGCACGAAGAGCCAATGATACATGGCAGTAAGGGCAAATTGGGCCCTCGACCAATCGATCAATGAAGTGTCAATGTTTTCAATCATATTTATTAATGTTTTAAGGATTTATTGCCCGTTGTATGAGTTCGTTCGATACGTGGTTCTCCTTCTCACTATCGCTATCGAATTGCCCGAGATAATTAGGAAAGAAGAATAATCTCAGGATAAAAAACATGATAAACAATTTGACTAGAATGATTAGCCAAAGAGTCTTGCCCAGCTTCATCTCCCGGAATCCTTCCAGATAAAAGCGATATATTCGTATGAATGCAGATTCTTTTTTCATATAGTTGTTCTCATTTAAGATAACAGTTGTTAATATGAATATGTTTTCATGTTTTTACAAATATATCCAAACTGCGTTAATAAAATACCCCCAATCCTATAGATAATATTTATGAAATTATAAATAAGATCTATCCTGTCTGTTAAAAAAAACTATTTTAAATAAGAAAGCGGTCTTTTGATCTTGTCAATAATACAGCATTGGCTATATTTGCGACAATTTGTTGCCTGTAAAGGTGTAAAGACACATGAAATATCATTGTTAAGTGCTAATCTATAAAAAATTATTACTATGTCTAACATTTCTAGAAGATCTTTTCTTCAAAAAGGTACGGCTGCCGCAGCAGCTTTGACTATTGTTCCGAGTGCGGTCCTAGGTAAAACCCATGGTCATATCGCTCCAACTGATAAATTGAATATTGCCGGTGTTGGTATCGGAGGTATGGGTAACGCTAACTTAAAGAACATGGAGACTACCGAGAATATCGTAGCTCTTTGTGACATCGACTGGAAGTACTCAAAACCTGTATTCGACCGTCATCCTCAAGCTAAAAAATACTGGGACTATCGTAAGATGTATGATGAGATGGGTAAATCTATTGACGCTGTGTTGGTAGCTACCGCTGACCATACTCATGCGATGATCACAGCTGACGCTATGACGCTTGGCAAACACGTATACACTCAGAAACCGTTGACTCACTCTGTTTATGAGTCCCGTTTGCTTACGAACTTGGCTAAGAAGTATGACGTAGCTACTCAGATGGGTAACCAAGGTTCTTCATTGGCTGAAGGTGTAGATTTGATCTGTGAATGGATTTGGAATGGTGAGATCGGTGAGGTTACTAAAGTAGAATGCGCTACCAACCGTCCTATCTGGCCGCAAGGTTTGAACGCTCCTGAGAAAGTTGATAAGATTCCTTCTACATTGAATTGGGATTTGTTTACGGGTCCTGCTAAATTGAGACCGTTTAATAAGACATATCATCCTTGGAACTGGCGCGGATGGTGGGATTATGGTACAGGTGCGTTGGGTGATATGGCTTGCCACATCTTACATCCGGTATTCAAAGGCTTGAATTTAGGCTATCCGACAAGAGTTCAAGGTTCTTCTACATTGTTATTACAAGACTGTGCTCCTAACGCTCAGCATGTTAAGTTGGTATTCCCGGCTCGTGATAATATGCCAAAGGTAGCTATGCCGGAGGTTGAAGTTCACTGGTATGATGGTGGTATGATGCCGGATCGTCCAGAAGGATTCCCTCAAGGTAAGGAATTGATGGGTGAAGGTGGTGGATTGTGTATCTTCCATGGTACGAAAGATACATTGATCTGTGGTTGCTACGGTGTTAACCCATGGTTGTTATCTGGTCGTAAACCGAACGTTCCTCAAACATTGCGCCGCGTGAAAGACGCTATGAAGGGTGGTCACGAACAAGACTGGATTCGTGCTTGTAAGGAAAGCGCAGGCAGCCGTGTTCAGACGAAGTCTAACTTCTTGGAGGCTGGTCCGTTCAATGAAATGGTTGTAATGGGTGTATTGGCTGTTCGTTTACAAAGATTGAATAAAGAATTGTTGTGGGATGGCCCTAACATGAGATTTACGAATATCGATCCGAATGAGACAATCAAGATCATCAAGAAAGATACATTCGAGGTTATCGATGGTGACCCGAAATTCAAGACAGAGTGGACGGATCCAATTAATGCTCAAGAATTTGCCGCAGGCTTGATTAAGCACAACTACCGTGAAGGCTGGAAGTTGGTAGATATGCCGAGATAATAGTTTTAACTTAATAAATAAAATGAAAAAGTCAGTATTATTAGCAAGTGCCGCTATCATGATGTGTTATTTCACTTCTTGTGGTGGTGGAAAGAAAACAGAAGAAGCTCCTGCAGCTGCTGAGACTACAACAGAAGCCGCAGCTCCTGAGTACAAGCTCATGACAGATCTTCCTACTGTAGATATCACGACTTTCCCGAAAGATAAAGAGGGTAGATATGTGATCTTCGATGGTAAGACATTCAATGGCTGGAGAGGTTATGACCGTGCTGACGTTCCGGGTGCTTGGACAATCGAGGACGGAGCGATCAAAATCAATGGCTCTGGTGCTGGTGAGGCTGGTGCTTCCAACGGTGGGGACTTGATCTTCGCTCATAAGTTGGGTAACTTCGAGCTTGAGTTCGAATGGAAAGTAGGTAAAGGCTCTAACTCTGGTGTATTCATCATGATTCAAGAGGTAGAGGGACAACCTTCTTACATCTCTGCTCCTGAGTACCAAGTATTGGATAACGAGAACCACCCCGACGCTAAGTTAGGTAAGGATGGCAACCGTAAATCTTCTTCTTTGTATGACATGATTCCTGCTAAACCGCAGAACGCAAAACCGTTCGGTGAGTGGAACAAGGGTAAGATCATGTGCTATAAGGGTACAGTTGTTCACTATTTGAATAGCGATGAACCTGTTGTTGAGTATCACTTGTGGACTCCGCAGTGGAAAGAAATGTTGGATAACAGCAAATTTAGCAAAGACAAATGGCCGTTGGCTTATGAGTTGTTGTTGAATTGCGGTGGCGCTAACAAAGAAGGTTTCATCGGATTTCAAGACCACGGGGATGATGTTTGGTTCCGTAACATTACTGTTAAAGTTTTGGATTAATCGTATCAAGCACATTTTAGCATAAATAACGCCCGAGGCCTAAATCTATGATTTTAGCTTCGGGTGTTGTGTTTTTAATAATCGACTTTTTCTAAACCAATTTTTTAGGACCAAGAAATGAAAATAGAACAAGGTTACACGAAAGCGCAGATGACTTGGCTGATGATGCTGCGTCTTTTTATAGGTTGGCACTTTATGTATGAAGGCCTAGTAAAAATCATGAACCCAAAATGGACATCTCTACCCTATCTACTCGATTCAAAGGGTCCCGCTGCTTCATTTTTTATCAAATTGACTCAAGACGACAGTTTGATGACAACCATCAACTTCTTGAATGAGTGGGCTCTGTTATTGATCGGCCTAGGCTTGACTTTAGGCTGTTTGTATCGTTTATCTTCTGTTGGAGGTATGATTCTTCTCGCTATGTACACGTTATCCCACCCCTCTTTCGTGGGAGCGAGCTATATGATGCCGTTTGAAGGCTCTTATTTATGGATTGACAAGAACCTTGTGGAGTTCGCCGCTTTAGGCTTGATGTGCGTATTCCCTACATCACAAATCATAGGATTCGATCGTGTGTTAGGACGTGTGTGTCCGATATTGCATAAACTTAAATTTATTTGATACCCATGGCAACAGAAGATGCAAAGAATACTCCTTCTCAGGAGCAAATGCCCGATAAAGGACGTCGGGACACATTGAAGACATTGGCTACAGTGCCTATCTTAGGTGCTTTGGCATATGGCGTTTACCAAAAAAGGAAAGACGCTTTAAGAGGCCGTAACATATCAGATGTATTTCAGGTAAGTAACAGACAGGCCTCCTATTTAGAGCCGCAAGGCGATGGCAAGAAGATTCGTATCGGTTTGGTCGGCTTCGGTATTCGTGGAAAGCAATTGATGCGTGCCGCAGGTTTCGCTGAGCCTTCTTGGATCGATAAGATGAAAGAGGCTAATAAGCTGAATAAGAAGGATACGCGTTATCAGCAATATATGGAGCAAGATGATCTGAATATTGAGATAACTGCGGTTTGTGATATATTTGATGTATATGGTGAGGCCGCTGTATTGACCGGTTCCAATATCCATCGTGAGGGTAGCGACGGTAAGTTCGGGCCTGCTCCGAAACGTTACCGGACTTATCAAGAGTTGGTAACGGCTCCGGATGTGGATGCCGTTATTATCGCTGGTCCGGACCACTGGCATAGCACGATCGCTATGGCTGCGGCACGTGCCGGAAAGCATGTGTATTGCGAGAAACCGTTGTCATGGACGGTTCCTGAGACGTATATGGTTCGCCAAGTGATCAAGGAGACCGGCGTTGTATTCCAGTTAGGTCACCAAGGGCGTCAGACCGACTGTTATCAGAAGGCCGAGGAGATTATCGGTAACGGATTATTAGGCCCTGTTAACTTGATCGAGGTTTGTACGAACCGTAACTCTCCAAATGGTGCTTGGGTATATGATATTATCGAAGGCTCTAATCCGAATACGATTGATTGGAAGCAGTTCGAGGGTGATCCTGAGCGTATTAAGGAATATATGGATTATATGACATCCAACAAGCTTGAAAGATATATCGGTCCGGACGAGCGTAGCAAGTTCAGTCTGGAACGTTTCTTCCGCTGGCGTTGCTGGTGGGATTATAGTACAGGCCTTTCCGGTGACTTGTTGACACATGAGTATGACGCTGTCAACCAGATCATGCATGTGGGTATACCTCATTCCGCTACTTCATCCGGCGGTGTTTATTTCTTCAAGGACGGACGTACGGTACCTGATGTATTGCAGACTACTTTCGAGTGGCCGGATCGTGACTTGACGATGTTGTATAGCGCTACATTGGCAAGTAGCCGTAACCGTGGCAAGGTGTTCATGGGGCATGATGCTTCTATGGAGGTTTCCAATATCTTGGCTATTACGGTTGACCAAGATTCCACTCGTTATGCGGATAAGATCAAGGAAGGTATTATTCCTACAGATACTCCGTTCTATACCTATGTACCGGGACAAAATAGCTCGGATTCCGTTACATCTCCTACGGAGTTGTATTTCGCTAAACGTGGTTTGCTGTATACGTATGTAAATGGTAAACGTTATGATACGACTCACTTGCATATCCGTGAGTGGCTAGAATGTATCCGTCAAGGCAAGACTCCTAGCTGTAATATCGACGCTGCTTTCCAAGAAGCTATGACTGCCCACATGGGTACTCGCGCTTATCTGGAAGGACGTACGATGTACTGGGATAAGGACAAAGAAGAGATCGTAAGAGGTGAACTTGCGTAAGTATCTAAAAAGACGATAAATAACTTTCCCAAGAAGCGAACTTCATAAATGGATGGAGTTCGCTTCTTTTATTTGTGCATGTATAAAATTTCTTCTCTTTTTTGTAACCGATTTGTGATTACTCATGTCTTATTGATAAAAGCGAATAATTTATTAAACCTTTAAAGAATAAAAGATATGAACGAGTTGTGGATTCCTATTTTAGGTGTTATTTGTGCGGTAGGTATGCCGGTATTGTTAGGTATTATCGCTAGTTACATGACCATTAAAAGTAAGCATGAGGAAAAGATGGCGATGATCGAGAAAGGAATTGTGTTGGAAGAGGCTATGCGCCCCGAGAGAAGGCCTAATCGTTATAATACCCTGCGTAACGGTATTTTTATGATCGGTTTGTCATTGGGTGTGATTGTCGGTATGATGCTCGACTCTGCTTTCACTTACGATAGCGATTGGTTCTTTTTGTTAGTTCCGGCTATTACGATTATGTTCGGTGGAGTAGCTTTTATAATTTATTTCTTTCTTTCCCGTTCTTTAATGGAGAAGGAGAGATTGGAGGACGAGAAGAAAATGCGTCTGGAAGAATAAACGATACCGGATGGATGAGCGAAAGTGGATAGAACGTATTTTGGCAGGGGACACGCAAAGTTTCTCCTGCCTTGTCGCGAAGTATGAGAAGATGGCTTATACCATCGCTTTTCGTATCTTGGAAAATCGCGAGGAGGCAGAAGAGGCCGTACAGGATGCGTTCGTGAAGATGTATCGTGCTCTTTCCGATTTTCATTTCGATAGTAAGTTCTCAACATGGTTTTATAGGATCGTGTATCGTACGGCGTTGACGGCCTTGAGACAACAGCGTATGTTCGTGAGTTATGAGGAGGCGGGCCCTGTAGACCTTTCGAATGGCGAGGTTGAATCGGCTACGGCTTTATTAGAGCGTGAGGACCGGAAAGAGATGATCGCACGTACGCTGAAAAAGCTTCCGGCTGATGAGGCCTTGTTGCTTACTCTTTATTATTTGGAGGAATGCTCGGTGGAAGAGATCTGTCAGATCACTGAATTGAGCGCTTCTAATGTGAAAGTAAAACTATTCCGTGGGCGGAAACGGTTTTATGAAGTATTGCAAGATAAAATGAAATTAGAGACAGCTGATTTGTTATGAATATGAATGAGAAAGATATTGATCATTTGACACGTAAGTTGATGCGAGGGACGGCGGAACAACCTTCGGCCTCATTAAACTCCCGTATTATGGCTGACATACTTTACATTGACCGGACGGCTGATGAACATGCCATCCAGGTGCTCTTTCTGCATATACGCAAGTAACTGTTCCATGCTTACTCTCCTCCCATCACTGATTCTATTTCTTCTATCGTTCTGGGGATGGATGCTGTCAGATTCTCACAGCTATCCTCCGTTACCAGGCAATTATCCTCGAGGCGGAAGCCGATGCCCCATTCCTCGCAGTAGATGCCGATATCCACGCAGAAAACCATACCCGGCTCCACGATATCGACATCGACCAGATCATGTGTGTCCCAGCCAACATGGTGGGCGCCGCCGTGCCAGATATATCTACCGACGTCCTCATACCGGTCACATAAGCCGATCGCTTTGAGCTGTTCGAAATTGTATTCCCTCGCCAGCCGGTCCACGTCTGCCATCTTCATTCCCGGCCGAATGATGGAGAACATATGCTGCGAAGTCCGGTATGCACATGTGTAAAGAAGTCGCTGCCGTTCGGAAAACTTTCCGTTGCACGGCCAGCCGCGCGATACATCATTGAAGAGGTGGTCGTACTGGGCGCCTACGTCGTTGAGAATCATATCGCCGTCCTTCGCCTGCCCTGTGTACTCATAATAGTGAATACAGAAATTATTGGCTCCCGCGGAAATGATACTCGGAAATGCCGGTGCAAGGCATCCGTGCTGCGCCAGTGCGTAGTCGAATTCGGCTTTATACTGGTATTCGTACATTCCCGGCTTTGATGCCTTCATCATCGCCAGAATGCCGTCCCTCGTAATCTTGACTGCCTCCCGCATCGCCTCGATCTCACACGGCTGCTTGATGGTGCGCTGGCGGCGTATCTGACGGGAAATATCCGTGAGTGTGGCTGCCGGGTACCACTTTCTAAGTCTCCGTGCCATCCGGATACTCTCGGTATCTGCATCCTCCGGATCGTGCCGGTACAGATCCATCGCAATCCGCTCAAACCGTCCGCTCCGCATCAGAAGTTTCAGACGGTTTTCCCACTCGCCGCTCGATGCGATCTGCGCGGCCCCGGATCGCGCCCTGGCCTCCTCCGGTGTGAACCGTTTCCCGGTCCACCGCTCTGCCAGCATATCCGGCGGAAGTATGTAAAGTGTTTCCTGTACCTCTTCTCCGTCTTTCTCTGCCATCAGGACTGTGTGTTCCTGCCCGCTCCGACATAATATCGTGTACCAGTTTCTTGAGTTCCGTCACG
>ENA-UEPQ01001422-UEPQ01001422.1-human-gut-metagenome-genome-assembly--contig:-NODE-1422-length-10398-cov-8.933921_pt1 | contig 10398 bp, 10 predicted proteins | sample MGYA00242903_ERZ507922 | MGnify/ENA primary metagenome ERZ507922 (study PRJEB26167, sample SAMN06115483) | human gut metagenome | host: Homo sapiens | place: China:Sichuan | collected 2014-10-16... | reverse complement strand
CCCCAATCTTCCCCTCCCTACCCCCATCCCACTCTCAGGTGAAACTATGACCCCCTCCCCTCCGTTCCGTATCGTCCCTTGGGACACCGACTTTCTGGACGCCCTCAAAAACGGGGTGATGAAGGCCACACGCGGCCAGCCCGGCAACGCGGTGGTGGTCTTCATGCATGACCGCCCCCGCCGTTACCTGCGAGAGCGCTTCCGCTACGCGCCGGATGTGCCCAAACCCTGCCTCATCCCGCGCATGTTCACGGAACGGGAACTGATGGCCGCGTTCCGCCAGGAACAGCACCAGAAACTCCGCCGAGAGGCCGGAAAACTGGATCAGATTGCCCTGCTCTCCCGCTGCGTCCGCGAACTGGCGGAACCGGACACTGAGCTGTGTATGCAGCTCGCCAAAACCGACGACGCGGGATTTTTCCCGTGGGGGGTGCGGCTCGCGGATCTGCTGGAGGAATGCTTCACGCAAGGGCTCACGCCCGAGGACATGCTGTATACGGAAGGCGAAGTGGCTCCTTTCGGGGCGGCCCTTCTCGGCTCGCTCGGCAAGATTTTCCGCCGTTACCGCGACGCGCTGATCGAATCCGATCTCACCACGCCCGGCTTCGACGCGTTTGTCGTCGCCAGCGCGCTGGAAGAAGGAACGGACGGAGACGACCTCCCGCCGCTGCCCGACTTTCTCGCTGGGCGCGCCATCCTGCTGGCGGGCTTCGGTATGCTCACCGGCACGGAAAACACCCTGTTCCGCTACCTCTGGCGGCACGGCGCGCAGGTCTTCCTGCACGTCGATCCGGCGCTGGCCGAAAACGGGCAAGGGCATTGGGCATGTACCGAACAGTCAAACTGGATCGCGGACTGGAAGGCCGATACCGTGCTGGCCTGCCCTTCCCCCGGCAAGAAACCGAAAATCCACTATTTCGCGGGCTACGACCTGCATTCCCAACTGGACGCCCTACGCGGCGATCTCATCCAACTGGAACGGAAAGACCGCCTCGCCGCCGCGCTCAAGGCCAGAAGCACGACGCAACAGCTGTCCCTGCTCCCCTCATCGGAAAACGGCACGGCTTCCACCCTTCCCGAAACTTCGGCCAGCGGGAATGCCGACAACAAGGATTCGATAACCTCGAAGGTCTTGGGAGGGAGAGGGAAGGGGGCGCGGGGGAAGGGAGAGGGAAGCCCCTCTTCAGAAGGGTTCCCCCTCCCCAATCTTCATCATCCCCTAATCAAACAGCATCCGGGCGAGCACCTGCGCGTCGCCGATGGTGCGGGAAATGAGGGAGTATTCGTTGGCGAGATGATAGGTCGGCACGACGCTGGCCCAGACCGCAGCGGGGATGCCCATGTCGCGGAAGCCCACGGCCACGGTCCCGCCGCCGCTGCCGTCGCAGTGCGGCTCGATGCCGTAGATCTCACGGATACCGGCGGACAGGCGGAGCACCACTTCGCTGTCGGGAGGGGTTGCGGGCGACGCGGGCGCATTGGTCACCGTGGTGATATCCACGGTCACGCCATGACGCTCCGCCACGGCTTCCATGATCTCCCGGGCGGAGGCGAGCACGTCGTCGTGGCTGATGCCCGGCAGAATGCGGCAGTCGATGTAGAACACGTCCTTGCCCGGCAGGGAATTGATATTGGGGACGTTCTCTTCGTGGCGCGTCGGGACGAACGTGCAGCACGGGGGCTGGAACAGCGGATCGACCTGAGCATAGATGGATTCCAGATCCCGCACGTGCAGAATCATATCGGCGGCGGCGACCAGCGAGTTGCGGCCTTCCTGCGGGCGGGACGCGTGGCACTGATGCCCAAGCACCTCGACGCGCATCCACAGCTGGCCTTTCTCGGAAATTTCGATGGAGGAACCATCCGCCACGCCGTAATCGGGCACGACCACGAAATCGTCGGGGCCAAACAGATCGGCGTGGGTCTTGAGGATGTAGTGGATGCCGTAACGGCTGGAAGTCTCTTCGTCGGAAACGAAAATCAGGCCAAGGGAGAGGTCGGGGGTGATGCCCTGCGCCTTCAATTCCTGTGCAATGAGCAGGCCGCAAACGATGGCCTGCTGATTGTCCTCCACGCCACGGCCACGGATCTTGTCGCCGTCGACGACAACCTTCCACGGATCGGTCTTCCAGTAGGAAAGCTCTCCCGGAGGCACAACGTCCATATGCCCCAGAATCCAGAGCCGACGCGGCGACGCGCCGGGGATGCGCGCGACCACATTGGGGCGCACGCCGTCGGGGACCCGCGGGTCGGGCGCGTCAATGCGCAGGATGTCCGTTACGCCGAGCTCACGCAACAGCCCTTCCAGATACAGGGCTTTGGGCATTTCGCCCGTGCCGGCGTTCTCCGGGCCGAGAGCGGGGAGTTCCGTCATGCGGGTCTGGTATTCGATGACCTTGTCCCGCTGCTGTCCGATGGACTCAATAAGCCGAGAAAAACGTGTCATATGTTCCTCGTGTACGGCTTCGGAAAATAAGAAAGGGGGAAGACGAAGCCTCCCCCTGCCTTGGGAGAACGCCCTTTCCAAAGACGGGCGTTCTCAAAAAAATTGCGGTGCATACCCGCGAGCAAAACGCTTCCGAACGGCTTAACGACCCTTCGCAGCACGCTTGGACGCCTTCAACGGGTTGACCTTGGCGGCCTTGCCGCTTTCCGTCTTGATGTGGGTAGCAAAGTTGCAGCGCCCGTCGAACCACTTCTTGGCGGGGTTCGGGTAGCTGCCACAGAACTGCTGCTCTTCAAACGTACGAACGCGATCACAGCCTTCGCACTTTTCAACGACGGGCTGCATCAGCATACCCTTCACTTCAACGCCCTGCTCAGTCTTGACGGCACCCACGAGGGTTTTTTCGTCGCTCATGATAACCTCCTGCGCGCCGGAGCGCGATTTTTTACGTAAGAAACGAACTCTTTTATCCATATCAGCGGAAATGTCAAGACCCGTCCACGTGTTCCGGCGGCAAGTCCACCTCCGCAAAGGCAGGGCACCATGCGAAACAACACGGGATCCAGCCCGTTCCGCACCAAAGGCGCGTTTGCCTTTTCCCGACGTTTTGGGCAACGTAACGCAAGCCGATTTCACTTTTTCCCGAGGACAGCCATGCCCACGACCACCCTCCCCTATCGCTATGCCCACGCCTCCACCGAATCCATGACCGGATACTTTTCCTGCGAGCCGCCGGAAGCTCTCTGCTTTGAGGATGCGCTCGCCCGCCTTGAGGCCGCCCCCCTCGACGAATTTTTGCACCGCCATCTGCTGCGCCGCATCGCGGCCTTGCCCCCGGATGAAGCCGCCGCGCTGCGTACGCCTTCCCGTCCGGTGCTCATGGGCTTGCTCTACGAAACGGCATTCCTGAACGCCGGACACGCCGGAATGCTGAACGGCGTCTCAGCCGGGGAACTTGAACGGCTGGAAGGGGCCACCCCCCTGCCGTACCTCAGCTTCGCCCGCAAATCCCTCACGAAAGAAGGGCAAGAGGAGCAAGCGAACCTTGCCGCATGGAACGCGCTGTTCGAAGAAAACCTTTCCCGGCACCATCCCCTGCCGCATCCCGACGACAACGATCTCCCTTTGCCCGCGTATGTGCGGAACGCGGAGCCGCCCAAGCACGGACGCACGGCGGCGGAGGTTCACGCCGAGCGGGCCGTTCCCGGACAGCCCATCTGGTCCCGCCCCCCGGCCCAGCATACGGCGGCGGAAGCGCTGGCCTCGCTGGCCACCTGCGGCGTGATCGCCGGAACGGAAATGCGGCACGAATCCTCGCTCGCGCCCGTGGGGCTGCTGCGAAACTGGAACGTGGACATCGCCGTGCGCAACGGCAAGCTCGACTATACCCTGCAGGGGGAAGCCACCACATGGGGGCGCGGCCTGTCCATCGCCACGGCCCGGGCGTCCTACTCGATGGAGATGGTCGAGCGCGCTTCGGCCTATCTGTCCGTGGACGGGGACGCCATCACCGATCGCCTCCACCCCACGCCGGTTGTCCGGGCCAGCCATGCGGAACTGCTGGCGCAAGGCCGGGCCGCCATCGATCCGCGCGGCCTGCCCATCGACGCCGAGTACAACGATCAGCCTCTTTACTGGATGGAAGGCCGCGGCGTTTCGGGCAGCGCGATACTCGTCCCGGTGCAGGCCGTGGGGTTGTTCTGCAATCTCGACGAGCCCGCTCTTTTTCTGTCGCCGGGTTCCACGGGCATGGCTTCGGGCAACACACTCGATGAAGCCAAGGTCGGCGCGCTCACTGAAATACTGGAACGCGACGCCGAAGCCACGGTACCGTGGCGGCGCGGCCAGTGCTTCGAGCTGCTCGCGGACGGCGAGCACCCGTTGGCGGTACTTCTCGCGGATTACGCCCGGCGCGGCATCCATGTCTGGTTCCGGGACATGACCACGGAATTCGGCGTCCCCTGCTACCAGAGCTTCGTAACCTGCGGCGACGGTTCCGTGGTTCGCGGAGCCGGGGCGGGGCTTTCCGGGGCAGGGGCTCTGCTCTCGGCGCTGACCGAGACCCCCTATCCGTATCCCAACGGCCCGGCTTCCGCGCCGGTTCCGGCTGGCCTCGCGCAGCGCCGCCTCTCCGAACTGCCCGATTACCGGCTCGGCTCGCCCTCCGACAACCTCCGGCTGCTGGAAGAAGTGCTCATCTCGCATGGGCACGCCCCCGTCTATGTGGAGCTGACGCGTGAGGATCTGGAGTTTCCCGTGGTCCGGGCCATCGTTCCGGGGCTCGAACTGACCGCCGACTTCGACGCCCATTCGCGCCCCTCCGTCCGTCTGTTCCGCCGCTACCTGGAAAAGGCGGGCTCATTTGAAAGGGAATAGGGAATTGGGTTTGGGGAGGGGGAGGAGAAACTTTCTGGAGAAGGGGGGGAGCCCCCCACGTTTCTCCTCCCCCTCCCCAAGTTCCCCTACACCCCCAGCTTTCCCGCCACATCGCGCCACACGGCTTCAACGTCGATGTCGACCATGCAGCGATGATGCTTCTTCGGGCAATGATGCGGCCCGTGCAGGCCGCAGGGACGGCACTCAAGGGAAACCTCAAAAACCTTGGCGGAATCGCCGCGCGGGAAAAAGCCGAGCTCACGCACCGTCGGCCCAAACAAAGCCGTAACCGGGGTATGCTGCGCCCATGCAAGATGCATCGGGCCGGAGTCATTGGAAACGTAACAGTTCAACATGCGCAGATAGGCGGCCAGCTCGGGCAGCGTCAGGGCGCAGGACAAGTCGTGCAGGAGCGGATTGCCCTTGAGTTCCGAAAGGGCGATCACATCGCGGGCCACACCTTCCTCGCCGGGGCCGGCGAAGACAAGCACATGGGCACCCCGGGCGGCGGCCCGGCGGGCGATTTCCGCAAAGCCGGACGGCAGCCAGCGTTTCGTGCCCCAGACCGAGCCGGGATGCAGCCCGAGCAGGACGGGTTCCTGATCGCCTTGCCGGAGCGACTCGCGGAAGGCGGCGGCCTTCTCCAGTGCCTCCGAGGGAAGCGTCAGCTCGGGCCAGTGCTGACGCGGGGTTTCAGGGGGCAAGATGGGCTTCAGCAGCTCAAGAAGCCGTTCGATCTCGTGCAGCTCGGAAAAACGGCGGGATACGCGCCGGTTGTAGCAGAGCGCCGCGACGGGGCCCCCGATATAGCCCACGCGCAACGGCGCGCCGCTCAAGCGGGCCAGCAGCGCGGAACGGGGGCTTGGATGCGCGCCGATCCAGATGTCATAACGCCGCCCGCCAAGGATACGCCCGCTCTTGAGCAGCGCGGACAGGCGATTGTTCCCGGCGATGCGGCGCTTGTCGTACTCATAGACGGCATGGAGGGCCGGATGGGCCTCGAACAGGGAGGCAAGCCCCCGGCGCACGTAAAAATCGATCTCCGAACCGGGAAACGCGTCCGCCAGCGTCTGGATCAGCGGCAGCGTCAGTACCGCATCCCCCAAAAAAGCCGTATTCCATACCGCGATCCGCTTCATAAAGCGCCTCCTTTCGGCCAGACTGCCAGTCCCATACGGGAAAACCCGCAATTCCTCTTCCGCAACGGCACCCTATCCCGTGTCCCCTGCCCGCACAAGGGACGAGAAAAGCCCAGACAAGCATCCGGGCTTTTTTCAATGGGAATACGCCTCTTTTGACGAGAGGCTTGGAAGCGGGCGGGAAGGAAGGGCTCCCTTCCCGCCCGCCTCATGGGTTAAGCCTCGCTCAGAGGCTTGAAGTTCTTCTTGGATGCCCCGCAGACGGGACAGGTCCAGTCTTCGGGAAGGTCTTCAAAGCGAGTGCCAGCGGGAATCTTGCGGCGCTTGTCGCCCCGGTCGGGATCGTACACGTAGCCGCAGTTGCTCACCGGACACCGATACATGTCTTTCGGATCAGCCATGATGTACCCCTTTACCGACTTACCACGGGTTGTGGAGCACTTCGAAGTGAGCGGTGGGGTGCGCACAGGCGGGGCACAGGGCCGGGGCGTGCGTACCGGTCACCAGACAGCCGCAGTTGCGGCAGCGCCACACGACGGGGGTTTCGCGCACGAACACGCGGCCTTCCTTGATGTTCTTGGCGAACGCGAGGAAACGCTCTTCGTGGTACTGCTCCGCAATGGCGATGTTGCGCATCACGCAGGCGACTTCGGAAAAACCTTCAGAGTCGGCGATATTCGCAAAAGAGGGATACATTTCAGTATATTCGTGATGTTCACCGGCAGCGGCGGCGTACAGGTTGGCTTCCGTGCCCGTGATGATGCCGGCAGGGAAGGCGGCGGTGATTTCCACGTCGCCGCCTTCAAGGAACTTGAACAGGCGCTTGGCGTGTTCTTTTTCCTGAAGCGCGGTTTCGGTGAAGATGTCGGCGATCTGCACAAAGCCGTCTTTTTTGGCCGCACCGGCAAAATAATCATAGCGGTTGCGGGCCTGAGATTCACCGGCAAAGGCGGTGAGGATATTCCTTTCAGTCTGCGTACCCTTCAAAGATTTCATACAATCTCTCCTTTTGGTAAGAAATGAAGGGGGATAAGCCCCTTTGAACCGCTTGGGCGCATCGGATACGCCCAGTAAATCCGTTACACGAATAACGCTAAAAAGCGCATGAGGGAACCCCACTATAACTCAACAGGATTCCCCCATGATTTCAGGAAGCCTTACGGGCGCACTCTTCGCAAATGCCTTCGTACTCAACGCGCGCTTCCGTGATCGTGAAGCCCTCAACGGAAACGCCTTCAACGGAAGGCGTCGGCACGGGAGGAATGACGTCCCCGATTTTGCCGCAAACCCGGCAGCGCACATGCTGATGGGGGCGGGTATCGCCGTCGAAACGGCGGATGGAGCCGGCTGACTCCAGTTTGAGTATTTCTTTGGATTCCGTCAGGAAATCAAGGTTGCGGTAGACAGTCCCAAGACTGATACGCGGCATGCGGGTACGAACCATCGCATACAGCTCGTCAGCCGTGGGGTGAGTCTTGACCTTTCTTAATTCCTCAAGAATAACCATACGTTGTCTAGTCATACGAGTCTGTGGCTGTGACATATCCATACCTCTTTGAGAACAATTACTGTTATGCTTAAAAAATGTCAAGTTTTTGGATTGCATATTATCGGCGGAATGAATAGAACTGTCAAACGGCCCGCATTTTTCCGTCAAAACCCGTTTGCGGACGCACATGGGGAAACGGCTCCATTTTCTCGTTGCATCCACGGACAGAGACGCTTATTACCGGGCGAGTGAACAAGCGTTTTTTCCGATAGCGCTCCGGTGCTGTCGGGACTTTTGTTATGGCAGGAGCCCGGGGCGGCAACGCCGTTGCGGCGTTTTTCCCAAAAATACAGACGTACCAAGGTGTGACGTTATGGATTTGAGCATTCTTTCCCTCCTTGCCCAAGCCACGCTGGTAGCCAAAGCGGTCCTCGTGGTCCTGCTCTTCATGAGCGTATTCAGTTGGGCCTTGATGTTCCGTAAATGGATGAACATCCGGGCGGCGCTCAAAAAGGCCGCCGACGGCATGGACCGTTTCAACCACGCCCGGGACCTGCGCGAGGCCGTGCAGTCCCTCGGCGGCGATCCCGACTCCCCGCTGTATACCGTCGCCCACGAGGGCGTGACCGAATTCAACCGCTCGAAAGAGGCCGGGAACTCCGAAGACGTCGTGGTCGACAACGTGCGCCGCGCGCTCCGGCAAGGCGTGGACATGGAAATGACCCGCCTCACGAGCTCCCTGTCCTTCCTGGCGACCTCCGCGAACACGGCCCCGTTCATCGGGCTGTTCGGCACCGTCTGGGGCATCATGAACACCTTCCACGCCATCGGCGCCATGAAATCCGCCTCCCTCGCCACCGTCGCGCCCGGCATCTCCGAAGCCCTCATCGCCACGGCTATGGGCCTTCTCGTGGCTATCCCGGCGACCATCGGCTACAACACGTTCCACGGAAGCCTCGGCGTGCTCGAAACCCGCCTCGTCAACTTCGCCGGCATGTTCCTCAACCGCGTCCAGCGCGAGCTGAACGCCCACCGAGCCGTGTCCAGAAGCGGACAGGCCGAGTAGAGGTGCCTCATGGGATCTTCTGTCGGCGGCAATAAAGGATTCGTGTCGGAAATCAACGTGACGCCGTTCGTCGACGTCATGCTGGTTCTGCTCATCATCTTCATGGTCACGGCGCCGATGATGACGGAAGGGCTCGACGTCGACCTGCCCCAGACGCGGGCCGTCGAAAACCTGCCCACCGAATCGGACAACATGATCCTGACGGTCCGCAAGGACGGCGCCATTTTCCTCGACTCGTACGAGGTGGGGCTGGACGAGCTGCAGGACAAAATCAACCTGCTCGTCAAGCAGCAGAACAAGCAATTGTTCCTCCAAGCCGACAAGGACGTGGCCTACGGCCTTGTCGTGGACGTGATGGGGCGCATCCGTGAAGCCGGGATCGACAAGCTCGGCGTGGTGGCCTTGCGGGAAGATACGCCCGCCGTCCCGGAAAAGAAGGGCAAGAAGTAAAGCCCCGGCTTTCCGCCGGTCGCGCACAACGGATAGAAGGGCCCCGGCTTCCGCAGCCCGGGGAAAAAGGCAGACCCACCAATGTTTGGCAGTTATTTCTTTTCAATCCTCCTGCACCTCGCTCTGGCGCTGCTGATCTTCCTGTGGCCGAGCTCTCCGCCCGTGAGGCTCGATCAGCCCATGATGCAGATCAGCGTGAACATGGGCGCTCCGGGCGGCAACCGGATGGCTTCGCCCGTGCTCGGGCCGCAGGGCAAGCCCATGCCGACGAAGGCCGCGCCTCAGCCCGCCCCGGCGGAGCAGGCGGCCAGCGCCGTCCCCGTAGCCCGTGAGGATACGGTGCAGCCCAAGGCCGAGCCCAAGAAGGAATCGCAGCCCAAGCCCAAACCGAAGCCCGAGCCCAAGCCGGACGAGGTCGCGCTGGCGCAGAAAAAACAACCTAAGAAGCCCAAGGACGAGGAAGAGGAAGAGCCCAAGGAAAAACCGAAGGAAAAGCCTAAGGACGACGGCAAGAAGGACAAGAAGGAAGCTTCGGAGAACGCCAAGAAAACGGACGACAAGGCCAAGCCCGCCAAGGAATCCGATAAGAAGAAGGACGGCGTGGACCCGAGCAAGGCTCTTGCCGACGCGTTGAACGACGCCAAAAAGAAGGCCGGAACGTCCCGAGGCACCAAGGAAAAAGGCGGCAAATCGTCCGTCGCGGGCGCTCTTGCCGACTTCCAGAAAAGCGCCGGGGGCGCTGGCGGCGGTGGCGGCGGCGAAGGCGACGGCCCCGGTGGCGGCGGCATCTACGACGTGTATATGGGGCAGGTCATCCTTGCCGTGCGGCCGAACTGGAGTATGCCGACCTACTCCCGCGCGAACCTTTCCGTGCAGGTCAACGTAAAGCTTGATCCGAACGGCAAGGTCCTCAGCTGCACGGTGGCCCGCAGCTCCGGCAGGGCCGAAGTCGACGCCTCGGCGGTCAACGCGGTCATCAGGACCAAAGTGCTCCCCGCGCCGCCCACGCCCGATCAGCAGGAACTCCTCCTCACCTTCAATACCCAGGAAATGATGGGCAGAAGGTAGCTTGTACGGCTTGCGGGAAGAATACATTTGGGGGCGGGGAAACCTTTCTGGAGAAAGGTTTCCCCGCCCCTCCAAGCTGCCAGAGCGGCTCGCTCCCCCTTCCCAAGGCTTTCGGCCTTATCGAATCCCCCTACCCGCTTTCCCGGTAAATTGTATGGAGAAGCGTCCCTTTCCCCGCCGGGACGGGCTCCGCGTGCAAGGGGGCAAAGAACGTATCTCCAGCCAGTTCATAACAGCGTGAAGGCCCCCTGCGTAAGAGGGCAAAAAAGGCGCTGAACCGTTCCAAGGCATTTATCCTTCCACCGGAACGGACTCCCTACGCGCGGCCTCCCCACCAGTCGAAATTTTTGCGGGTGGGGGTCCG
>ENA-UEPQ01001413-UEPQ01001413.1-human-gut-metagenome-genome-assembly--contig:-NODE-1413-length-10467-cov-2.839269_pt1 | contig 10467 bp, 10 predicted proteins | sample MGYA00242903_ERZ507922 | MGnify/ENA primary metagenome ERZ507922 (study PRJEB26167, sample SAMN06115483) | human gut metagenome | host: Homo sapiens | place: China:Sichuan | collected 2014-10-16... | reverse complement strand
AGCGCATCCAATTGCTCGAAGCCGGGGCGGCGGATTACATACTCAAGCCATTCAACCCGCTGGAACTCAGGGCGCGCCATCTGCTTTTACTTTTATATATAAAGGAGGATCCACTATGGTTTCACCTGCCAAGTGCATCTCCGGGCGTTCTGTTGCCGATTGGATCGCGGCATATCCCGTGGTCTCTGACCTCTGCGCCCTGAAGGAGACTGCATGGGTAAACCCGGACAAGCTGCCCTTTGCACAGGCTGCGGCTGCCTGCCCGCTGACTTTGGCCGACATTGAGGACGCCGCCGCACGGCTGGAGCGGTTTGCGCCCTATCTTGCCGCCGTCTTTCCCGAGACCGCTGCGGCGGGCGGCATCATCGAGTCCCCTGTTCAGCCCATCCCCCGGATGCAGAAGGTGCTGAAGGAGCGCAGCGGCACTCATATCGCCGGGCAGGTATGGGTCAAGTTGGACAGTCATCTGCCCATTTCCGGCTCCATCAAGGCGCGGGGTGGCATTTACGAGGTGCTGAAAACCGCCGAGGACATTGCCCTGCACAGCGGAATGCTGCACCTTACCGACAACTACGCCGTTCTGGCAGAAGAGCGCTTCCGCAAGCTGTTCTCGCAGTATTCCATCGCGGTGGGCTCCACCGGCAATCTGGGGCTTTCCATCGGCATCATGAGCGCGAAGCTGGGCTTTCAGGTCACTGTGCATATGTCCGCTGACGCGCGGCAATGGAAAAAAGACCTGCTCCGCAGCCGGGGCGTCAAGGTGGTGGAGTACGCCTCTGATTACAGCATCGCCGTGACCGAGGGTCGTAAGCTGGCGGCGGGTGACCCCCACTGCCACTTTGTGGATGACGAAAACTCCAAGACCCTCTTTCTGGGCTATGCTGTGGCTGCACTGCGGCTGAAAAAGCAGCTGGACGCGCAGGGCGTCACCGTGGATGCGGAGCATCCTCTCTTCGCCTATCTGCCCTGCGGCGTGGGCGGCGGCCCCGGCGGCGTGGCCTTTGGCCTGAAGATGCTGTTCGGCGATGCCGCACACTGCTTCTTCGCCGAGCCAACCCACTCCCCCTGCATGATGCTGGGCATGGCCACCGGCGAAAACAACAGCATTTGCGTGCAGGACTTTGGCATCGATAACCGCACCGCCGCCGATGGTCTTGCCGTGGGGCGCGCCTCCGGCTTTGTGGGCGGGCTGATGCGTCCCTTTATGAGCGGCTGCTACACCCTGCAGGACGAGCGGATGTACACCCTTCTGGCGCAGCTGGCAGACGCCGAAGATCTTTACCTTGAACCCAGCGCTCTGGCGGGAATGTACGGCCCGGTGCTCACCCAGCCCGGGCAGCTGCTTGGCGCTTACACCGAAGCCGCTCTGCCCGCCGGTGCGCTGGCAAACGCCACCCATCTGGTCTGGGCTACCGGCGGGAATATGGTTCCCCGGGAAGAAATGCAGCGCTACTACGCAAAAGGCAGGGCGCTGGCACAGGGGTGACCGTGTGTCATGTTTCGATTGCCGGTCGCATATTGACATTTTTACAAGCGTACGCTATACTGTACACGAAAGGAGTGATTCTACGATGACCACTACAAATATCACGAATTTCCGTAAGAATGCCTTCGACTATGTAGAGCAGACCATTAAATACAACCAGCCCATCAACATCCCCACCACGGACGGCAATGCCGTGCTGCTGTCTGAAGAAGATTACAGCGGCATCATGGAAACGCTGTATCTGGTCTCTGCACCGGGTATGCGCGAAAAGATCATGGACGGAATCGCCACGTCGCTTGAGGACTGTGTGGACGAAACGGCGGTGGAGTGGTAAATGTACAAGGTCGTTTACACCAAAACCGCTGCAAAGGACGTACCAAAACTGAAGTCTGCCCATCTGGACGAAAAGGCAAAGGCACTCATTGAAATCATCCGTGTTGATCCTTTCCAAAACCCGCCCCCGTACGAAAAGCTGGTGGGTGATCTGAACGGTGCATACAGCCGCCGCATCAACATCCAGCACCGCCTTGTTTATCAGGTCTATGAAAAAGAGCAGACCGTTAAGATCCTCAGTCTGTGGACGCACTATGAACGATAAATCTAATAGCACTTCTTCGGAAAATCCATCATACGATGAGGATATGCGTGCAGAGTACGATTTTTCTGATGCCAGAAGGAACCCTTATCCGCACGACATACAAAAATAACAAGCAAAAGCCGCCTTTCGTGCCAAACAGCACAAAAAGCGGCTTTTTATCGTTTTATTTCAGGAGCAAAGAGCCTTGCGGAAGCTTATTCCGGCAGGTCCTCTTCGTTCTCGAGAGAGTGCCAGACGTTCTGGACGTCATCGTTATCTTCCAGAGAATCCAGCAGCTTGCCCATCTGCTTCAGCTGATCGGGATCGGTCAGGCGGGTGGTGGTCATGGGCACCATGGCCAGATCGTCGGACAGGATCTCGTAGCCCTTCTCCTCCAGAGCCTTGACCACAGCGGAGTAGTTCTCGGGGTCGGTGGTGACCTCGGCTGCGTCCTCGCTGGCATCAAAGTCCTCGGCACCGGCATCCAAAGCGTCCATCATGGCCTCGTCGGCGTCCTTATCCTCCAGAGAGATGTCGATGACGCCCTTCTGGTTGAACAGGAAGGCCACGCAGCCCATAGCGCCCAGATTGCCGCCGTTCTTATCGAAGTAGTGGCGCAGGTCGGCAGCGGTACGGTTGCGGTTGTCGGTCAGGGTCTCAACCATGACTGCCACGCCGCCGGGGCCGTAGCCCTCGTAGGTGATGGCCTCGAACTCGGTCTTGTCGCCGCCCTCGGCCTTCTTGATGATACGCTGGATGTTATCGTTGGGCACGCTCATGCGCTTTGCCTTGGCGATCAGATCTGCCAGCTTGCTGTTGGAAGCCGGGTTGGGGCCGCCGTCACGGACGGCAACGCTGATCTCGCGGCCGATCTTGGTAAAGACCTTGGCGCGGGCGCCGTCAGTCTTTTCCTTCTTGCGCTTAATGTTGTTCCATTTGCTATGTCCAGACATGGGAAAGAGCCTCCTAAATTTATCGGTATCTCCGCCTGCGGGCAGACGGGCTGTGGTCGCCCGCTTGTGGCAGCACACAAAATCTAACTCTATTATTTTATCACAATCCACCGGCGCGTTCAAGCCTGAAAAGCCCGATTTTCGCCCGGATGCGTGTAAATCTGCGGTTTACAGCAGCCGCAGCGCCTTGGGATAGTGGTTTTTCACTCTCCCGCCGGACACCTTGCCGCCACCCAGCGGCCAGCCGTCCACGGTCACGCAGCACCAGCCGTCCGCTGCTGTGCGGGCTTCCACTTCGCGGCCGGAGAGGTACTCGGTGCAACGGCAGTCGGCAAGAGTCAGCTGCTCGCAGTTCGTGCAGAGGCCTCCAAAGGCCGTAAACAGATGATGCTCCGGCACAAAGCGGCCCTTCTGCACGCTGCCCACAAACACCCCCGCCCGCAGCACATGAAGTCCCGTCTGCGGAAAGGCCACCGGCAACAACACACCACCGCCGTGCACCACGGCCGGGCGCTGCGCCAGCGCGGGGAAATACTGCCGGGCAAACTCCTGCCATGCGGCAAGGCTCTGCGCCGGGGTGGCCTCCCCTGCCCCGGTATCCCGGGTGCGGCGGCTCGTGCCCTGCACGGCGTCCCGGCAGGCGCGACTGTCTGCGCGGCGGGCGCTGCGGGCATCTGCGGCCTTGGCAGGCTTCGCCTTGCCCTTGCCCTTTTTGCCCGCCTCGGCAGCGGCGGCAAGCCAGAGCTGCTCCTCCGGGGTGTATTCTCCCTCCGGCGGCAGGGTGCGGGGCGTACCGGCCTTGACCAGCCGGGCCATAAAGTGCCCTTCGCCGCCCTGGCAGGGCCAGATGCGGCGCACCTTGCTCACATCCAGCGGCAGACCGCCGGTGCGGTTCTCTTCGCCTGCGCTGCCAAAGGTGTAATCCACGGTGCCCAGCACATCTGCCAGTACAAACTCCGGGTGGCGCTGCAAAAAGGCTGCGATCTGCTGCTGATTTTCTGCCGGGTCGATGGTGCAGGTGGAGTAGACCAGCCGTCCGCCCGCCTTGAGCAGCGCCGCAGCGGTATCCAGAATTGCCGCCTGGGTGGCAAGCAGTTCTGCCTGCCGGTCAGCTTCCAGCTTTTTATAGCGCAGATCCGGCTTTTTTGCCAGAATGCCCAAGCCGCTGCAAGGCACATCCGTCAGGATGCGGTCTGCCATGGGCAGTGCAGGGTTCGGCTTGGTGGCATCGTTACAAAGGGTATGCACCCCGGTAAAGCCCATGCGGTCTACCGCGGTGCGGATCAGCCCCACACGGTTCTCTGCTGCATCGCAGCTGTACAGTATTCCTGTGCCCTGCATCTGCTCGGCCAGCAGAATGGTCTTGCCGCCGGGGGCAGCGCACAGATCCAGCACCGTCTCGCCGGGGGCTGCGCCCACGCAAAGGGCTGCCAGCTGGCTGGCCTGTCCCTCCACATGGTAGTAGCCCTGCCGGAACAGCTCGTTGTCTGCCGGGCTGCCCGCAAACCGTGCCAGCACACTGCCGGGCACGATGCCCTGCCGCACCTCTGCTGCGCCCTGCTCTGTAAGCAGCGCACACAGCTGCGCAGCGCTGGCCTTGAGGGGGTTTGCGCGCAGGCTGGTCAAACCTCCATCGGCCTTATAGGTCAGGATGCCCAGTGCCTCGTCCGGGTAGTTTTTGTGGAGGAATTCCGCCACATCCCGCCCGGCAGAGCCAAGCACCATCAGGCGCTGGATCTCGTCTGTAAAGACGGCAGCGTCTAAATCATAGCCGCAGGCCTTGCGCAGCACAGCGTTGACAAGGCCGGAAGCGCTGGATTTTTTAAAGGTGCGGGTCAGCTTGACCGCTTCGTTCACCGCAGCGGAGACAGGCACCTGCATATAGCGCGCCTGTGCCAGAGCTGCGCGCAAGATCTCCCGCACAGGGGCATCCAGCTTCGCCAGACCCTTGGGCAGAAACTGCTCCAGAATATAGTCCAGCGTGCCGCGATGCTCCAGCACGGTGTAGAAGATGGCGCTTGCAAAGGCCTTATCCCGGCCTTCCAGCTTCTGGCGCTTGAGCTCTGCGTCCAGCACCAGATTGGAAAAGCCGTCCTGCTCCTGCCGTATCAGTGCGGCAACTGCCGCCGCACGCGGATTTGCCGCCATCAGAGGTTATCCCCCGTTTTCAGGCGCAGACCCGCTGCAAAGGCGGTGCCATCCATGGGCTTTTTGCCCTCCGGCACAACTTCCAGCAGCTGGATAGCACCCTCGCCGCAGGCTACGGTCAGGGGCTTTGTGGCCAGCACAGTGCCGGGGGCTTCACCGTTGGCGGCAGCCACGCGGCAGGACATCACCTTAAGTTTTTTGCCGCCGGAAGTGATAAACCATGCACCCGGCCAAGGATTCATGCCGCGCACCCAGTTATGGATATGGGCGGCAGTGTCAGTCAGGTGGAACTCCGCCATCTCCTTGTTCAGCATGGGGGCAAGGGTAGCGTTCTCGTGCTGCTGCGGCACAGCGGTCAGAGTGCCCGCTGCGATCTGGGGAATCGTTTCACACAGAGCTTCGGCACCCACAGCGGTAACGCGGTCGAACAGTTCACCGCTGGTCTCCTCGGGGTCGATGACGATCTTTTTGCAGTACAGCACATCACCGGTATCCAACCCCTCGTCCATCTGCATGATGGAAACGCCAGTCTCAGCGTCACCGTTCAGCACCGACCACTGCACCGGGGCGCTGCCGCGATACTTCGGCAGCAGCGAAACGTGCAGATTGATGCAGCCGTAGCGGGGCATTTCCAGCACGGACTTCGGCAGAATGCAGCCATAGGCCACCACTACGATCAGTTCCGGGGCAAGGGCGCGGATATTTTCATCCTCGCTGCCGTCCCGCAGGGTGCGGGGCTGGAACACGGGCGTGCCGTGCGCCAGTGCAACCTCCTTGACCGGCGGTGTGGTGAGCACCTGCTTGCGGCCGACCGGCTTATCCCGCCGGGTGTACACGGCACAGATATCATGCCCGGCAGCATACAGGGCTTTCAGGCACTCGGCAGCAATATCCGGCGTGCCCATGAACAAAATGCGCATCAGTTGTTTCCTTTCGCTTCGCGGGCGGCCTTTTTGCCTTCCTCGGTATCCTCATAGAAGTACTCGCTGGATTCCATGATGGTGATGCCGTCCAGATGGTCGTTCTCGTGCTGGATGCAGCGGCCCAGCAGGCCGTCAGCTTCCAGCTCGAACCATTCGCCGTTGCGGTCCTGTGCACGCACCTTGACGGCAACGGGGCGGGTCACAGCGCCGTTGTGCCCCGGGAAGGACAGGCAGCCCTCGTAGGCCGTCTCTTCCTCCTCAGAAACAGCAAGTATCTCGGGGTTGACGAAATCAATGAACTTGTACTCGTAATCCTCGGGGATCTCCTCCGGGGCGTCGGTGGTGTCCCACACCACGAACAGGCGGCGCATCATGCCCACCTGCGGACCGGCCAGACCTACGCCGTCGGCGGCGATCATAGTCTCGCGCATATCGTCCAGCAGGGTGGCCAGACGGTCGTCAAAATTGGTCACAGGGCGGCAGACCTTGTTCAGGATGGGGTCGCCTTCTTTAACAATGTTACGGATAGCCATAATGGTACCTCCAGTTTTATCAGATGTCTCCGTCCGAGTGCAGGTCTACCACGACCGATGCCTTGGACGGCAGTTTTTCTTTTTCATACAGTGCCAGCGTGCTGCGCACAAGGTCGCGGAAACGGCGGTCGTTGCGGCACTTGACGGTAAGCTTATAGCGGTAGGTGTCGTTGATCTTTTCAATGCTGCCGGGCGTAGGACCCAGAATGCGCAGGGGCAGATCCGGCTGCTTGGCCGCCTGCTGCCCTAAAAGCGCCGAGAAACGGGCAGCGGCACGCGCCACCTCGTTCTCCTTTGCACCGGCAAAGCCGATGACGCACAGCCCACAGAAGGGCGGGTACAAGCCAAGCTTGCGGTAGGCGATCTCCTGCTCGTAGAAGGCATCATAATCCTGCGCGGCGGCAAGGGTGAGCACCGGGTTGTCCGGGTCGGTGGTCTGGATGATGGCAAAGCCGGGCTCTTTTGCGCGGCCGCTGCGTCCCACCACCTGTGTGATCAGGCTGAACACGTTCTCGTATGCCCGGAAGCCCTGCGCGAACAGCAGCGAATCAATGCCCAGCACGCCCACAAGGGTCACATCCTCGAAATCCAGACCCTTCGCCACCATCTGGGTGCCCACCATGATATCGTATTCATGCGCTGCAAATTTGGCAAGCAGCTTTTCGTGGGCGTCCTTGGCGGCGGTAGAGTCCTGATCCATGCGCAGCACCCGCGCCTCCGGGAAGAGCTTTGCCAGTTCCTCTTCGGCCTTCTGGGTACCAAAGCCCCGGTACTGCAGCTTGCCGCTGCAGGCCGGGCAAAGGGTGGGCGGTGGCTCCTGCTGGGAGCCGCAGTAGTGGCACAGCACCTTATGCGCTGATTTGTGGTACACCATGGGCACGCTGCACTTGGGGCACTTGAGCACCTCGCGGCAGTCCTCGCACTGGGCAATGGTCTGGTAGCCCCGGCGGTTGAGCAGAAGAATGGTCTGCTTTTCCGCTTCCAGATTGCGGCGGATGGCATCTTCCAGCGCAAGGCTGATCTCCCGGGGGTTGCCCGCAGCCAGCTCTGCCCGCATATCCACGATCTGCACACTGGGCAGCGGGTTGCCGCCGTAGCGCTTGGTCAGGCGCACCAGCTGGGTGCGTCCGTTCTGTGCAGCGTGGAAGCTCTCGGTGCTGGGGGTGGCACTGGCCAGAAGCAGCAGGGCGCCGTTTTCGGCGGCACGCTGCCGGGCGACCTCGTGGGCAGAGTAGCGTGGTGCGGATTCCGACCGGTAGGTGTGCTCCTGCTCCTCGTCAATGATGATAAGGCCGATGTTTTCCAACGGCGAAAACACTGCGCTGCGGGTGCCGACCACGATATCTGCACCGCCGTCCTGGATCATCTGCCATTGCAGCAGACGCTCGGTGTGGTTGAGCGCGGAGTGCTGCACCGCCACGCGGCGGCCGAACTGTCCCTTGAGTCGCAGGATCATCTGCGGGGTCAGGCTGATCTCCGGCACCAGCACCAGCGCCTTGCGGCCAAGTTCCAGACAGCGGGAGATCAACTTTAAAAACACCAGCGTCTTGCCGCTGCCGGTAACACCGTACAACAGCGCCGAATGGGGTGCGGTATCTTCTAGCTTAGGCAGCAGCGTGTCGTAAGCGGCCTGCTGCTGCTCTGTGAGGGTGATGGGGTCGTTGCGCAGCGGGATGGAGGCGTACAGGTCGATGGACTTATTCACCTTGCTGCATTCCAGCACGCCCTTGGTGCACAGGTTATCCAGCACGGCGCGGCTGATGCCCTTATCCTCCAGTTCGTTCAGGGTGCGAGGGCCGCCGCTCAGCAGCGCTACCGCCGCCAGCTGTTTTGCCGTAGGCTTTGGCTTTTGCGGCAGAGTGCCCACAAGCTTATAGGCATTTTCGGTGTGACGGGTAAGCTGCTTTTGCAGCACCGGGGTCACACCGTCTGCCGCCACGGCGGGCTTATACTGCGCACCATACGGAATGACCGCCTTGACGGCCTCGTAGTAGGTGCAGAAGGTGCGTTCCTTTAAAAAATACACCAGCCGCAGCAGCTCCGGGGTCAGGCAGGCCGAAGCCGGGGCTACGTCAAACAGATATTTCAGCTTGGAGTGCTCCGGCTCGGCATCGCAGGCCAGTACCACACCCATGCGGGCGCGGCTACCCTTGCCGAAGGGTACCAGTACCATGCTGCCCAGACGCACCACATTCTGGTGCTCCGGCAGAACGGCGTAGGTATACAGCTTATCAAAATGGAAGGTCGCATTGCTGACGGCAACGCCTACCGTTTTGGGCATTCGTCCAACTCCTTCAACGCTTGATTTTTCACCCCTGCAACCCGGCGCGCTGACAGATGACCTGATACAGCTCTGCGGCGCAGGGCTCGATTTGATTATTGACCAGCTTTACGGTAAACTTATCCTGCTCGGCCAGTTCCTGCCGGGCGGTGGCGAGACGCTCCTGAATGCTTTCCTCGGTCTCGGTGCCGCGGCCGCGCAGACGGTGCTCCAGCTCCTCCACAGAGGGCGGCAGCAGAAACACGGTGGTAGCGCCCGGGAACATCCGGCGGATATTGGCCGCGCCGTGGACGTCGATGACCAGCACCACCAGCTTGCCCGCCTCGAGGCGCTTATCCACCTCTTCGCGGAGGGTGCCATAGTAGTTGCCGTTGTAGAAGTTGTGCTCCACCACCTGATCATTTTCCAGCAGCTGCTGGAACTGCTCGCGGGTGCGGTAGTAGTAGTCCACACCCTCCTGCTCGCCGGGGCGCGGGGCGCGTGTGGTGGCAGAGACAGTCTTTTCGATCTCGGGGTGTGCCTCGCGCAGTGCCTTGACCACGCTGTCCTTACCAGTACCGGCTGCACCGGAAACTACAAACAGAAATTTATCATTCGCCATGAGATGTTTCTTCCTCCATTGATGCTCTGCCCTCCTGCCCGGCGGCGCGGCTTGCCACCGTTTCGGGCTGAAGGGCAGACAGCACGACATGATCGGAGTCCATGATAAGCACAGCTCGGGTGCTGCGGCCGTAAGAGGCATCAATCAGCATCCCGCGCTCGCGTGCTTCCTTCACCAGACGTTTGACCGGTGCGGAGTCCGGGCTGACGACTGCCACCACGCGCCCCGCACTGACCATATTGCCAAAGCCGATGTTGATGAGTTTCATAGGCTCCTCCACAACATATTATTCCAGATTCTGGATCTGCTCGCGGATTTTTTCAATCTCCGCCTTCATATCCACCACAATACGGGTGATATCCAGATCCTGACACTTGGAGCCGATGGTATTGGTCTCACGGTTCAACTCCTGCGTCAGGAAATCCAGCTTGCGGCCCACGGGCTCGTCCAGCTGCAGGATATCGCGGTACTGTGCAATGTGGCTGCGCAGACGGACAGTTTCTTCATCCACGGCGGTCTTATCGCCAAAAATGGCGGCCTCGGTCAGCACACGGGCATCATCAATGTCACGATCCTGCAGAATGACCTTAAGCTTTTCGTACAGGCGGTTGGTGTAGTTTTCTACCCGGCCTGCACTCAAAGCTTCCACCTTGCCGACGCACTGTTCCAGAAACACAAGACGGCTTTCCACGTCTGCCTTCATCTTGGCGCCCTCGGCGGCGCGCATGGCGATGAAGTTGTCCAGCGCCTCAGCCGTCACGGCGGAGACGTCGGCCCAGAGCTGTTCCTCATCCACGTCGGCGTGGCGGGTGGCCAGCACGTCCGGGAAGCGGGTCAGCGTCGAGACGGTGACGTCGTTCTTGATGCAGAGCTTCTCCGAAAGATTCCGCAGGGCCTTCTGGTAGCTGCGGGCCAGCTCCATGTTGACGGTCACTTCTGCGTCGGCGGCCTCCACATTCTGGCTG
>ENA-UEPQ01001411-UEPQ01001411.1-human-gut-metagenome-genome-assembly--contig:-NODE-1411-length-10480-cov-6.422859_pt1 | contig 10480 bp, 5 predicted proteins | sample MGYA00242903_ERZ507922 | MGnify/ENA primary metagenome ERZ507922 (study PRJEB26167, sample SAMN06115483) | human gut metagenome | host: Homo sapiens | place: China:Sichuan | collected 2014-10-16... | reverse complement strand
TTAGTTAAAAGAATCAAACCTAAAAGGCCCATGGCAAACAGTCCCAGCAGTTCGAAGCGGTACATGGATACTTCTTCATTGAGCAGTGTATAACTGCGCTGGATAACGTGGATTTTATTTTCAATATTGTCTTTCCAGACAGAAGCGCGCAGCAACGACAGATATCGAGTGTAGATACGTGCATAGAAAATATCTTCTGTTACCTGCAGGGCATTGTTGATATTGCTGGTGAGACTGCTGACATCGGCCATCAGTTCCATCAGGTTACCGCGGATCTGGCGATAGCTTTCGAGCCGCGTTGCTTTACTGGTCATATTGGCTTCTTCAAGTTCATCATAGGTTTTATCAATGGCATTGTTGAGAGCGTTATCATAATAGCGCAGCTCTAAAAACTGTGCATTGGCAAATTCAAGCAGATCAGGAACGTCAAGGCTTCCACTTTGGTCGTAAACTACGGCTGAATCCCAGGCCAGATAAGTAATGTCGTCGGCATAGGAGAAGCGATTTTCCAGTGTTTCCCTGCGAGTTTGTTCACTGACAGGGGTTCTATCTTTAAGTAGCAGCGGGACCAGATCCCAGTCAGGGATATTCTCTTTGAAGTAATAAACAACAAAGTCTTCGTCGAAATCCGAAACACGCTCGTTTGAGCAGGCGGGACGAATCGTTTCCAGAACGGCGTCCAGATAATGATGGATCTCGTCTTCCGGCATATTTTCGCTGACGATAGCCATATCGAGATATTCGTCGTAAGTTACATCGTCTTCAAATGGGATTCTGATAATCAGGCTGATAACTCCCAAATCAAAAATACGGGCCTTGATTTCAGCCAGATAGGTTTTGCCGCCAAGTTCCATTTCGTGTGAACCAAGTTCTACCAAAACAGGCGGGTCTTTAAAGGTAATGGATTTTGTCGAGATCCTGTCCAGACGCAGACGTGAAGCTATTTTATTGCGGCTGGTCCACAGGGCCTGTACAAGGTCCAGGTTGATTTCGTCGGCGACGTCAAACAATCTGTAAACGATCATGGATGTATTCATACTTGCCTCCATATTATATTACTTTGATGATTTGCTGGTTGATATTTAATGATACAGGTCAGCAACAAGTGCAGAAGCCCATTGGCGTAGAGAGATATTATCTCGTTTACTATGCAAAAGCAGCTTACTTAATTGGTTTATTCGCCGCAGAGTTTAGTTTCCCTGCGTGACGATAAAAATTTTCTGTAAAAATAAGTTAATAAATTCTAAATTAGATGATAGTCAGGAGGTGTAGCGATATGCAGGAACGCTACAGTGAAGAAGTAAAAAGTATTTTGGAAGCAGCGCAGCAGCAGGCTGTAATGAATTATCAGCAGGAGCTGTCATGTGCGCATATTTTAGTGGCCTTAAGCAGCAGTGAAGGTTTTTTCAGATTTTTACTCGCTAATGTCAAGGCAGATGAAAGAAACTTTGCACAGGAGGCTAAAGCGTTGATGCAGCGCATTCCTTCTGTAAAGGGACAGGATCGTCAGCTGGTGATGAGCACAGCTTTAGCCAGAGTATTAGGGCTGGCAGCGCAGGCCGCCGGTCAAGGTGAAGTGAATGTTGGCAATTTGGTTGCAGCTTTAGCCGGTGACGGTGACAGCGAGACAGTTTCTCTGCTTAAAAAGTATGGTATTGATAAGAAAAAGGTTGAGGGCTTGTATATGGCTTATACTAATGGGCAAGCTGATGAAGAAAGCAAAAAGACACTTGAAAAATATGGACAGGACCTTACTGCTAAAGCGATGGAAGGCAAGTTGGATCCAGTTATTGGCCGTGATGAGGAAATTCGCCGTGTAATTGAAATTTTATCGCGTCGTAAGAAAAATAATCCGGTGCTGATAGGTGAGCCTGGCGTTGGTAAAACGGCAATCGCTGAAGGTTTGGCAAGACGTATCGTAGCAGGTGATGTACCTGAAAATCTGAAAAACAAGACTTTATACGCTTTAGACCTGGCAGCTTTGGTTGCCGGTGCTAAGTATCGCGGAGAGTTTGAAGAACGTTTGAAAAAGGTTTTGAAGGTTATTTCCGATTCTGCAGGACAGATCATTATGTTTATTGATGAGCTGCATACCGTGGTTGGTGCTGGTGCAGCCGAAGGAGCCATGGATGCGGGTAACATACTGAAACCGATGCTGGCCCGCGGTGAATTGCGTTGTATCGGCGCGACTACATTAAATGAGTACCGCAAGTATATTGAAAAAGACAGCGCTTTAGAGCGTCGTTTCCAACCGGTAATGGTCAAACAGCCAGGCGTTGAGGATACGATTTCGATTCTGCGTGGATTGAAAGAACGTTATGAGGTGCATCACGGTGTAAGGATTAAGGATGCGGCTTTAGTTGCGGCTGCTGTAATGAGTAACCGTTATATCAACGATCGTTTTTTGCCTGATAAGGCGATTGATCTGGTCGATGAGGCGGCAGCACGATTGAGGACCGAGATCGATTCGCTTCCGGCAGCGCTTGACGAAAGTAAGCGGCGGATACTGCAGCTGGAGATCGAGGCTCAGGCCCTTGGCAAAGAACAGGATGAGCAGTCTAAAGAACGGCTGGTGAAAATTGAAGAAGAGCTGTCTGAGCTGAGAAAGGAAAATGAAGAGCTCGTTAAACGCTGGGACGGCGAAAAAGCTTCTATTGCCCGTGTGCGCGAAGTGAAAAAAGAGATCGATGCCGTTAAACAGGAAATGGAAGGCGCTGAGCGCAGCTATGATCTGAATAAACTGGCAGAACTTAAGTATGGACGGCTGCCGGCGTTGGAGAAGGAACTTGCAGAAGTCGAAGCAAACAATAAAAATGATAAAGAGAATGTGCTGCTGAAAGAAGAAGTAGATGAAGAAGATATCGCTAAGGTGGTCAGTACTTGGACAGGGATCCCTGTTTCGCGTCTTAGCGGCGGCGAACGCGAAAAGCTCGTACATCTTGAAGATATCCTGCATCAGCGCGTTGTCGGTCAGGACGATGCGGTTAAGGCTGTCAGTGAAGCTGTCGTTCGTGCCCGTGCCGGCATAAAAGATCCTGATCGTCCGATCGGCTCATTTATTTTCCTTGGTCCTACCGGCGTTGGCAAAACAGAGCTGGCTAAGGCTTTAGCCGAGATATTGTTTGACGACGAACGCAATATGATTCGTATCGATATGAGTGAATATATGGAAAAACATACCGTTTCCCGTCTTATCGGTGCACCTCCAGGCTATGTAGGCTATGATGAAGGCGGACAGCTGACTGAAGCAGTGCGTCGCCATCCTTATTCTGTGATTTTACTGGATGAAATCGAGAAAGCACATGCTGATGTGTTTAATGTACTGCTGCAGGTACTGGATGATGGCCGGTTGACCGACGGACAGGGACGCAATGTTGATTTCAAAAACACGTTGATTATTATGACGAGTAATCTTGGTTCGGCCGAGATCATGAAAAAGCAGGGACAAATTTCCAGAGAAGATATCCAGAGTATGCTGATGCAGTTCTTCAGACCGGAATTTTTAAATCGTGTGGATGATATCGTGGTCTTTAAGGCCTTGGAAAAAGAGCAGATTAATGATATCGTGAAAATGATTCTGAAAGAGCTTGGTGAAAGACTGGAAAAACAGCTTGATCTGACGCTGGTATGCAGTGATGAAGCTGTGGCATATCTGGCGGATACAGGGTTTGACCCCGCTTTTGGTGCCCGTCCTTTAAAACGCTTGATCGTACATACTGTTGAAAATCTGCTGGGAAGAAAAATTGTCAGCGGAGAGATCAAGAGCGGTGAAACTGTAAGAGTAGTCCTGAAGAATGGTGTAATTGATATTGAGCAGGTTTCCTAAGTATTAAAAAAGTAAAGATTTCTGTAAAACAAGGCTGTGTTCGTTGAACACAGCCTTGTTTACGTATATAATGAGTATATAAGGAATTTTTTTATTGGAAGGAGCGATCAGAATGGCTAAAAAGGTAGTGATTATTGGCGGTGTTGCTGCTGGAATGAAAACAGCTTCACGCCTGCGCCGCAGAGATAAGGACGCAGAAATCACAGTAGTGGAACGTGGACAGCAGGTAAGTTATGGAGCCTGCGGTTTTCCTTATTACATTGGCGGAGATGTAAAGGATTTTTCCAGTTTTACTCATACACCGCAGGGGTTTGCACGTGATGCGGAATTTTTTAAAAATGTTAAAGGCTTTGATGTTGTTACCGGGCATGAAGCTCAAAAAATAGACCGCGCGAATAAAACGGTAACCGTAATGGATAAAGAAACTGGGGCAATACAGGAAATGTCATACGACGTATTAGTGTTAGGGACTGGGGCTACGCCTGTAAAACTGTCTTTACCTGGAGCTGAACTGGGAGGGATACATAATTTCTGGTTCCCCTGGGAGACACTAAAGGTTAAGGAAGAGATGGAAGCCTATAAAGTCACCGATGTCGTTATCGTTGGGGCGGGCTTGATAGGCATGGAACTGGCGGAGGCTTTTCATAAGCAGGGGCTGATTGTAAATATTGTAGAGATGCAGGATCGTATCCTGCCGCAGATGCTGGATCTGGAAATGGCTGATTTAGTTAAGAAACCATTAGAAAAAGCCGGTATCAGGTTATATCTGGAAGAAAAGACGCTGGGTTTTGAAGGCGAAAATGGACGAGTTACAGCAGTAAAGACTGATAAACGTACGATTCCGGCTCAGTTGGTTATTGTGGCGGTAGGTGTACGCCCGAATACAGAGTTGGCAAGTGCTGCCGGACTGGAGCTAGGTACAAGCGGGGCGATTGCTGTTAATGAATATTTGCAGACCAGTGATCCTGATATTTATGCCGGCGGTGACTGTGCAGAAAATATGAATCTTATCAGCAAGAAAAGAATATTTGCACCAATGGGTTCCACTGCGAATAAACATGGACGTGTTATTGCGGACAATATTTGTGGTGACATGATAAAATATCCCGGTGTTTTAGGAACAGGGATCTGTCAGATATTGAACTGGCAAGCCGGAAGTACGGGTTTGAACGAAAAAACGGCCAAAGCCGCAGGGATTGAGTTTGAGTCTGTGGTCGTACCTGGATTTGACAGATTAGGTTATATGCCCGGCGCGCAGCGTTTGGTGCTGAAGCTGCTGGCGGAAATTAAGACTCAGAAGGTTATAGGGGCTCAGGTTGTAGGAACCGGCGGCGTTGATAAACGTGTAGATGCTTTGGCTGCTGCCATGAGCTTCGGAGCGACATTAGAAGATTTGAGCAATATTGATTTCGCATATGCGCCGCCTTTTAACGGGCCAATAGATAATATTGCGACAGCCGCCAATGTTTTGATGAATAAAATAGAAGGACGCCTGCGCAGTATTAATCCGAAAGATTTTAAAGAATTGCGTAAAAGCGGTGAATATACTTTGGTAGATGTGCGCACTCCGGGAGAATATAAAAGTAACCGTATCGCTGGCTGTGCTAATATCATCAATTTACCTTTGGGCAAGGTGCGCAGTGAAGCCGAGAATGTGCTTGCTGATAAAGACGCTAAACTTGTTTGTTCCTGTCAGATCAATCTGCGTGGTTATGAAGCTGAAACTATGCTGCGGGCCTTAGGTTATAAAAATGTCCAAAGCCTGGAAGGAAGCATGAGCAGCTGGCCTTATGAAACTGAAAGCGGCGAAAAGAAAGAATAGTTATATTTGAAATATTTTAACTGAATAGTGACATCAAAATTTGTAATAGGCAATTTCTATATTCAATATAGAAATTGCCTATTTTTCATTTAATGAGGCTTAGAATATAATGAATTTAAGGAAATTATACAATTTGGAGCGCTGATATTATGAAAGTGTTAGTGATAAACTGCGGTAGTTCCTCTATTAAATTTCAACTGCTGGAAATGGAAAACGAAATGTTATTGGCTAAAGGGCAAGTAGAACGCATAGGAATGGATGGAAGCCTTTTAAAATTTCTTGGAAAGCACGAATATGTCATTGAAATCAAAAGGACCATACCTGATCATAAAACTGGGATCCAGTTGATTTTAGAAAGTATCGTACAGGAAAATTACGGGGTTATTGCGTCGTTGGAAGAGATAGAATGTATTGGACATAGAGTGGTACATGGCGGGGAAAGGTTTAAAGAGTCGGTTGTTATAAATGACGAAGTACTGAAAACAATCAGTTCCTGCATAACCATAGCTCCTTTGCATAATCCTGTAAATCTGGAAGGAATAAAAATTTGTCAGGATTTATTTCCTGGTGTTATGCAGGTTGCAGTTTTTGATACAGCATTTCATCAGACTATTCCGGAAACAGCTTATCTTTACGGGCTGCCTTATGAATTGTATATAAAATATGGTATCAGGCGGTATGGATTTCATGGAATTTCTCATCAGTATGTTGCGGACACATTAGCGCAGAAAATAGGCCGTGCCCTTAAGAAAATGAAAATAATTACTTGCCATTTGGGAAATGGAGCCAGTGTTGCTGCTGTTAAAGATGGGAGATCAATTGATACCAGCATGGGCTTTACTCCTTTGGAGGGTTTGATTATGGGAACAAGGTCCGGAGAGATTGATCCGGCTATTATTCCCTTTATTATGGAACAGGAGGATATGACTGGTAAGCAGGTATATAGATATTTGAACAATAAATCAGGGATACTTGGATTGTCAGGATTATCCAGTGATTTTAGAGATCTGGAAAGTGCAGCTAAGATAGGAGACCAGAGAGCACAGATGGCAATAGATGTCTTTGCCTATCAGGTAAGAAAATACATCGGAAGTTATGTGGTTGCAATGGGAGGTCTGGATGCAATAGTTTTTACTGCTGGGCTTGGTGAAAATTCACCGTACATGCGCGCTAAAATATGCAGTGGGCTGGAAGTTGTTGGAGCACATCTGGATCTGAAGAAAAATGAAGTGCGCGGAGAGGATGCGGATTTAAGCAAGTCTGATTCTGACGTTGCTATTTGGACGATCTTAACTAATGAAGAACTTATGATTGCCAGAGAAACGAAAAAATTATTTGCTGTTAAGCAGTAAATTAAAGGAGGGTAAAATGATGAAGAAAAATATTCTTATCAAAAATGGTGTTGTTGTAGATCCAATATTTAAAACCCAGGAACAGCGTGATGTTTATATCCAAAGCGGAAGAATAGCCAGTGCTAAAAATTTTACGGGCGCTGATATTGTTATCGATGCTTCAGGAAATTTGGTTGTTCCCGGGTTGATCGATTTCCACAGTCATATTTTTGCGGACGGGACAGAGATAGGAATAGAACCTGATTTAAGTTTTATACCGCAAGGTGTTACAACTGCTGTTGATGCAGGTAGTACCGGTATTGCAAATTTTGAATGCTTTAAAAAAGATGTTATCCAACGCTCTAAAATGCGTATCAAAGCTTTTGTGAATCTCTGCCCTGCAGGGCTTGCTACGATGAAATATCATGAAAATGTTGAGCCGTCATGTTGGGATGTTGGAAGATTAAGGGATGTTTTGACAGAGCACCATGATATTTTGCTGGGATTAAAAATAAGGATCAGTAAAGAAATAGTTGGCGATTTGGGGATCAATGTTTTAAAACAGGCAGTTAATGTTGCTGAAAAGCTGGGAACCAGACTGGCAGTACATGTGACAAATCCTCCTGAGGCAATGGAAACAGTTGTTAAGCTTTTGCGTCCTGACGATGTTTTGGCGCATTGTTATCATGGTACAGGATATACGATTTTGGATAATAATGGCAAAGTGCTCCCAGCGGTTCGTGAGGCGCAAAAACGCGGCGTTATTATTGATGCGGCTAATGGAGGCAATCATTGGTCATTTAAAGTAGCGGAAAAAGCTATAGCTGAAGGCTTTTATCCGGATATCATCTCTACTGATTTGACAGTAAAAACTTTGTTTAAAGATCCGGTGTTTTCAATGCCGTATCTGATGTCAAAGTATTTGTTCTTAAAAATGCCGCTGCCGGAAATTATTGCGCGTTGTACCAGCATTCCGGCAAAGATTATGGGGATGGAAAGCGAAATCGGACAACTGCAGGAAGGATTTCTTGCGGATGTGGCAATTTTAAAACGTTGTGATAAATATATCTGCTTCAGTGATACACAGAAGGAAACAAGAATAGGCAGAGAAGTGCTTGTACCGCAGCTGACTATTACCGGTGGAGAAATTGTGTATCGCAGTATTTCTTTATGAGAGGAGTATTAGTATGAAATTATTGGAAGGTATCAGGGTTTTAGATATTTCAACAGTAATAGCTGCACCATTTGCCGCTGGATTGATGGCTGATTTTGGCGCTGAAGTTATTAAGGTGGAGATGCCGGACGGAGGAGATCCTTTTCGCAGACTGGGACCATATCATGAAGGGCAGGCTATGCGTTTTGCCTGTATGGGCAGAAATAAAAAATCAATTACTTTAGATCTGCGTACGGAAAAGGGTAAAGAAATATTTTTACAGCTGGTAGAAAAAAGTGATGTTGTAATTGAAAATTTTAGAACTGGGACATTAGATAAGTGGGGCATTGGTTATGAGGCGATGAAATTAAGGAAACAGGATATAATCCTCAGCCATGTGACAGGTTATGGTCAAACAGGTCCTTACAAAAATATTCCTGGTTTTGGAACACCGGCGACTGCTTTTTCAGGAATGACATATATTACGGGATACCCAGATAGGCCTCCGGTCAGCCCGTCTTTTTCGCTTACAGATTATATTGCAGGGTTATATACAGCTATGGGTACTATGATGGCTTTATATCACCGGGATGCCCTTCATGGCAAAGGACAGGAAATAGATGTAAGCTTATATGAAGGTATTTTTAGGTTTATGGAAATATTGTGCGCTGATTATGATAAGAACGGTATTATAAGGGAGAGAAAACCAAAATTGAATGGGACTTCCAGTCCTGGAGGTACGTATAAAACTAAAGACGGTAAGTGGGTAGTTTTGGTCTGCAGTACTGACAGAACTTGGGAATATTTGGCTGGAGCAATGCACAGAGAAGACTTGATGACAAATCCGCTCTATGAAACGATGAGGGCAAGAGTAACCAACGACAATTCTCTGGATAAAATAGTTAGTGATTGGATAGGCAGTAAAGAGTATATTGAGCTGAAAGAGATTGTAGATAAAGCTGGGGTACCTGTAAATTTAGTTTACAGTATCGAAGATATCTTTGCTGATCCGCACTATGCCGCAAGAAATGATATTGTTGAGATGTCTCACCCAGTATTGGGAACAATAAAAATGCCGGGAATAACACCTGTATTCAGTGAAACCCCAGGCGAAATTAAATGGGTAGGGCCACAGCTTGGTGAGCATAATGATGCAATATATGAAGGGCTGTTGGGATTTTCTCAGTCGGTATGTGCAGAACTGCACGCAGAAAGAGTGATTTAAGATGAAAAGTTTACCTGATTTTATTAAAATTTGTGAAGTTGGGCCGAGGGATGGTCTGCAGAATGAAAAAGTATTTCTGACGATCGAACAAAAGCTGGAACTGATTGAAACAGCAGCTGAAGCAGGTATAAAAGTTATTGAAATCGGATCTTTTGTCAATCCTAAAGCAGTACCGCAGATGGCTGATACAGATCAGATAGCCGCAAGACTGCACAGAAAAGCGGGCGTTGAGTACAGAGGGCTGATTTTCAATATGCAGGGATTGAAAAGGGCGGAAGCTGCTGGTATCAGTAAAGCTAAAATAACTGTTTCGGCCAGTAGATCACATTGCTTGAGAAATATGAATAAAACTCCGGAGGAAGCTGTAAAGTCATTTGCTGAACTGGCTGAATATGCTGAACAGAAAAAAATAGTGCTGTCTGGCGCTATATCAACATCTTTTGGCTGTTCTATAGATGGAAGTGTACCATTAGAACAAGTGGTCAATATTATTTTTCAGCTGCGAAAATTAGGAATTCAGGAAATATCATTGTCAGATACGACGGGGATGGCTAATCCTCTGCAAGTTTATGAGTATGGAGTTCATATAAAAAAATTATTTCCTGATATCGAATGGGTACTGCATTTTCATAATACACGTGGTATGGGATTAGCCAATGTTTTATCAGGATTAATGGCAGGAATTACAAATTATGACGCTTGTTTTGCAGGCTTGGGCGGTTGTCCGTTTGCTCCCGGAGCTTCAGGAAATATTGCTACTGAAGACTTGATAAATATGTGTAAGGAAATGGGAATTATGACAGGAGCAGATTTAGAGAAATATTTAGAGCTTGGACATAAAGTAGAGCGGTATATAGGTGGGAGCCGTTCCAGTGCTTTGTTAAGAGCCGGGCGTAATTGTGATATTAAAAGTAAATAAAAGAATTATAGTTGCTTATTTTATATGAATATATGGGTACGGACATGATATAATTAACGAAAGTTACGGTTGTATATTAGGCGGTGCATTATGGAAGAACGGGACTGGCAGATCATCAAAACACTGTATGAACTCCACTTTACTTAATTGTGCCGTAGTTTGCCAAAAAGGAAAGATTCTGGGTATTGTGCCCAAAACTTATTT
>ENA-UEPQ01001398-UEPQ01001398.1-human-gut-metagenome-genome-assembly--contig:-NODE-1398-length-10535-cov-3.481067_pt1 | contig 10535 bp, 6 predicted proteins | sample MGYA00242903_ERZ507922 | MGnify/ENA primary metagenome ERZ507922 (study PRJEB26167, sample SAMN06115483) | human gut metagenome | host: Homo sapiens | place: China:Sichuan | collected 2014-10-16... | reverse complement strand
CTGGAAAACGTGGAGCTTGCCAGCGAGATCTGCCGCGACCCGCTGGACCCCGCCGAGACCTTGCGCAGCGTGGGGCTGGGCGAGCGGCTGAACAACTTCCCGGCGCAGCTTTCCGGCGGCGAGCAGCAGCGGGTGTCCATTGCCCGCGCACTGGCCAAAAACCCCAAGCTGCTGCTCTGCGACGAGCCCACCGGTGCGCTGGATTACCGCACCGGCAAACAGGTGCTGGGCCTTTTGCAGGATACCTGCCGCAAGACCGGACGCACCGTCATTGTTATTACCCACAACACGGCACTGACCGGTATGGCTGACCGCATCATTCAGGTGCGCAGCGGCCGCATCGTGTCCAATCAGGTCAACGAGCACCCGGTGCCGGTGGAACAGATTGAGTGGTGAGTACTGTGCAGAAAAGTTACCGCAAAAATATCCTGCGCGAGATGAAAAGCAGCATCAGCCGGGTGGTGTCCCTGTTTGGCATCGTGGCGCTGGGGGTGATGATGCTCACCGGCCTGATGTGCATTGCCCCCGATATGCGCACCGCTGCCCAGAAGTATTATGTGCAGCAGAATGTGTTCGACCTGCGGGTGCTGTCCACCCTTGGCCTCAGTCAGAGCGATATCAGCGCGATTGCCGCTGTGGACGGGGTAGACGCCGTGCAGGCGGTGAAGTATCAGGACGTAGAAGGCCACTGGACAGGAGACGAGCAGACCACGGTGGCGCGGCTGTATCAGCTGCCTGCCGACCCGCAGGCCGATACGCCGGAGAACATGAACCGTCCGGTGCTGCTGTCCGGCCGGATGCCGGAAGCTGCCGGGGAGTGCGTGGTGCACGTGATGGGCCACGGCAGCCCGGTGGAGCTGGGCACCCAGCTGACCCTGCCGGAAGAGACCGAAGGGGTCAGCGGGCAGGTGTTCACGGTGGTGGGCACGGTGCAGGACCCGCTGCATTTTTCCTCCGATTCCGAGAGCAGCACCGTGGGCGATGGCCAGCTGGACTGCATCCTGTTTGTGCCGGAGGGCACTTTGACCGCAGATTATTATACGGTGTGCTATATCAAGGCGAAAAACGCCGGATTGTATGATAATTATTCCGATGAATATCAGGCCGCAGTGGATGCCGTAGCGGAAAAGCTCAAGGCCATCCAGAGCGTGCAGTGCACCGCCCGGCGGGAAGAGCTGATGGACACCGCCAACGACAAGCTGACCGAAGCGCGCACGGAGTACGACAGCCAGAAGGCCGAAGCGGAGCGTCAGTTTGCCGAGGCGGAGGCAAAGCTTGCGGACGCACAGGCACAGCTGGATGCCGCCAAGGCGCAGCTGGAAGCCGGGGAAAAGGAGCTTGCCGCCCAGAAGACTGCCCTGCCGGACACCATGCAGAGTGGTGCCGACAAGCTGGTGAGCAGCGAGGAGCAGGTGCTGGAATTTGAGGAACAGTTACAGCAAATCGAGATGCTGGTCAACCTGAAAAAGGTGGCAGACCCCCTGCTGACCTACGCGGAAACCGCCCTGCGCAACGCCGAAAAGGCGCTGGACGAAGCCGAGCCGGAGGACGAAGACTACATTGAACTGCGAGATGCGCTGGCCAAGGCGCAGGCCGCTTACGACAACATCTATAATCAGCTGCAGGGCTATCAGCAGCAGCTGGACGCGGGCAAGCGGAAGATGTACAAGCAGGGGCTCATCTCCTCGCCGAACCTCTCCAACGACCAGCTGGTGACCGAGGCCAAGGCTGCGCTGCGCAAGATGAAATTGCAGCTTTTGCAGGGGCAGTTGCAGCTGACCACCGGCACAGCCAGCGCCTACACCCAGTTCGATGCCGCACAAAAGCAGCTGGAAGAGGGCTGGGCAGAATACAACGCCGGGCAGACCCAGCTGGAAGAATCCCGCACCGAGTACGAGAGCCGGAAAGCCGAGGCAGAGCAGAAGCTGGCGGACGGCCTTGCCCAGCTGAACGATGCCGAGGAGCAGGTGAGCCAGATCAAAAAGGGCGAGTGGTATGTGCTGGACCGCACCTCCACCATGAGCTGCGTCACCTTTGCCCAGTACGCCGACCGCATGGACGCCATTGCCCGGGTGTTCCCGGTGTTTTTCTTCCTTGTGGCGGCGCTGGTGGCTACCACCACCATGACCCGCATGGTGGACGAGAACCGCCTGCAGATGGGCACCTTAAAGGCGCTGGGCTACTCCAATTTCAGCATCGCGGGCAAGTATTTGTTTTACGCGATGCTGGCCACCATTCTGGGCAGTATCGTCGGCATGGTGGTGGGCTTTGTGGTATTCCCCATCATTATCTGGAACGCCTATCAGCTGGTGTTCAGCCTGCCCACCTTCACCCTGCACTTCTACCCGGGCATGGCAGCCGCCAGCGTGGGCATCAGCGCCGCCGTCATCGGCTTTGCCACATGGTATGCCTGCCGTTCCAGTCTGGCCGAAAAGACCGCAGCTTTGCTGCTGCCCCGGGCTCCCGTGGCGGGCAAGCGCATCCTGATGGAGCGCATCACCCCGCTGTGGTCCCGGATGTCCTTCTCCCAAAAGACCACCGCCCGCAACCTGTTCCGGTATAAAAAGCGGTTCTTCATGACCGTGCTGGGCGTGGCGGGCTGCACCGCGCTGCTGCTCATCGGCTTCGGCATACAGGATTCCCTGCTGCCCATCGTCACGAAGCAGTCTACGGAGCTGACCCACAACGATATGTCCATCACCCTCAGCGACCCCAAAGCCCTGACCATGGAGCAGGGGCTGGCAGAGGAGCTGGACAGCAACAGCGCCGTGCAGAACTGGGGCGCGGTGTATACCAAATCCACCACCATCTACAATGCCGAAGGTGAGAGCGCCAGCGTGAGCATCGTGGCTGCGGCAAAGGACAGCGACCTGACCCGCTACGTCACCTTCCGCACCCGCAAGGGACACAAGGCCATCAGCTTTGACAGCGGCAGCGCCATCCTGACCGAAAAGACCGCCGAGAATCTGGGGCTGCACACCGGCGATACCTTCTGGGTGGAGAACGCCGAGGGCACCCGGGTGGAGCTGACCCTGACCGGCATCACGGAAAACTATATGTTCACCCGGCTGTACCTCCCCCGCGCACAGCTGGAAAGCCTGCTGGGCACGGAGGATATCCCGTGGAACACGGTCTATGGCCAGACCACCTGCACCGATGCTGCCGGGTACAACGCCCTGCGCACCGACCTGCTGGACTGCAACTACGTCAGCAGCATCAGCTTTACCGAGGACACCACCGAGCTGTTCGATAACCTCATCGTCAGTCTGGGCTATGTGGTGGTGCTGATCATCATCTGCGCGGCGGCGCTGGCGGCAGTGGTGCTGTATAACCTCATCAGCGTCAACCTTGGGGAGCGCAAAAAGGAGCTGGCGACCATCAAGGTGCTGGGCTTCTACGATCAGGAGGTGTACCGCTACATCTTCCGCGAGATCGAGCTGCTGGCGCTTATCGGCTCCGGCGTGGGTCTGGCACTGGGGGTGCCGCTGCACAAGTTCATTGTGTTGACCGTGGAGATGGATCAGCTCATGTTCATCCGCACCATTGCGCCCCGCAGCTACCTGCTGGCGGTGGCGCTGACCATGGTGTTTACCGTGGTGGTCTGCTTTGTCATGCGGCGGCACGTCCGGCGCATCAGCATGGTGGAAAGCATGAAGGCTCCGGAGTAAAATTACAAAGCAAAACCATAAAAAGCACCCCCTGCGGCCTGTACGGGCAGACCGCAGGGGGTGCTTGGCTTTTCAGATGCGCAGGGAATTAGAGGCACACATACTTGAGGATGAACAGCACGGTGAGCACATACATCAGCGGGCTGATCTTCTTCTCCTTGGCCTTGCCGGTGATTACATTGATGATGGTCCAGGAGATGATGCCGATGGCGATACCCTCGGAGATGCTGTAAGCGGTGGGCATAGCCAGAATGGTCAGGAAGGCGGGGATGCCCTCGCTGGGATCATTGAAGTCGATCTTGATGGCAGAGCCCATCATGTAGAAGCCCACGATGATCAGAGCCGGAGCGGTAGCAAAGCTGGGAATGGTGAGGAACAGCGGGCTGAAGATGGTAGCCAGCAGGAACAGCACGCCGGTGGTCATAGCGGTCAGACCGGTGCGGCCGCCCTCGGTAACGCCGGAGGCGCTCTCCACGAAGGTGGTGGTGGTGGAAGTACCCAGCACAGCGCCCACGCAGGTGCCGATGGAGTCTGCCATCAGTGCGCCCTTGATGTTGGGCAGACGGCCGTCCTCGTCCAGCATATCAGCCTTGGAGGCCACGCCAATCAGGGTGCCCAGCGTGTCGAACAGGTCCACAAAGAGGAAGGAGAACATCACGGCGAAGAAGTTCAGCAGGCCGACACCGGAGAAGTCGGTCTTGAACACCTGACCAAAGGTCTCGCCCAGTGCGGAGAAGTCGAAGCTGACAAAGGCGGTGGGGATGACGGAGTACATACCGGCATCCACATCGGGGACGTAGATACCGGTCAGCTCGCACACGATGCCCAGCAGCCAGGTGATCAGGATGCCGTACAGGATGCCGCCCTTGACCTTTTTGACCAGCAGAATGGCGGTGATGACCACACCCAGCAGAGCAAGGATGGCGCCCACGCCCACGCTGTGGAAGGTTGCGCCCTTGAAGTGCTGGTAGGTGACCAGCGTGGAATCGCTGTTGACGATCAGCTTGGCGTTCTGCAGGCCGACAAAGGCCACGAACAGGCCGATGCCCACGCTGACGGCGCTCTTCAGGGTCATGGGAATGGCGTTGAAGATGCCCTCACGCACATTGGTCAGGGACAGTGCAATGAAGATGACGCCCTCAACAAAGACGGCCATCAGAGCCAGCTGCCAGCTGTAACCCATGGTCAGCACGACCGTGTAGGCAAAGTAGGCGTTCAGGCCCATGCCGGGAGCCAGGGCAAAGGGGTAGTTGGCCAGCACAGCCATCAGTGCGGTGGCAATAAAGGATGCCAGCGCGGTGGCGATCAGCACAGCCTTGGAATCCATGCCTGCTGCGGACAGGATGTTGGGGTTGACGGCAAGGATGTAAGCCATGGTCATGAAGGTAGTGATACCAGCCATGATCTCGGTCTTTACATCGGTGTGGTTTTCTTTCAGGTGAAAGAACTTTTCTAACATGAGAAACCTCCTGCTTCCAATAAAACACTCCGCCGGTTGCGGACGGCGGAGAAAGAACAGCTCCCATTCTATCAGCTGAAAACGTTTTTGTCCACACCAGAAACACACAAATTTCGCAATTTGTTCGAATTTTCTTAAATAAGTATGACTTATCTCACAAAAAATCTAGCATATTTTAGTAATTTGGACGGAATGCAGGCGATATGTGCAGAAAAAATGTGTGAGGGAAAAAAGTAGTTCCGAAACGCCCTGCGGGTGTTTCGGAACTACAAATAAAATATTTTTTACAAATTACCGGCGCTTACAGCGTCTCTACCCGATCGAACAGATCCTTTGCGGCTTCCACGGCGTCCTTGCTGCCAAAGGCCACCCGCACGCCGCCGGACAGCACATCAGACAGGGCAGCGGCCTGTGCTTTGAGCAGGGCAGCGTCCACGCTGCACAGCGCCTTGCGGTCGGCGGCGAGCATCTCGTCCGTGATGCCGCAGAAGTACCGGTGATCCAGCTCCCGGGCGGCGGCACGCGCCTTGCGGGGCGTGTCCAGCTTGGCAGCAGTGCCTACGATGAACTCGTCCAGATCCCGGGCGGTGTAGTCCCGGGCGGCAAGGGCGGCGGGGGCGTGTGTAAAGGTATCGTAGCTTTCCCGCAGGTGGGGGTCCCGGTAGGTGTACAAAAACTCGATGCCGTCGGCACAGAGCATTCCTGTGCCGTAGGCACCGCCCACCTCCCGGATGGTGTGCCACAGGTATTCGTAGCTCATCACCCGCGCCAGCACCCGGCGGCGGCTGTCCCGGGGCATGGGCCAAGCCAGCACATCGTAGTTCACGCCGCCGTCAATGATAAAGGCTTCGTTCACCGGGGGTGTCAGGGGCTGGGTGTAGGGCTGCGCCGGGGTGCGCCGGGCGGCGGCAAAGCGGCTTTCCGGCAGCAGGGTGCGCAGCTTTTCCAGTGCGTCCTCGGTGCCGTGCAGGCTGACGGTCAGGGCGGCGTTTTGCAGCACCCGGCAGCGCACAGCATCCAGCTTTGCGCCCAGTGCGGACCAGTCGGCCTTTTCCAGCAGATTGCACAGGAAGTGGTAGTAGCTCACGCCGGTGCAGGCTTCGTCCGCAGCGCCTTCTACATAATAATGGGCGCGGGCGCGGGTGGAGGCAAACTCATTGCCCTGCTGGATAAACAGCTGCTCCATGCGCAATTTCAGCTGGCTGACCACCCGGGCATAGGCTGCTTCGGCGGCAGCGCCGGTAAGGACGGTATCGTACAGCCACTCGCCGCCGATCTCCACCGCCTTTTCCAGGCTGCGTTCCAGCAGGCTCAGGCAGAGGGTGAGTTTTGCGTGGCAGGGAGCGCCCTCCTGCCGCCCGGTCCAGAGATCCAGCTGGGCGCGGCTGTCGCCCAGCCATGTGCTGCGCAGGGTGTTCAGCTGCTGGGCGGTATGGGCGGGGGTGTCCAGCTCGTCCAGCACATCGGTGAGCAGGTTCAGGTATTGCAGCTCCTCCGGGGTGACAGTGCCAAGATCATAGTAGAAATTCAGGTACAGGCTGCCGGCAGAGGGGTGGCGCAGCAGGGTGGCACCGGCCAGCTGCTCGGCGCTGCCCTGCGGGGTGGCATCGCCCGCGCCAAGGTCGGCGGCGGTGAGGGGGTGTTCCAGCACCAGCTTGCCGTCGGTGCGCACCGGGGCAGCGGCATCCTCAGTCTTGGGTGCGGTGGGGATTTGCAGCACCTGCACCGGGGCGGGGGCAAACAGCTCCCGCAGCAGGGTGTCGAACCATCCCTCTTCCAGCTTGCTGCGCAGGGCGGCAAAGAGCTTATCGGTGTGCAGCAGCAGGGCGGCATCGCCGGTGTGCAGCCAGCCGGTGGCGGCGTTGATGGCGTCCAGTACGCCGTCCGGCAGGCTGCCCGGGCGTTCCAGCGAGGCAAACTCGGCCTCGTTCAAAGCGGCCAGCAGCAGGTCGTGAGGAATGCCGGTCTTTAGCAGCTCGTCCACAGCCTTGCGTACAGCGGGGGCAAATTTGCGGGCAGAATCCACCGTAGCGCCGCGCAGCAGCAGCTCCAAGGTGGGCTGCAGGGTGCTGTCGTCAAAGCCGATGTCGATATCTGCGCCCAGCTGCTCGGCCAGCAGCGCGGCCTTGAGGGGGGAGCTGTTGGTGCTCAGCAGTGCACCCAGCAAAATCTCCACACCCAGCTGCCGCTCACGGTCGGCAAATGCGCCGGTGTACCATGCCAGTGCGCACTGCACCTCATCCGGCTTGGGTTGGTCGGTGTAGTAGGGCAGCTCCACGAATGCGCCGGGCTGCTCGTCCTGCATGGTCAGGCGGGGACGGGCAGCGGCCTTGGGCATCTTGGACAGGTAGTCCTTATCCAGCCGCGCCAGCTTATCGGCCATGTCCATCTTGCCGTACAGGGTGATGCAGCAGTTGTCGGCGCTGTAATGGCGGCGGTACACCCGCTGGTATTTCTCATAGGTCAGGGCGGGGATGGACACCGGGTCGCCGCCGGACACAAAGCCGTAAGCGGTATCCGGGAACATCGCCCGCTGCAGGGCGTTTTGCAGCTGAGCATCCGGGGAGGCCAGCGCACCCTGCATCTCATTGTAGACCACACCGCTGACCGTGCCGTCCGCATCCCGGTGCCAGCCCTCCTGCTCGAACACGGCAGAGTCCACCATAGCCAGCGGGCAGAACACCGCGTTCAGGTAAACGTCCATCAGGTTGCAGAAATCGGTCTCGTTGGGGGTGGCAAAGGGGTAGACCGTCTTGTCCGGGAAGGTCATCGCATTGAGGAAGGAAGCCATGCTGCTTTTGAGCAGCTGCACGAAGGGGGAGCTGACGGGGTATTTTTCGCTGCCCGCCAGCACGGAGTGCTCCAGAATGTGGAACACGCCGGTGTCATCGGAGGGGAAGGTGCCGAAGCCGATGCCAAAGGCCTTGTTGACGTCCTCGTTCTCCACCAGCAGCACGGCTGCGCCGCTGACGTCATGGGTGAGCAGGGTCAAAGTACCGTGCTGCTCGGGGCAGTCCTCGGTGCGCAGGACGGTATAACCGGGATAGTGTGCCATTTTTATTCTCCTTTACGGGATGTTTTTCACAGAGGATGCGCCTGCGGCTCAGCCGCCGAACAGGCCGAAAAAGCTGGTGTGGGTCACGCCCAGCACAAGAAAAAGGGCAATCAGGGCGAACAGCACGCCGATGATGATGTCCATCTGGTGCACCGTGAGCGGGAATTTATCGTAGAGTTTTTCCTTGGGGTTTACAAAGTCCTTGCGGCCGTTGTCCAGCAGGCGCTTTTTGCCCTGCTCAAAATCGGCCTTCTGCGCCTGCAATTCTGCCTGCTGGCGGGCAAGTTCTGCCTCGCGGGCGGCCAGTGCGGCCTCGCGGCGTTCAAGCTCGGTCTGGGTATCCGGGGTGAGCTGTGCCATGGAAAGTCCCTCCTGTAAGCATAAGATGTTTTCCTTATGATACCACAAAAATGTGGACAAAAAAAGCACCCGCAGTGCAAAGACTGCGGGTGCAAAGGGGGATGATGAGGAGATTACTTCTTAGCCAGATACTTGCGGATATCAATGGCGACAGCCACGATAATGACAAGACCCTGAACGATGTAGGTGTAGGAGGAGTTGACGTTCATGAACTGCAGAGCGACCTTCATCAGCTCAAAGACCAGAACGCCGACCAGAACGCCGGGCACGGTGCCGACGCCGCCGGTGGTGGAAACACCGCCGATGGTGCAGGCTGCGATGGCGTCCAGCTCATAGCCCTGTGCGGTATTGACGGATGCGCCGCCGGACTTTGCAGCCAGCAGGCAGCCGGCCAGACCGAACATGCAGGAGGCCAGGATGTAAATGCGGATCTTGGTGGCGTAGACGTTGACACCGGCAACCTCAGCAGCAGCCTCGTTGCCGCCGATGGCGTACATATACTTGCCGTGACGGGTCTTATTATACAGGAACCAGAAGCAGAAGGCCACGATCAGGGCGAACCAGATCAGCACGGGAATGGCAAGGAAGGTATCCTTTGCCAGTGCGGTGAAGTTGGAGTTCAGAGAGCCGATGGGGGTACCGCCGGTGTACACAAGGCAGATACCGTAGACCACCTGCTGCATACCCAAGGTAGCAATGAAGGGCTGCACCTTCAGGTAGCTGACCACCAGACCGTTGCACAGACCCACGATGGCGCAGATGGCAATGACCAGAATGAACACCACGGGGGTGGACAGGGTGGGCATATTGGGATAGAACTTGCCGGAAGCGCCTTCGGTCTGCGCAAAAATGCAGGCAAGGCAGGCGGCAAAACCAGCCAGACGGCCAGCGGACAGGTCGTTACCGGTGGTGATCAGGCAGCCGGAAATGCCCAGCGCGATGATGTAGCGGATGGACACGTTCTTGAACAGGTTGATCATGTTGGTGCCGGAGAAGAAGTTGGGGTGAATGATGCCAACGATCAGGGTGACGGCCAGCATCATCATGATAATGGCGTTGTTGCTGAGCCACTTGCCCACAGCCTTGCCATTCAATTTTTTGGTAGCTTCCACGATAGACAGCCTCCTTATTTACTGATTTGCCGCAGCGGTGGGTGCGGTCTCGAACTGGGTAGCCAGTGCCATGATGTTTTCCTGTGTAGCGTCCTTGCCGTCGATGAAGCCGGTGATGCGGCCATCGCACATGACCATGACACGGTTGGACATACCAATGATCTCGCTCATTTCAGAGGAGATCATGATAATGCTCTTGCCCTGCTTGGCCAGATCGGCGATGATGCAGTAAATTTCGTACTTTGCACCGACGTCGATGCCGCGGGTAGGCTCGTCCAGAATGAGCACATCGGGGTTGTTGGCAAGCCAGCGGGCGATCAGCACCTTCTGCTGGTTGCCGCCGGAAAGGCTCTTGATCTGGGTCTTGGGGCTGGGCACCTTGATGGCCATCTTTTCCTTGTTGGTAGCCACCAGATCCAAAATCTTCTGGTTGTCCAGCATGATGGGGCCCTTGCGCAGGGCGTCCAGAGAAGCGATGGAGATGTTATCGGCAACGCTCAGCACGCCCAGAATGCCGGTGGCACGGCGGTCCTCGGTCAGCAGAGCAACGCTCTTGCGGATGGCGTCGCGGGGCTGCTTGATGTTGACCTCTTCACCCTTGATCCACACCTTACCGGAGGTATGGGCACGCAGGCCGAAGATGCCTTCCATCAGCTCGGTACGCTGTGCGCCCACCAGACCGGCAACGCCCAGGATCTCGCCCTTTTTCAGCTGCAGCGTTACGTCGTCGTTTGCGATGATACCCGGGAACTCTTTGGTGATGTTGCACATCTCGATGATATACTCGTCCATACAGTCACTCCTATGCTGTTTTTTCCTGCCAAGGACATGCCTTTTGATATTTGCATATATCGGATCATACTAGGACGCCGCCGAAAGAC
>ENA-UEPQ01001396-UEPQ01001396.1-human-gut-metagenome-genome-assembly--contig:-NODE-1396-length-10551-cov-5.812393_pt1 | contig 10551 bp, 8 predicted proteins | sample MGYA00242903_ERZ507922 | MGnify/ENA primary metagenome ERZ507922 (study PRJEB26167, sample SAMN06115483) | human gut metagenome | host: Homo sapiens | place: China:Sichuan | collected 2014-10-16... | reverse complement strand
CATCCTGGCGCTTGCTCGCATTGCCGATGCGCTCGGGAGAACTGATGGAGACGTTTGAAAAGCCCCTACCCGTTCCTTCAACCTATTCCAATTTGGCGATAAAGCTCGCGAACGACATCGGCCTGAAAACAAAGCAGTGCATGAAACAGAGGGGAAACTAAGAAGCGGGTAATTTTCGGCGTTTGGTGACCCGTTTTGAACGTCTCTGGGTACACCTTGGCTTCATTCAACTAAACTAGGTGCATTAGATTCGTCTTAGAAACATTTTGAAATGCCCTTTACTATGTCTTTCCCCGCAAAAGCGACAAAAAAGGCTCCTTTATGGGGGAGCCTTCCTTATCTACGATGTCTGCCGAGCTTTTTTCCAGTCGGCATACGTCGACAGGAGCAAGTCCATGTGGCGCGGAATCTGCACTTTCAGGTTATATTCCTCCACAATGCTCTGGCGGGCAGCCGCTCTCACCGGGCCCATGGCATCCGAGCGGGCCAACAGCTCCGTCGTCATATCGGCAAGCATGTCGTGATCCCAGAAGTCACACAGGAACCCGTTTTCGCCGTGCCTGACCACTTCCCGGACAGGTTCCGTATCCGAACTGACCAGCAGGCAGCCGCAGCTCATGGATTCGAACAGCCCCGCCGAAAGCGCGAACGGTGCCGTAAAATACACATGCACCGTGGAAGCCCGCAACAACAGCCGGTACTCCTCGTAAGGGCGGAACCCCACGAAATGGACACGGCGGGAATCGACAGGCACCTCTTCCCGCAGGCGCTCCAGCGAAACGGTCTCGTCGCTCCCCTGCCGCTCCGACGCCATGATCAGCACATGGCACTCGGGACGCGCCGCGAGCAACCGGGGCAAACTCCTGTAAAACTGGGGGAAACCACGAAAAGGCTCCAGCCCCCGGCCCGAAAACGTCACCAGTTCCTTGACGGTGGAAAGATCACATCCCTCGATACGGAAGCGCTCGGGCTTCGGGGAAAAGAAATCCGTGTCCACGCCTTCGTGGATCACGTGAATATGTTTTGCAATCTGCTGCGGGTACTGCTTTTTTTGCCAGCTCGTGGCCGTGACCACCAGATCGCATTCCGCAAGGGCATTGAGCTGGCAGAGGTTACGGACGCGGCTCTGGGCAAACTCCACGGCGGGCCGGGCCGCCCCTTGCGTGAAAAAGGTGTAATTGGCCCCTTTTGTATAATACCATTCCGCATACACGGCATGGAACGCCTGAGGGAAAATATCCTGCGCGAAAAAACTGCATCCCCATCGGGGATGGGCGTAGACGATATCCGGTTCAAAGCCGCCCTGTTGCAGCTTCAACAGCGCATTGGCAAAACGTGAACCGTAGCGCATCATCTGCAGCAATTCCCGCTCGGCCCTGTCCTTCGCCATAACCGGCTGGACGCCGGAAACCGTCAGATTCCGAACGCCGGGAATCCACACATCCCGCCTGCTCCGCTCCGAAAGGAACACGATTTCATTGCCGGGAAGCCCACCCAAGCGCGCCGCCAACTGCCGAAACGGCCCTGGAAACGTATGATGCAGAAAAAGGATGCGCATAGCCCACACCGGTCCCTTTGGTATCGCCTCGTCAGGCGTTTTCGTCAGCAAGACTTCTGACGAACTTTTCCCCCGCAGGCGTCTTCAAGTACTCACGCAACGCGTGCACAACATGTTGATCATACTTAGCCGATTCGGATTCCAGAATGTTCAGGGCCACGTCCACGGACTTGGCGTTACGATACGAGCGGGGCCGGATCAGCGCGCAGAACGTGTTCGCAACCGACAGGATACGGCCGCAAATGCCGATCTCGTCCCCGTGCAGCTTTTCGGGATACCCGGAACCGTCCATAAACTCGTTCATCTGGGAAATGGCTTCCACGACGGGCAGTTCGAAGTTGATGTTCTTCAAGGTCTCCCGGGCATATTCCACATGCCGCTCCATAGCCTGACGCTCTTCCGGCGTGAAGGCGCCGGGCTTGGTCAGCAGCTCGCGGGGCAACTGCATCTTGCCGATCTGCGACAGGCTGGCAGCCGTGCGGACGGTGCTCTCGTCTTCCTCGCTGAGGCCGAGGGTCTTGACCAAATCGCCGCCCAGGTTCGCCATATACGAGGACTGGCCGCCCAAGTACGGGTCGACGGCCTCGATGGCGTGCATGAACGCGGCGATGGTCTGCCGGACCATACGCTGGTTGCGCTCCTGCGCATCGACAAGCTGCGTGATGTCGCGGAACACCGAAACCGTACCGGTGATCACGCCGCTTTCGTTGCGGTACGGCGAGCACGTGATCTGATAGTGGTACTTCTTCGACTGCAGCCACATCACGTCCTTGAACATGAAAGACTGCTCGCTTTGGATGGCCACGTCCAGCTGCTTATACAGCCGCAAGGCGGTGTCATAGCCAAAAATCGCCGCGCAATCCATGCCCACAAGCTCTTCGTCGGAACGCCCAACCATACGCGCGAACGCCTGGTTGGCATACTGGACCATGCCGCCCTTGTCGGTCAGGACGATGCCGTCCACAAGCGCGCTGTTGATGCCGTCGAGGAGCTGCTTCTGCTGATTGGAAATCTGATACAACTGGAGCAGTTCGGCGCTCACATTCCGGGCGTTGCGCCCCACGAGCCACCACCAGACGGCCAGCAGGGCCAGCAGCACGACCACGACCGCAATGACCGCCCATATGACGATCGCATTGCGCTGCGCCAGGAAGGGCTTGAGCGCGGCCGCCACCGGCACTTCCTGCACGACCAGCCACGGCAGCTCGGGAACCTTTACGCCGATGCTGTATACTTCATCAGGCGAGCCGGCCTCCCCTCCCCGGATCCCGAACGGCAGGCTGTCGCTCTGCCCCAGCTGCCAGTCGGGCAAATTCTGGATATCCGCGGACAGGGGCAAAAGATCTTGCAGCTTGGTTCCGACGATCTGGAAAACGTGGGTAACGCCGAACGAGTTCTCGCCCTTCGCCGTATCAATCGTTTCACCGAGGCGGGAAGAAACCATCAGAGACAGCAGAAGCGTAGCCACCGGCTTTTCCGAGCGGTTTTCAACATACTGGGGGGCGAAGATGGGAACGACCAAATCAAGGACCAGCCCATTGCTGGTCTTGCGCACGGGCAGGATGCCCAACTTGCCCGACTCGACCGCCTGCCGGATGCCCTGCTGCTGTTCCAGCGAGAGCGCCGGGGGCGTGACGTCCGTGGAAAGGTACGTCTGGGCGTCCGCATTGGTGATACGGGCGCGCAGGAATCCGGAATAGGAAATGAATTCCTGCAAAAGGTTCTTCATGAGCGGAAGCTGGGAGGCCAGCTGCGACAGGTCGTCGTTCCCGGAGGGACTGTCCCCGGAGGCTTTCAGGAGCGGGGAGAGATCATTGCCCAGCCCGTTGACTTCCGAGGCGAACAGCCGGAAAAGATCCGCGCTGATCAGCCGGTTGGCCTGGTTCTGCATGGAGTTGAACCAAAGCGAAAGCGCGTTGGCCTTGTTCTGGGCCGTAAATTGCAGGCGGCGCTCCACATCCTGTTTGAGGGACGTTTCCGCCATGTTGATGTTGAACCATGCCAGACTGCCCGCAGCGCACAGCACAAGCACAAGAATGACGGCCATAAACCAGCCCATGCGCCTGTACGCCGCGGACTTGTTTCCCACCTTAGACTGGGGAATGACTTGTTCCATAACGCCCCTCTCTTTATCCGTTCCACTCGTCTGCATGGTCGTTCACTACACGTTCCAGCCGGAGCCCGACGGGCTAACGGCCCGTCTTTTTAGGAGCGGAAGGCGTCAAATGCGCCCACCGGTACTCCTCGTTCACTGAAAATTGCGGCCGATAATGCGAAAGCCGTTTGTGCGACAAGACCGCGTTGCTCAAATTGTCGAGTATCCATGCGTCCCCGTCCAGGTAGACGGCGGTGACGGCATGGTCGAGGTTGCGAAGCGTATCCTTCAGCACGACAATCCGCATCTGGGAAGCGGGAAAGCCCAGGTCGCGCAACGCGAAATACTTGGCAATGGCGAAATCCTCGCAGTCGCCCGACTTTTGAAAGAACTCCACGGGCGTCTCCCAATAGTCCATGACGCCCCATACATCCATATCGGTGCGGTAAGGCCATCTGTTGATCAACACGTTCACGGCCTTCACCTGCTCAAGCGGGGACATGCCCGACAGCTTCGCCTTGATGTCCTTCCATGCGCCCTGCCCGGGGAACTGCCGGTTAGCCACGTATCCCGGATTCTTCCGCTCCTTTTCCAGAACGGAGGTCCATTTCGGCATCTTCCCTATCTTGCTCCTCATCTCCAGCGTCCCGAACAGCCGTATGGGGCCGCCCTCTCCCCGCTTTCCAGCCGGGGCCGCCTGCGCCTCCGGTTCCCGCGCGGGCTCGGCCGGGGTTACGGCTGGAGGCGGGTCGGACGGCGCCGCAACCCGGGCACCCTCCGCCTTGTTCCTGTTCGACAGAAGCGAACCGACGGAACTCCGCTTGAGGAGTATTTCGTCGTCATCATCCGCAGCAAACGCGCCGGGATACGGCAATCCGACGAAAATACTTACTGCAAGCAGACCCGCGAGGACACGAAGCCACCTCCAGAGGATCATTTACCTTTCCCGCAAGGCGTTCTGCCGGGCCTTCAAAATCGGCTTCAAAATATAGTCGAGAACCGTCTTCTTGCCCGTCAGGATATCCACGGTCGTCACCATGCCGGGGATGATCGGCAACTGCTCCTTGCGGTACGAAATGGCGTTCTTGTGCGTGCGGACCTTGACCAGGTAGAAGAACTCGCCGCGCTTGTCCTCAATCGTATCGGCGCTGATCTGCTCGAGATCGGCCTCAAGCCCCCCGTAGATGGAAAAATCGTACGCGGAAATCTTGACCATCGCCTTCTGCCCCGGATGGAGGAAGGCCACGTCCGCGGGACGAACCCGGGCCTCGACCAACAGAGTATCGTCAAGCGGCACAATTTCCATGATTGCTTCGCCGGGTTTGACGACGCCGCCCACCGTGTTGATGTAAATCTGCTTGACGGTACCCCGGACGGGGGATTTCAATTCCGTCCGCGTCACCCGGTCGCCGCCGGCGGCAAGGGTTTCCTTCAGCGAATTGAGTTCCGTGCGGCGCTTGCTGATTTCGGCGTTGATTTCCGCTTCCATTTCCGCCTTGCGCAACGTCAAACGCTGCTTCGCCTCTTCGGCGGCGGCCTGCGCCTTGGGGATGGAAGACGCCAGCGATTCGATATCGCCTTGCAGCGACACGACCTTCTGCTCAAGCCCCAGGTAGTCGACGCGGGAATAAATCTTGCGCTGCATCAGCGGCGCGGCGATGTTCCGCTGTTCAACGGCAAGCGCAAGGCTGCGTTCGGTCTGGCGTTTCCTGCCGGTCAGTTCTTCGACTTCGCGCGAGCGCTGCTCATACTGCGATTGCAGCAGGCCCATTTCGGCGTTCTGCTGCTGTTCGCGGGCATGGAAGATGGCCATCTGGTCAGCGATGGCCTGCGGGTGCGAAACCGACAGTTCTTCCGGGAAGGCGGGCGATTCGCCTTTCAGCTCGGCGTCGAGGCGGATGATCGAAAGCTCGTTCTCCAAGATCCTGTTCTGGGCGTCGCGGTATTGGCTCTCGGCAAGTTTGTTGTCGAGCTGCGCAAGCGGCGTGCCCTTTTCAACGATTTCCCCTTCACCGACCAGGACGGCCCCCAGGATACCGCCTTCAAGGTTCTGGATGATCTGCGTGCGCTGCGACGAAATGACCTGCCCGTTGGCGTGGGTCACCTCATCGATTTCGGCAAAGTTCGCCCAGATGCCCAAAATGAGGAAAAAGAGGCCGACAGCCAATGAAAGGAAGCGCGCCCCGAGGCGCGGCTTGCGCGCCAGTGCGGCTTCCACCTCGTTGACGTAGGGGAGCTCCTCCGAACCGATGGCCTGGGTGCGGGTATCGTTTGGGAGTTGAGGCTGTTGCGGTTTTTCAGGTTGCTGCGGCATGACTCAATCCTTACTGTTCGGTCCGGGGCGCGGGCTGCTCGCGCAGGCGGCGCAACACTTCGTTCTTCGGACCATCCGCAATGATACGCCCACCTTCCATAACGATGAGCCTGTCCACGAGTTCCAACATGCTCAGCCGGTGCGTGATCAGGACCAGCGTCTTGTTGCCCATCACCGCTTTGAGGCGGTTTTTGATCATCTGCTCGGACGCATTGTCCATGTTGCTGGTCGGCTCGTCGAGGATCAGGATGTCCGGGTCCCGCACCAGCGCGCGGGCCAGGGCCACGGCCTGGCGCTGGCCGCCGGACAGGGACATGCCCCGCTCGCCGACCTGCGCCCCGAACCCGGCCGGGTTGGAACGGATGAACTCCGTCACGCCCGCCAGCGTGGACGCCCGCAGGATCATCTGGTCGTTGATGGTGGGATCGCCGAGCGCGATGTTATCCCGGATCGTGCCGTAAAAGAGCACCACGTCCTGCGGCAGGAAACCGACCCTGCCCCGGAGGTCCGCTTCGGCAAGCTGCCTGATGTCCACGCCGCCGAATTTCACGGCGCCGTCCCGGGGCTGGTACAGCCCGATCAGCATCTTGCCGAGCGTGGACTTGCCGGACCCCATCCGCCCGACGACGCCGACCTTCTCGCCGGGCTTGATGAACACGGAAATGTCCGTGAGGGCCAGACGTTCGGCGCCGGGGTAGGCAAACGCCAGATCCTCAAACGAGAACGAGGCGTCCAGCTTGCCGAACTCCACGTACTCGTTGTCGTTCTGGCCTTCGGAGGGAAGCTGCATCAGCAGATCGAGCGCCTGCAGGGACATGCGGGAATTTTGCAGTCGGGTGAGGAGGCTTGCGATCTGCATCAGCGGGGCCATTGCCCGGCCCACCAGAATGTTCGAGCCGATGAGCCCGCCCATCGTCATGGTGCCGTCGGCAATCCGATAGACTCCCCAGATGACCATGCCCACGGACACGGCCTGCGTGACCAGCGTAGAGATGGTGATGGCGAGATTGTTGTATTTTTTGGCCACGCTGCCGGCTTTGGCCGAAACTCCGACCACCTGTTCCCAGAGGTGCAGCATCCGGCTTTCGGCCATGCACGCCTTGAGAGTCTCCAGCCCGTTGACCAGTTCGACAAGCAGCGCATTCTTCTGCATGTTCTGCTTATAGCCCTGCTCCGCCGTGCGCTTGCCGGCCTCCTGCAGCACGATGCCCGTAATGATAAGCACGGGAATGGCGCACAGCGGCAGAATCACCAGCGGGCCGCCGATATATCCCAACAGGAGCAAAGCCACCACAAGGAACGGCAGGTCGATGAACGCCAGAAGCGTCGAGGAGCTGAAAAATTCGCGCAACGACTCGAATTCGCGCAGGTTGTTGACCAGCGCGCCGGTCGATTCGGGCTTGGCGTCCAGCCGCATGGTCAGCACTTTCTGCACCAGACGGCTGGAAAGCACGACGTCCGCGTTGCGGCCCGCCACGTCGACGAAGTAACTGCGCAGGTTGCGCAGCAGGAAATCGAAAAGGTAGGCTATCAGGATGCCTATGGCCAACACCCAGAGCGTATCCACCGCGTTGTTGGGAATCACGCGGTCGTACACGTTCATCACGAACAGGGGGCTGATGACGCCGATCAGGTTGATGACCACGCTGGCGAAGGCCACATGCCGATAAATCGGCATGTAGTAGAGCAGGACGTCCCAGAACCAGCGCTTCCCCTTGAGGAGCCGGATGCGGTCGGCCCGCTGGTCAAGCCGGGCCTCGCGCGTGGCGAAAATGGCGTATCCCGTGTACTCGTCCGCCAGCATCTGAAGGGGGACGGGCTGCACGCCCTCCCCCGTTTCCGGGAAAATCACTCCCGCCTTGCCGTCATCCAGGGACGTCAGGACGCACGAGCGGTCACGGGACAACAGAAGGATACACGGAAGCACCAGCGTGGAAATGTCCTGAAGGCTCTTCCGATAAACGATCTTCCCCTCAAGCCCCGCACGCTTTGCCGCGTGCAGGCAGGCCCCGGGAGAGACACGCCCCGTCCCGGCCAACCCCGCCATCAGAAACGCCGTGGAAACGGACTTGCCGCGAAGCCGCAGCAACGTAACCAAACTGTGCACCAGCGGCGGAATGAAATCCACGTCCGAAGGCGATAAACCGTCGTTGACCAGCGGGACAGGCTTCTTCTGTTCCGGCGTATCGGGCTCTCCCCCCTTCGGGGGTTGCATCACATCAGCCATGCGGACACTCTCAACGCAGGAACCTAGCGTTTTTCCTGCTGATTTCTGGGCGATTCATAAAGCGGATCTTCCTTGATGCCCAGTTCGGGAAGCAGCATGCCCGTGAGGGCATACAGTCTGTACGCGCCTACAACCACGTTGCCATTGGCTGTCGTGTACTGCGTGGACGAGTTGAAAAGCTCGCTTTCCGCATCAAGCACGTCGAGCAGGCTTCTTTCGCCCAGCTTGAACTGCTCGAGATACGCGTCGCGCGTCGCCGTGTTGTAGCCGATGGCTTCCTCATAATACTTCTTCTGTTCCTTGGCCGCCAGATACCGGGTCCATGTATTTTCGATTTCCAGAGCCAGTTCGTCGTGGAAATTATACAGCGTCTCCGTGGCCATCCTCGTGCGCGACTCGGCGGCTTCGGTTCCGGCCTTGTCCGCCCCGCTGTTGAACAGGTTCCAGCGCATGACAAGCCCGGCGTCCACGCCGGAAGTCCACTGGCTGCCGGGGCCGCTGCGGTCGGAGTAGGAGGGGCCGACTTCAAAATTGATTTTGGGATGGTAGGCGGATTCGGCCAGTTCCTTTTCCCCGCGCGCGGCCTTGATGTCGGACATATAGGCCTTCAGCTTCGGGTTGTTCTTGTCGGCGACCTCCATCACGGCGTCATAACCGGTATACATGGGTTCCGGGACATACACTTCAGCCAGCGAAGCGGGCACGGGCTTCCCGGTCAAACGGATGTAGGAAGCCTCACCTTCCCGGAGCGAGGCCTCGGCATCGGTGAGCGTGCTCTGGGCGCGGGCCAGGCGGCCTTTGGTCTGGGTCACGTCGGCGGAGGAGCCGGCCCCGAGTTCCACGCGCTCCTTCTGGGAGTCCAGGATCTCCACGTGCTGCCTCACGTTATCCTTGGCAAGCTGCAGGATCTCGCGGCGGCGGAGCAGGTCCACATGGGCAATGATGGCGTCCAGGGCGAACGACGTGGCGTTGTCGAGGACGCGGTAGGTCATGGAATCGACCGTCGCTTCGCCCGTGCGGACACGGCTGCGCGTGGCGAAACCGTCCCACAGCGGCTGCGTGAGCGTAAGGCTGATGCTGTTGGCCCCGTACATGTCCTTATCGGCGTTCAAAGGGCGCGTCGTCGTATTGCTCAGCCGGCTGGCGCCGGTACGCCCCCACGGCGTCGACGCTCGGGCCCCACCCCGCCTTGGCCCTGCGGAGCTCATGACGGACGACGTCAAGGTTCTCCTGCATGACCTTCAGGCCACGGTGCGACTGCAACGTATCTTCAACAGTTTGCTTTACGGTCACTTCCCCCGTGACCGTTTTTCCCGCATATGCCTGAGCGGCGGCCTTCTCCTGAGAAAAGGCCGATTCCGGCGAACACGCAAGCCCCAAGGCCCCCAGAAGCAGCAGCATCCTCAAATGCGAAGATTTCATTCACTATTCCCCTTTCCATTGTAACGAATCTGCTCTACAAAAAATGAACGGCTTTCCTAACGCGTTATCGACGCCAGAAAACCGAGTAATCCACTACACTATGGAAAAACCGATGTACAGCGCGAAATAACGGTTTAAGCCGCTTTACGGGCTTGTCAAGAGGAAAAGTGATGCCATCCTTTTTTACGCCGTCTTCGGCTTCTCTGCAACATTTTCTCCAAACATTGAGCCGTTTGGAAGAAGCCTTTTTATTATCACCACTTTCCGGACTTGAACAGGAAGGGGCCGTGCGCCGTATGCGTTTTGCCGTCGACGCGGGCCTGAAAGCGATGAAAGACCATCTTGCGGCATCCGGGCACCTTCCCGATACGCCCACCCCGCCCGCCGTCCTCGCCGCCGCGTGGCGGAGGCGGATCATCTTCGACGGGCACATCTGGATGGACATGCTCGCGCGCAGGAGCCAGCTTGCGAGGGACGACTCGCCGGAAACGCTCCAAGCCGCCGTGAAGGAACTGGAATCCCGCTTTCTCCCCGAACTCGCCCGCCTCCGGGATTGGCTTGTCCAGCATCCCTGTTCCGGGGAAAGAAAGCAATGACAAAAAAAGCGGCCCCGCCCCCTTGACGGAGCCTCCCTTTTTGTGGGAACATCTCTTCCACGGAGTTATACCATGATCTTTTCGTTTGCGCACTTTTACTATTATTATTCGGGACACCAGTTGCTGGCCCCGGATCGGATGTGCTGTGCGTAAATGAGACGTTCCGTAGCACATTGAGCTTTGTTCAGTAAGGACAAGCCACCGACCTCAAAGGGCCGGTGGCTTTTTTTGTACCTTTTTACCGCCGGGAGAAACCGTGATGCTTGCCGCCCTGACCAACCTGCCTATGGATGGAGCCGTTGGAGTCGCCCTCGTTTCCATGTTCGTGTCCTTTTCGAT
>ENA-UEPQ01001393-UEPQ01001393.1-human-gut-metagenome-genome-assembly--contig:-NODE-1393-length-10556-cov-143.843306_pt1 | contig 10556 bp, 6 predicted proteins | sample MGYA00242903_ERZ507922 | MGnify/ENA primary metagenome ERZ507922 (study PRJEB26167, sample SAMN06115483) | human gut metagenome | host: Homo sapiens | place: China:Sichuan | collected 2014-10-16... | reverse complement strand
AACGGCACGTACGGTGGTGTGAGAGGTCGGAAAACGAAAGTAGGAAGAAAACTACTTCGTTTTCCTCCTACTCGATTGTGTTACTGTTAGTAAGTATGAAACGGGGCTTTTTTATTCGATAATTTCTCCTTTTTCAGTGAAAAAGATGTTGGCTTCTGTACCTTCTTCATCTACCACTGCCACCTGATAAATCTTCACACCATCTTCGTCTTCCTGATAAGCTCACTCTTTACTGTATATTCACTAAAGTTTTTGGTCAGAGCGTCCTGTATAGCTTGAGGCAAGTCTTTTACTTCGATAGGAGTGTAATCGGCTACATTCAGTTGAATACTGATTTCATTTGTTGTTTTTGCATTTGCAAACGCTACTGATGATGTGCCTAATCCTGCTATTAATGCTATTGCTACAAAAATCTTTTTCATAATCGTAATTTTTTAAGTTTGACAATTGTTTCTGTAAATAGAAAGACAATGGCTGTACCAAACTTTTGTTCTGCGTTGTAAATTCTTGATTATTAATATTGTAATTAATTTCATACTTTCCTGTATATTGAAAAAGTGAGGATTTCTTCCTCGAACCTGTAGAGTTGAAAATGTGAAAGCCACGGAAAATCTACATGGAAAAAGTTAATTTTGTATGACCTTCTAATCGTTTGGCTTTATATGCCGGAATATAAATAGAAGATGAAAAAATGAAGTTTTTTCCGTAAGTTTGCTGTATGATAAGTAAGAAACAAATTATTTCAGATAAAGATTTTGGAAAGATACATTTCGTAGTACGTCGTTCAGCCCGTAATATAACGATGCGTGTAAAAGAAGACGGCTTGCATGTTACCACTCCTCCTTACCGGAGTATAACAGCATTACTTGAAGCAATTGCTCCTTTCCGTGAACGTTTGCGCAATGTCTGTTCAGAAGTAAAGCCGAAACCTTTCGATTTAAATTTCTCTATCGAAGCAGAATGTTTTCGATTAAAACTCGAAACTTCTCCATTGAAAAATTTTACAGTCAGTATGAGGGATGAAACGGTAGTGATAGCCTGTCCAGCTCATGCCGATTTTACAACAGACAGAGTCCAGACTTTAGTAAAAAATGCTGTTATGCGGGCGATGAGGAAAAAAGCAGAAGAATACTTGCCTCCTTTAGTACAGTACTGGTCGAGCTTGTTTGATTTACCTTATAATAAAGTAACGATATCAAAGGCTCGTTCTCGTTGGGGAAGTTGCTCTTCCAAACGGGATATAAGTCTGTCGTTTTACCTGATGCTTTTGCCGGCACATTTAATGGATTATGTGATTCTGCATGAGCTGGCACATACCCGCGAAATGAATCATGGTCCTAAGTTTTGGGAGTTGTTGAATCAGTTGACGGATGGCAAGGCTTTAGCATTGCGTAAAGAACTACGCATGCATCGTCCTGTATTTTAAGAATGGAGCAAATATGATTGACAGGGAACTGTCGTCATAAAAAATCTGCTGTTGACGATGATAACGGATAAGAAAAGTCAGTATATTCGCTGCCGATAAAGGAAAGATGCCAGAGTGACCGAATGGGCCGGACTCGAAATCCGGTGAACGGCTTGTCCGTTCCGTGGGTTTGAATCCCACTCTTTCCGCTTTTAAATTCGAAATATATTACCCATTCATTTTTTTCGTGAACTAAGTTAGCATCAAAAATAATACTTTGATGGCTGAACTAATTGACTCTATTTGCGCATAACAGCATTAATAAGGGAAAGCCTTTTATGAAGCAAAGAGGTTGCTTCATCCTTTAGCTGAATGAAAGCAAGCCTCTTTGTTTCATAAAAAACACGAGTATCAACTATTCTGTCCTTAAGTTGTTGATCGGGTTGCTATGTGCTGCTTTAAGTATCATACTACAACTGATTGCAAATATGATTATCAGTACAGCGAGTACGCATCCTCCAAACAGATACCATGTAAGAGAAATTTTAGTTGCAAACAACTCCAGTAATCGGGTACTGATAATTATTGCGAATATGCTTCCGGTTAGAACAGCAGGAATAGCTATTTTCAGGATATCTTTCAGGAAGATGAGTTGTACATCCTTTACTTGTGCTCCGTGAATGATACGGATAGCTATTTCCGAGCGTCGGCGGTTTACTTCATCACGGATATAGGCTATCAGTCCGATAAGTGCAATTACCAGAATACATAGTCCGACAAAGAGTATGCTGTTTCTCACGTGTAACAGCATGTTGTATTGATTAGTCATTTCCAGGTCGAGGCTATATACGTGTTTCTCCTGGCTGGGCATGGTACGGCTGACTATGTCTTGTACCTCCTTGATTTGTGCTGGACCCATTTCTTTCAAACGAATGTAAAGAAGATGGTTGGGATGTCTGTTATAGAACATCACTGTCGGACGCTCGTCGAAATCTTCCGCAACTTGAGAACCTAGATGAATTTCTTCGTAGATACCACAGATAGTGTACGGACCTTGATGTTCTGTGATAAAAACTTGTTTACCAACAGGAGAGCCCGTCCACCCGGCAAGTTTTTCCATTTGTTTGATAAAGTTACGGCTTACCATTACTTCCTGGCTGGCACTATCTCCCAGTTCAGTAGTAAAGGTACTTCCTTCTAGTACAGGAATACTGAAAACCTTATGATAGTCGGAACCCACGTCGTACATGTCGGCTATGTTCATATACTCTTTACCGCTTTGTGGGTCGTATACATTGTTTCCGCTGCATTTCATAAACATTTCCTGATATCCCCAGGTTACTCCGCTTACGTTGGGAAGTCTTTTTAACTCCTGTATGCAACGTTCACGTTCTACTGTTTGGGTTCCGGGCAGAGAAACGTAGAGCACATTTTTGTATTCGAAGCCAGTGCGGTAGTTTGTCAATGCCTGATACTGGAGGCCGATAACGGTAAGCAGACAGACAAAGAAAGTTGTCAGCATGAACTGTACGAATAAAAGTCCTAATTTCCACTGTCGTTTGTTTTCTGTGTATCGGCGGTAAGCGTAGGTGACAGGTATACGTGTATATATGTAGCCGGGCATTACACCGCAAATTATAGCAATGGCAATAACGACTATTAAACACAGAACTAAAGCTGTGGGAGAAAATAAGGCTTGCAAACTATGTCCCATTTGCTCCTGTAAAAAATCTTGCAGCCCGAAGATGATGAGTATGGCAAGTATCAGAGCGATGAAGCAGTGTAATACCGATTCAGCCAGTATCATGCGATAAATATCCTTACTTTCTGCTCCGTAACAGCGGTAAGTAGCAATGCTTTTAGCTCGTTTGACTACCGATGAAACAACCAGCAGGATATAATTCAGGACTGCTACTGCCAGCATAATAAAGGCAAAGGCCAGAAAAACGATATTCATGATACGATTGTATTCCGAAGACAGGAAGATCGTGTTTACAGGTTTCAGGTTCAGGTAAAACTGGCTGCCCGAGCGTTCTAGTTCTTCCATTGGAGCATTGGTATACAGCATATGCTTGATGTTGGGCTCCAATGTTTTCGGATCAGTACCCGGGTGTAGGCGGACATAGCCCGAATAACGGTCATTTCCTAGCCAGTTATCTCTTCCGTCCCCCATAATTTGTCCGATAGTAGGAAGAGCTACGGCAATGTCTATTTTCGGCAGATGAGTGTTTTCCGGGAAATCCTCAAAGACCCCTGCTACCGTAATGTGAAAGTTTGGGAAAACTTTCCATGTCAGCTGTTTGCCTAAAATATCATTACCCAGTACTTTCAGCAGTTTGGCTGAGATATAAGCATTGTTGGCTTTTTCCAGTCCGCTGTGTGGCTCTTCTCCCATTAAGATTTTTCGTGGAAAGACATCGAAGAATGAACTGTCACACAAATAAGCATTTCCTTTTATGATGCGTTGATCCTCAGTTGTTAACAACAGATCTTCATTCAGTATAGTAAAACGGGTTGCGGCTTCTACTTCTGGACAATATCGTTTGATACCCGGAGCAATGGCTCCCGATACACTGCTGTGGTTTAACCAATCACTACCTTGCTGCTTGTAATTTTCCTGTATGATATAAGTGTCTTCCAGATGGGGAATAAAGTTATCATACGACCGTTCGAAAATTACTTCGGCAAGCATTACCAGTCCGATAGCCATTCCTACACCCAGACAGAGAATTTTTATCAAGTTTCCTTCTCCTTTTCGAAAAAGATTCTGTAAAGCTCTTTTCATTGTTTGGCATGGATTGAAAGAAAGTAAGAAGGCACATCCGGACACACTTTCGGTGTACCTTCTTTTCATTGTATAAACTTAAGAGAGATTACATTTCACTGATGGATGATACGATCTGTCCATCGAACAGGTTGATGACACGGCTGGCAAATCCTGCATCACGCTGGCTATGGGTTACCATGACGATGGTAGTACCTTCTTTATTCAGTTCGGTAAGCAGCTCCATCACCTCCAGTCCGTTTTTAGAATCCAGGTTACCAGTCGGCTCGTCGGCAAGGATAATTTTCGGATTGGAAACTACGGCACGGGCGATAGCCACACGCTGTTGCTGACCACCGGATAGCTGTTGTGGATAATGTTTGGCACGATGACTGATATTCATGCGCGATAAAATTTCAGTTACTCGTTTCTTGCGCTCTTCCGCAGGAATATTCAGGTAAGTAAGAGGTAGCTCAACGTTTTCGAATACATTCAGTTCGTCTATCAGGTTGAAGCTTTGGAATACAAAACCAATACTTCCTTTACGTACATTGGTACGATCTTTTTCTTTCAGATGCCCTACCTCTTTATTGTCCAGATAATAGTTGCCCGAAGTCGGATTGTCCAGTAAGCCTAGGATGTTCAGTAAGGTTGATTTTCCGCATCCGGATGGTCCCATGATGGCGACGAATTCTTTTTCATTAACTTCCAGATTTACATTGTTTAAGGCAATTGTTTCTACTTCTGTAGTGCGGAATGTCTTGCAAAGGTTTTCAATTTTGATCATAGTGGTAAGTATTAAATTATTATTATATTATTCTATTTTTAAGTTCTCTGTCGGGTTGCTTGTTGCAGCACGGTAATTCTGTATAGTTACAATCGTAAGTGTAAGTATTATTATAATGGCAAAAGCTATCAGAAAAACCCACGGTGACAGGTTGATTCGGATAATAAAGTTTTGTAGCCATTTGTCCATGAAGAACCAGGCAAAGGGACTGGCGATGATTGAACAGATTGTTATGATGCGCAGGTAAGTACGGTTAAAGTTCCATAGAATATCAGAAGTTTTTGCTCCGTATACTTTGCGTATGCCGATTTCCTTACGCCGGTATGCTGTTTCGAAAATGGTCAGGCCAAATACTCCTACCAATGAGATAATGATAGCCAGCAAACTGAAGAGGGTAACCATGTACTGTTGATTGGTTTCTTTTTCATACAGTTGTTGGTAGTAGGTATTGAAGAAATTGACTTCTACCGGATATCCGGGGAAGATTTTCTCAGCGGTTTCGTGAATATGACGGAGAGCAGTAGAAACATCACTTCCTGCCTTAATACGGATATAGGCATAAGGCAGCTTGGTGAGTTGGGATTCTACTGTGAATAAAAATGGGCTATAGGCAAATGCATTGACCCGGCTTGAAGTAAAGATTACATCATCGATATATCCCACGATATAGTTACTCTTTGAGTGGTTTCCTCTAAAAGGAGTATCAGTAGGGATATGTTGTTCATCTTTGATGCGTTTAGTACCTAGGCAATAAGTGTATTTGTTGCTGGATATTGTATCCGAAGCTAGAAAGAAACGTCCTTCTAATAACTTAAATCCCATAACTTCACCAAAATCGGGTGAAACACGAATTTCATAATGATAAAACTCTTCTCCTTCATATTTTGATCCGGTCATACTATACACATCGCTAGCGCCTAGTTTGGTAGAAACATATGCAGTACCTTTAAATTCCGGGAATTTCTCAAGTTCATGTTTGAAAGTGGTGAATTGTGATAGTTCTTGTCCTTTGTGGGGAAGTCCGGCTATCACAATTTCGTCACGTGCAAATCCGGTATCTTGAATTTTCATGTATTGGTTTTGTTGCCAAATGAATGTGGCGCATACTAATAGAGCAAATGATATGATATATTGGAAGCTCGTAAGCAAGGTGCGGAATAATCTGCCTTTGGCCGAGAGAGCATAATTACCTTTCAGCATCAGAGCCGGAGGAAATGAAGTCATATACCATGCAGGGTATAGACCTGCTATTATACCGGTAAGCAAAGCAATGCCTCCTGATATCAGAATTACAGGTAGATAAGTAAAAAAGGAAGGCGTAAATCCTATCAGACTGAGTAGTTTCATGTGTGTTAGAATCCACACGATAAATAGTGAAAGTAACCATCCGATAAGGACGATGGCGATAGTTTCTGATATTAGTCCTATGCGGAGTTGGTTGACAGGGCTGCCCAATACTTTTTGAGTATTGATACTGCGAATACGCATCGGAGTGAGTGCGGTGCTGAAATTAATCAGGTTGATGGCAGCAATGCTGATAGTAAGAATGGCGATGGTAATCAGCAACCAGGTATGTTGGCGATCACCGACTTTATAGAAAATCCAGGGATTCGCTTCATAATAAACGTTGCGGATTGGCATTGCACAGACTTCTCGATCTGATTCAGAATAGATGGTCATGTTTTCTGCCAGATGACTGCTTTTAAGCTGTTCGTTTAAAGTTTGGATATTGATACCGGGTTTCATGCGGATGATAGCGTAGTAACTCTGAGTTCCCCAACGGTCTTTATTCTTTTGTTTATCGATATCACGGTAGATAACATTTTTAAACTGACTGTTTTCAGGAAAGTCTTTGTATACTCCAGTGATGAGCAGTTTCTTGTTTTCTGGCATATAGAGATAACTTCCTACGGCATTTCCTTTCGGGAAAAGCTTTCGGGCCTGGCTTTCAGATATAATAGCTCCTCCAGGCTGGCGTAATCCTTCATCATTTCCTGTTATGAATGCCATGCCGAGTGTTCGGGCAAAATCTGGGCTTACTACGGTAACAGGTTCGTAAATGTACTGGGGTTGCTTGGCATCGGTTGAGATAAGTTCTGCATAATTGGGAGAGCAATCAAAAAAAGCTCCACATTCGATTGCAGGTGTTTCTTCTATCACTCCTTCTACAAAAGGTCGGGGCAATACAATCAGTTCATTGGGGTGATGGTCTACACTGAGATTCAGTACAGCAATACGGTCGGAATCCGGATAACAAGTATCAAAGTTGTATTCGTAACTTACCTTCATTATGATCAGGATGAAGGCAGCAAAAGCTGTTGATAATCCCAACAGATTGAGTACGGAAGCTGTCCGAAAACGTTTGAGCGTGTAAAATAAGTTGCGTAATATTGTTTTCATAATGTTGCAATGTTATTCTGTTTTTAAGTTTTTTATCGGGTTACTTGTTGCAGCACGGTAATTCTGTATAGTGATGGTTATCAGTGTGATGAGGCTGATAATGATGCAGGTAAGAATGAACATCCACGGTGTGATGTCTATTCGTTCGGTAAATTGTTCCAGCCACTTGGATACGATATACCAAGCTATCGGGGTTGCAATAATGGAGCTGACTATTGATAGTGTGAGATACGATTGCCCGAATATCCAGAGAATTTGATAGGTGTGAGCTCCATATACTTTTCGGATGCCGATTTCTTTGCGGCGCTGTTCTGCTTCAAAGATGATAAGACCGAAAACTCCTACCAGTGAGATAAGGATGGCAAGCAAGCTGAATAAGGTGATCATCCGTTGCTGCTCAGCTTCTTTCTGATAAAGTTGGCTGTATACCTGATCATAGAATTTTACTTCAACAGGATAGCCGATAAAACATTTGGCTAATGTCTGGCGAATATGCTTCAAGGCTGTCCTCATATTGCTTCCGGCTTTTACGCGAATGTAGGCGAAAGGCAAAATATCACTACTGTATTTCCCGTTTGGACAGAATATATAGGGCAGTGCTTCAGAACGGAGCGAGGTGAACTGTACGTTGTTGACGTATCCTTTTAGCTTGACATTCATGCCCCAGACGAAGAAATCCAGTGTTGAGCCAGCCGGAATACCGGTTTTTTGCTGTAAATCCTGAGTTGCGATAAAGTTTAAATCATTATGAAGAATAGAGTCGCTGGGAAGAAAGTCTTCTCCTGATACTATTTTCATACCCATTACCTTACAGAAATTTGTTGTGACATCAATGTAGTAATGTCCGTACATTTTTTCTTTATATAAGAAAGCATATTGAGTATATCCGTTTTCTCCGCCCAGACTTGATTTGGCATAAGCTATGTCGTCTATTTCAGCAAAACTTTTTAGAGTATTTGTAAAATTGCGGTATTCGGAGCTTTGGTAAGGCATTTGTGGAAGAGAGGCAACTAGTATCTGGTCTTTATCGATGCCTGATATATAATTCTGCATAAAGCGGTTTTGTAAGAAAATGAATCCGGCTGTCACAATCAGAACAAATGAAACGATATACTGAAAACCGATAAGGAACATGCGGAGGCGTTTGCCTCTTCCGCTTAGGGCACAGTTTCCTTTCAATACGAGGGCCGGAGGGAAAGAAGTCATGTACCATGCTGGATAGACTCCGGCAATTACGCCTGTCACCAATGCGATGATTCCGGTGTATCCTATAATGTGCCAGTAGGTAATCAATGAAGGGGTGAATCCCATAAAAGTGAGCATCTTCAGGCGTATGAGTATTTCGACAATGCCCAGTGATAAGAACCAGCTGATCAAGATGATGCCGACTGATTCGGTACTTAAGGCACGGCGTAATTCCCAGTTGCTGCTGCCCAATACTTTTTGAGTATTGATACTGCGCATGCGAACTGGTGCTAGGGCGGTACTGAAATTGATAAGATTAATGCAAGCGATAATGATAATCAGTAATCCGATACTTACGAGAAGAATCATTGTATTGCGGTTTCCTGTTTTGAGGTAATAGGATGCCGACATGTCATAATAGAGTTTTTGGATGGGGAATACATAAAGCCGTTGATTTCCTTTGTCTACAATATTCAGTCGTTTATTGGCTCCACTGGCTTCGATTTGTGAGTTGATATCAGTTGCGCTTACTCCCGGTTTCAGTCGGAAAAAGGCAAAAAAGTTCATACTTCCCCAGTCATCTTTCTGGAAATCACTCATCCGGATGAATATGTCATTTTTAAATTGGCAGTTTTCAGGAAGGTCTTTGAAGATTCCACATATTCTGAACTTGTCTATTCCTGCTACCAGTCCAGTATTGCCTTCCGTATAGAGATAGGAGCCCAAAGCGTTACCTTTTGGGAAAAGTTTATGGGCATAGCTTTCCGATATAATGATGCTTTCAGGCTTATCCATATCCTTGTCGCTTCCTTTTACGAACTGTAGTCCGATAACTTTTCCGAAATCAGGGTACACAGCCCACGGAGTTTCATAGAAATATTGCGGATTTTCAGGATTGGTGCAGAACGCTTGTTTCTGCCAGCAGGGAGCGTAGATGGTTCCATATTCGATGCCGGGTACTTGTTGGATGAGGAAATCGATTGGGCCTCTTGGAAGTAAAGTGATCGAATTATCTTTTTCTTCTCCAAAATTTAGCATGACCAGGCGGTCGGAGTCTGGATAACACGTATCAAAGTTGTATTCGTAGCTCGCTTTCATCATAATCAGCATGAAGGCAGCAAAAGCTGTTGATAATCCCAACAAGTTGAGTACGGAAGCTGTCCGAAAACGTTTAAGCGTATAAAATAGATTGCGTAATATTGTTTTCATGATGTTGCTATGTTATTTTTAAGTTTTTATAGGACTCTCATGGGTTACATTCCGTCTGATGAGTGTAAATTTCATCAGACGTTTCACATCTTTTGTTCCTATTTTAAAAAGTAAAATCTGTTTTTAATTCTTTCATAAATCTATTAGCCGTTTGCTTTTTATGATACAAACAGCGTGCCATTATATTAACTTGTTGTTAATCAGTATGCTATCTTTATGCTAGTTTTAAATGACTGTCTAATAATTTGACACAGGGTGTATGATTTTTAGACACTGTTATAAAAATATCTTCTCCCTTCTAAGTTTCAAGAGACTCTCGTCATGTTTATTTATAGAGTTCCGGTTTAGAGCGACACGAGATTCTTAAATAGCATGTTCATCGGACATGAATGGTATATTTTTACGTGAAGAAACAGTGCCGCTTTGTGTATTTCCGTCGGTACTGATAATCAGTCTGTTCGTTATGCTGAAAAAAATATGCTGTAATTTTAAAAAAAGAAGGTGTATTTTAGGTGAAAACATGCCGTTGTTTTGATGAAGAGAAGGCGTTGTTTTTCCATTGTGCCGCTTTTTGCGGATAATGCGGTGTGTTTTCCTTCGCGCACATGCGCCCGCCCGCGCAATAAATATTATTGTGCATGTTTTCCTCCTCCTTCTGCGTCCGGTAAAAAAATATGCCGCGTAACATAGCTGTTTTCCAGTGTCTTACGAAAAAACTTTCAGGAAAAGTCAAAAAAAAGTGGTGTAAAAGTTGGAGTTTGCGAAAAAGTGCGTAATTTTGCACCCGCTTTCGAGAGAGAAACGCG
>ENA-UEPQ01001389-UEPQ01001389.1-human-gut-metagenome-genome-assembly--contig:-NODE-1389-length-10577-cov-4.640762_pt1 | contig 10577 bp, 7 predicted proteins | sample MGYA00242903_ERZ507922 | MGnify/ENA primary metagenome ERZ507922 (study PRJEB26167, sample SAMN06115483) | human gut metagenome | host: Homo sapiens | place: China:Sichuan | collected 2014-10-16... | reverse complement strand
TTATTTCCAATCCACTTTTATGACAAAAAAAACTATGACTCTACAGAACAAAATGAACGAATAGAAAAAATTAAAAAAATGTCCTGCATCAGCTTTCAACAGTTGTTCTATATTTGCATTATAAAACGTGATATCCCTTTCTACATTATATGGGACAACCTCCTTCACCGGATAACGGCTAAAGCCGATATACTCTTCCCCTTCCATCACATACTGCAAATCAATATACCGACGATGGGATTCGAACAAGACATCTTCTTTTTTCTTTGTCCGGTATTCATCCACAGAGACAAACACGTCTTCGCTCAAAAACTTTTTTCCGACAATCAATGAATCCTTTTTTACACTACTCAGATAATCGAAAGCCAGTTTCCAACGCTCAGGATACCGCTTGTAGTGTTCCGCAAAGGAGAGTGTATCAATTGATTGGCTCGGAATGACGTTGGAAGAATACAACTCCTGTCGCCAGTTTGTTTCTGATTTCACTATTTTAGAATGACTTAGTTTCTTGCTTTTTCCACAAGATGTGATAGCTAAAAGTAAATACATAACCATTAATAAATTATATAATTTCATCTTTTTCTCCTATTTACAATATTTACGCTAATAAAACCTACTAAAAATATGACTATTGTACCTAACACAATTGTAAGATTGGTATGAAACGGGCTTTTAAACTTGCCCCAGAAGCTATCTGTAAAGAATATGGGTGAGAGGCTCATCCAAATAACTACAATAGCTCCGCATATAACCCCTAATATAGCATCCACATTACGGGCTTTCCGAGTGACATATCCCAATAAGAAGAGCCCCAATATTCCACCGCTGAATATGGAAGACAAACTCCACCAAACATCCAATACACTTTTCACATTAAGTAAGGCTAACGCCACGATAATCCCAATGATTCCGATGATGACATTTGAGCCATACAGTATACGCATCGATTGCTTTTCTGTAGGTTGCTCACAAGCGAATCTTTTATAATAGTCTGTAAGTATAATTGTGGCAGAACTGGTTATGCTAGTGGCGATAGTACTCATTCCTGCGGCAAATATAGATGCTATCAACAAGCCTGTTACCCCAGTTGGTAGCCCATGTACGATGAAATACGGAAATACAGAATCTCCCGTAATGTGGTCCGGCAACAATTCCGGTTGCATCTTATAATATGCATACAAAGCAGTACCTATCATAAAAAACACCATTGAAACCGGTATGAATAGATATCCTCCGAAGAGAGCAGAGAATTTGGCTTCCTTTTCATTCTTGGCTGTCAGATAACGCTGCACGTAGTTCTGGTCGATGCCATAGTTTTGCAAATTGATAAATATTCCATAAACTAAACATACCCAAAATGTGGAATCAGACAAACTGGAACCAAAACTCCCCAAACTGAATTTATTGTCTGCCATCGCAATATCAAACGTCTGTTTGGGCCCCTCCGGCATATCGAACAACAAGATAAGCATACAAATCAGTGCCCCACATATCAAAATGAAGCCTTGAATAGCTTCTGTCCATATAACTGCCTTCAATCCACCAAGCATTGAATATAGGATAATTACTATACCCGTAATTATAATAATCATTTTTATATCCCATCCAAGCAGAGCGTTCATCGGCAAAGCCAATAAATAAAGAATAGACCCCATACGAGCAATCTGAGTAAGCAAGTAACAAAAGGAAGCATAAGACCGTGCCCATATACCAAATCGCATTTCCAAAAAACTATATGCAGATACACTTCCTATGCTGCGATAAAAAGGGACAAAGTAACGGGCTGCAAAATAAGAAGCAATTGGGATAGAGAGGCTGAAGACAAATGCATTCCAATCTTCCATATAAGACTTCCCAGGATATGCCAGATAGCTTATACTACTTACATAAGTCGCGAAAATAGACATTCCGACAACCCATCCGGGAAGGCTTCGTCCGGCAGAAGTAAATTCATCAGAAGTACGTTTCTTGGAAAAGAAAGAACACCCAAATAGAACAATTCCTCCTGTAAATACCAAAAAAACTATTGTATCTAAGATTGTCATGTTATCGGGGTCTTATGGTTTTAAATCAAGGTTCATATTTAAACTATCCAATGCCTTCCTCACTTGCTCACGCTCCGCTTTCTCAAAATGATTAAACGGAGCTGCTACAAAGTCGTTGCATATTCCCAGTAAAGACAACGCACATTTCAATCCTTTCAAATAGCTGGAACCATATTTCCCTATCGTATATATGGTGGCGCTGATTTGCATTATGATTTTCTGTAGACGATACAGCTCTTCAAAATTATGTTCTTTTGCGGCATTATAAAGTTTCACGTACAATTCTGGGAACATGTTCGCACCTCCGTTTATACCTCCGTTTCCTCCCATCAAGACACTTTCACCAGTCACCTCCTCAGGCCCCACCAGCATTGAGAAGTCGTGACGGTCGCTCATCACATACATTACCGACTGAAAATAGACAAGGTTGGCCGAACTGTCTTTAAACCCTATCACCTTCGGATTCTCTGCAATACGCCGTATTGTCTGTGGGGCGAAGTTGACTTTGGTATGTGTAGGCATATTGTATAGGAAAAGAGGCAATGGTAATGCTTCAACCAGTTGTTCATAGAACTCGACCAATTCCGGTTGAGCAGAAGCAAAATAATATGGAGGGGCTGAAACAACAGCCTCCGCACCATAATCAGCAGCAATTTGAGACAGTCTGATACTCTCCACAATAGATGTATCCGAGATACAGACCAATACCGGTAATCGTCCAGCCGTAATGCGGCAGGTTTCCCGAATCATTTCTTGTCGCAATCTATAACTCAGGCATTGAGCTTCACCAGTTGTTCCCAAAATAAAGAGAGCATGTACTCCTCCATCTATAAGATGTTCAATCAGACATTCCAATCCCTTAATATCCAGCATATCGTTATTCAACAACGGAGTAACCAGTGGAGGGATTATACCCGACAACGGAGATTCTAATAATCTATTCATAATTTTATTCTTTTTAAGTTAGTTCATTATAGTTCGTACTTAATTCGCTATTCTTATTGTACAAGCTGACGGAAATCCTGCATTCGTCTCCTCGGATAACGTAAGACTGACGAGGAAACACACCTTTTTGAGTGAACGACTCCAGTTGGTCAAGTAAACAATTCCAGTCGGTCGGTTATCACAATATAGGAAATATCGCTTATATCAGTGCATTCCGCACCGTCTTCGTGTATATAGTCCAGCCTGCGGAAAGAAGGTCAGGAATCAGAAGAATATCCCCGGCTTTTCTCTAGCAAAAAGAAGAAGTGTCCCTAGATAAAAAAAAGAATAACTAATACCTTTTCATAGTCATATATGTTAAATCTAACAAAAGAAATAACTCCTTATGGAAGCTCCATCCTAAAAGGGGCAGCCGGCAAACCTTCCTTATTGTACAGATTCAGTTGTCCAGGATTGTCACTCCAGCCATATCTTACCGCTACAGGATGTAATAGAGTGTCATTCCATACAATGACGACATTTCCACTAATCTTCGCCTTAGCCCAAACAAACTTGTTATCTTTTCCTGCGATTGCAAAACCATTGATAAATTCATCACCATCCTTAGACACCAACCCCGACCCAACATTATCGAATGAGATGATAATCTTATTCTTCTTCGTTTTCATGGAGCGGAAAGTCGGGCCGTCAGCTACAATGTTCTTCTTCCCGTAATCGAGCTTTAGGGCATGAAGTGCCAACCGTTTGCCCACATCTTTTTTATTCTTGGGATGAATATCATCGGCCTCACCGATGTCGATGGTGACAGCCTGACCGGTTTTGGGCAAAGACAATGCCTGGGTTTGTGCCTCGCGTATTTCAGCCCATTTACTATCTTGCGGCATTTTGTCGATACTTCTGTAATTGGCCAGCTGTACCCAATAGAAAGAGAACTCGTTATTCCAACGGGCACGCCAATCACTAATGAGATTGGGAAATAGAGTCCGATACAAAGCAGGGTTGTAATCGTTACTTTCTCCTTGATACCAAATTACCCCCCTAATAGGAAGCCCAGTCAGTGGAGCAATCATTCCGTTGTACAATAGTGATGGATAGGCATTGGGACCGAATTCCACATAACCATATTTCCGGCTGTCCACGGCAACCTTATATTTCCACTCCTTGGCCAATGAGAGCTTTGTACCACCTATTTCTAAATAGAGCTGGTCTCTTTGCCCGCTAAAGCCTCCTTCACCGGAATAGTCACTGACACTAATGGTAATAACATTTTTGCCTTTTTTCAGAATACCTGTATCAAAGGCATACAAGCGTTCCTTCTGATAACCGGTTGTTCGCCCCACTTCGACCCCGTTAATCCAGGTGATATCCGCATCGTCAATTCTTCCCAATGACAATACAGCTTGTTTTCCCACCGGATTATCCGACAAGGTTATTTCAATGGAAAACCATACCGTACCATTCATATCAGTTAATGCTGTTCCCGACCATGCTTGGGGAAGACACATGCTTCCATCAAAGACAAGGCAAGAACCTGTAGCATACCATTTTTCCGTGATTCCTGGATCTACATTAAGAGCTTTCTCAAAAGCCGCTTTCCGAGTTAGATTGGTCTGTTCAAAACTGTCCATGTCTATTTTTTCCGATTCTGAAAGTTTTTGAGTAAACTCAGGTATATCACGGATACCGTCCGGACTGGTCCAGGTTTCAGCTACAGTACCTCCCCACGAGGAACATATAAGTCCAATAGGGATATGAGTATTCGAGTGGATCTCTTTACCGAAAAAATATCCTACGGCAGAGAAATCGCCTGCTGTGGAAGGCGAACAAGAATGCCATGCTCCCCCTACATCCATTTTCGGATGATTGCCTATAGCCCTTCCGACAGTGAACAGTCTGATGCCCGGATAGTCCGCACCGGATATTTCCACCATAGCATTGTTGGCATCATTGAGGTGGAATTCCATATTGGACTGCCCACTACATAACCATACGTCACCAATCAGAACATTGTTGAACTCAACTTCAGACTGTTCTCCTTTAACAACGAGTGTATAAGGACCTCCATAGGCCGAAGCGTCTAAATAAGTACTCCAGTTCCCGTCATTTGTCGCTATGGTCTTTCGGATTTGCCCTTTAAAGTGGATTTCAATCTTCTCATCAGCTCCTGCCCATCCCCATAAATGAATAGGGCAGTCCCGCTGAAGAACCATATTATCCGAAAAGAAGCTCGGCAACGTAACTTGTGCTCTTACAGGAAAAGTACACACGCTGCATAACAATACAAGAAACAATGTTTTAAGTCGCATATTATTGGATTATTTATTGGTTCTGAAACCCAAGAAACGATGAAATGTCAGATAATTGGCATTATGCTGGTTGTCCGCTTGACCGGTACGATCATCAGAGGCCGTTCGTGAGACTGCTATGATGTCATCTCCCTCAATTAGCCAGTCCAAGTACTGGAATCCATGATGGGAAATGTCGTCATGATGTAATAAGATGTCCTTGACATGCCATTGTTCCAGATTGTCTGACCAGCACAAGGCAATGGTATTCCGTGTCCGTTCATTATTCCCACCTCTATCTTCGGGTAACACATAATTGCTCAGTGTCCAGTATTTTTGACTGACAGAATCGTAACGGATAGTGAACTTCTTGCAGCCTCCAGGAAGATTGATGAATCCTTGCTGCGGATTAAAACTTAAAAGCCCCTCTTGCGAGATATCAACAGCTGCCGCCAAATCATCTTTCGAATAATGTACACGAAGAATGTTTTTCAAAGTATTGTCTTTGGCGACCACCATGTTTCCCTCAAGCCATGCCGAAGCTTCCGGCAGCCATGACTTGTCGAAAGGCAGTTCATTGCTTACCATCCAGTTATCGGCATTGAGCAAGTCGGCATCCTCGTCAACATGTACGGCCAATGCCTTGAAGTCACCCCAACCGTTTATTTTCCCTTGGTTCTCTAATGCTCTCCATATCTTGCCTTTGTGGAATATGACAGGGACAGGAGCGCAATGATAGAATCCTTCAAGAAGTAAACCGCTATTCCGATCCTTTGGAGTAGTCCACGAACGGCCCCCATCCATTGACCTTAATATGACAAAGTTGCCATATCCTTGGCTGCCTTTCGGACTTACCCCTATCAGATAAAGCTCCCTACCACGTGTAAACAAGGTTGCCCAATTGAGCCTGTCAATATGAGCGCAAACGTTCCACGTCGCCCCCTTGTCTATAGAACGATATACAAAAGTATCTGAAACGCGGCCGTTGCCAAAATAATCATGAGATGCCACATACGTTCCGTCTTCCAACACTGCAATACTTGGCGAGCCTACATAACGGTGTGTCGCAGCGATGGAATTGTGTATGACAGTCCCTGGAGGAGGCATAAAAGGTTTTGCCGTAAGAGCCTTTATTGTTGCCGTTTCTTGTATAGAAAAGGGCGTACCGTCTTTTCGCAATATGTCGTGAAACCATACAGACGGTTCGCTTCCGTCTCTTATCGGCTGGTCCCATGCATAGATAGTATTGGTTTTCCCCGCGACAAATCCCCAGTTGATAGCACCGACCGCATTCTTTTTCAGCATGGGCATGATGGTCTGGAATGTACTGCAGTCCCTGCGGTTCATATATTCCGTACATACCATAGGTCGTCCATATTGTTTCAGTCTATCTATCTCCTTTTGGTGGGACAACGAATCCGAATAATTGTGATAGGTTATCAAATCGGAGTTCTCCAGAAGGAAATTCTTTATTTTTGAGGTGCTTCCTCCCCATATTCCGGCAGTCAGCGGTTGTGAAGGATTAACCGAACGTGCCCATTCGAATACTTTTCTCAGTAGTGGCAGGCTCCTATTCTTGTAGTTGCTGTTTCCGGCTTCATTATACAGATCCCAAAAAACAATTCGTTCATCCCCAGAAAAGGTAAAAAGAATGTCCTTTACATATTCCTCCAGTGTTTGTATCAGCTCTGCCCTTTCGTACAATAAATCGCCTGGATCGCGTACCCAGCCGGAATTGTGTACTCCTGGTACGGGAGCAGGCTGTTCTCCTGCCTTGTAAGTGGGATTCCAACAATCATCAAAGAACACAAAGGCGGTGGAGATTCCATATTTCCCTGAAATGGAGAGATATTCTTTAACTCTTTCCTTGAATCCCTCTTTATCTGTTTCCCAGGCCAGATGATGCAGATAGACCCTCATGCAGTTGAAACCGAGAGCCGCTGCCCAACTTAGTTCCCGGTTGATGGTTATGGGGTCGAATGATTCCTTTTGCCACATTTCCAACTGGTTAACAGCAGTGCTTGGTTGGAAGTTGCACCCCCTCAACCATTCCCGTTGGGCATACCATGCGTTGATTTTGTTTGCCGGCCATCGGGTAGTATAGTCTTTACCTGCAATGGACGGTATGTGTAATAATACTATAGTGAATAGTAGTAAATATTTCTTCATATCTTATCTTTTTATTATTTTGCAATTGAATATCGGTCCAGCTACACTCCTGTTGTCAAGAGCCTTAAAGGATACTGTTATTTTCTTCTTGTTTTCAGTCAACTCAAAAGGAATGTGATATAACTTGTCCACAAAAGTATTTCCCCACCAGTGGATAATGACCGTTGCAATGGAGGTGCCGTCTATCTCAACGTTGAATTTATAGATGTCTCCCAAATTTCCCCAGTAACTAACTAACAGATCCTGAGAAATGTCCGGACGAACTTCCATCTCGAACGAAAACCATCCTCCGTTGACCGCTTTCCGAAATTTTCGGCCATTGAGTTCTCCGGTTCTGGCCTTTTCTCCTTTGAAGCCATGGTCACGTTCCGGCTGCATCTCTCCTGGCTGAAAGCTTGACACCGTCTGTTCCTTTATCCATTTTTCCCTATCTTGTTTCATCATAATCTCATCCTTTCTGGCTGTCCATTCTTCAATGGTGTAATGTTCAAAGTAGACCATCAGAGGTTTTCCACCCATTTGATAATAAGGCTTCATCTTTATGGAACAAGGACGGGCCGCTTCCAGGATAAACTCCAAAGGTTTGCCTGCAGGTTTCAAAGAGAGGGAGGCATTTTCTATGTCATCTGTAACCACGATAGGGAAATGGGAATAATTTTTTCCTTCAAAATCAGCAGACAAAACAATTGGACCGTACAGATAGGCCCTTAATCTGTCATTGCCCAATGCGGCTTCCGAAGTCACTTTCTTAGGAATGACAATACTAATTCTGTCTCCGTCTTTCCATTTTCTGGTGATAGGGATGTATTCTCCGGGAACCGCACAGACGGTTTGCCGCTGCCCGTTGACAAAAAGGGAGACATTGTCTTCTGCCCATCCCGGATAACGCAGATTAAGGGTAAATTTCTGTTTCCCTGAGGAAGAATTGACCATGTAACGGACAGTGTCCGATGCCGGATAGGCTGTCTTCTGTTCGAAACGTATCCCCCTCGCTTTCCAATCCAATACAGACGGGATAAAGAGATTCACATAAAGATTATCCTTTTCGTCCGTATGATAGATAAATTCACCATACCGCACATGATTCTCCAAACCAGTGCCTACACAGCACCAGAACGAGTCGAATGGGGTGGAATAATTGCGTTGTGAACCTGCGGAAAGAGGAGACATATAGCAGACCATACCATCTTCAGGATTCTGTGATGCCAGTATTTGATTATACAAGGCACGCTCATAATAATCGGCCTTGGAAATGTCGGGCTTCAGGCAGAAAAGGTGTTTGGTCAGCTTCAACATGTTGTATGTGTTACAGTTTTCACATGTCTTATCAGTGATTCGGTCACAAATCCGTCCCGGTACACCAAAATGCTCAGCCTCACTATTTCCACCAATTACATACGAATGGTTGTGGACGACCGTATGCCAGAAGAAGTCGGCTATATCATATAATTTTTTATTGCCGGTCAACTCATATTGGCGGATAACGCCTACCACTTTAGGAATCTGTGTGTTGGCATGCTTGCCTTTCAGTTCATCTTTTGAGACAGCCAGCGGCTCTACAAAAGCTTTATGGTTCAGACGCAAAGAAAGCTCCAAGAATTTCCTGTCACCGGTCAAACTGTAGAGTTCCGCCATCGATTCATTGATTCCTCCATGCTCACAAGTTAGGACTTTCTGTATCTGTGCATCACTCAACTGCGCGAAAAGGACATATAGTCCTTCTGCCAGTTGAGAAAGCACCTTATAGGCTTGTCGGTCTGATGTATAATGATATACGTCTATCAGTCCGGCACACAGCTTATGCATGGTATAGAACGGTACCCAACTGCCGTTCAAGTCAAAGCCTTCTGTCCGAATATTCCCACGATATATTTCCTGGAACAACTTTTTAGCATTCGGGAAAGCAGCGAACAAACCATGGAAGTCGAATGCCTGCTGGCAAACATCCAGTTCATTCACACTATATCTGATACGCTCAAGCGCTCCTTCGTCATCTGTTGAAGCGTACATCATCGCTAAAGCGGAAAGATAGTGTCCCAAAGTCTGTCCTGCCACTCCCCGACTTTCCCATCCCCCATATTTAGAAGCTTTTTGTGCCAATCCCGCTTCCTGCCTGAATCCTGACAACAGTCTGTCAGGATTCAGAGAAAACAGCCATTGCTTATCCAGCAGCAAGGCATTTCTAAAAGGACTTTCCGTCAGTCTGATGTCTGACAATTCAAACTCCTTCAGTTCGCCTATAGTCTGCTTTGCTATGCGTCCGTATGTATGCAATATAGAGATTGCGAAAAAAAAGATGCATCCAAAAAGATTCTTCATACTTTCTGCTTTTTAAGCCCAAACACCCCGCCATCGCTTTCCTGCCTATTATGAAATCGAGTATAAAACAACCAAATACTGATGACGGTGTATTTGTATTCGGTTTGATCACAAGAAGAATTACTTAAAAAGGAAATTACTTCCAAAGTTCATTTTGTTCCAACAAGTCGTTTATTTCAATTTCCTTTTCCGGCAATGGCCATACCAAGCTTTTCTGTCCCAAATAGTGCCTCAGGTTGACCGGAACAAAAATCTCTCCCCATGCTCTTTCCAACTCTCCCCAACGTATCAGATCATAATAGCGATGGCCTTCGTATACAAGTTCAATTCTTCTTTCATGTTTTATGATTTCAAATAGTTCGTCACTATTCAATCTTTTTGTTTTTCCTTCAACGTCCTGAACTATAGGCATCATGACAGTGGGACGTTGTCTTATCTGGTTTATGAGTCCCAATACTTCATCATAATCATAATTACCACTCCTGACCAAAGCTTCAGCTCTCATCAACAGAATGTCTGCATAACGAAGGGTGTATACGTCTTGGGGCATATCTTCCATCTCCAAATCTGTTTCTTCCACCCATTTACGGAAATGACAACGTGTCAGAGTGTAATTCTTGGCATCATACAGTGCTTGTCCATTTTCTATAATTTCACCCTTAATCCAGGGAGTTCGGTGAGTTATAATGGAAAATCCCATACGTGGGTCTCTATTTACATATCGTTGTGTATCCTTAAGAAAATGTAAATGTTTCATTTTGTATAGATTAAGATTTGTTCTATTACAAAATTAAACGAGAAACAGAGGACAGAA
>ENA-UEPQ01001384-UEPQ01001384.1-human-gut-metagenome-genome-assembly--contig:-NODE-1384-length-10595-cov-19.945142_pt1 | contig 10595 bp, 10 predicted proteins | sample MGYA00242903_ERZ507922 | MGnify/ENA primary metagenome ERZ507922 (study PRJEB26167, sample SAMN06115483) | human gut metagenome | host: Homo sapiens | place: China:Sichuan | collected 2014-10-16... | reverse complement strand
ACTCCCACCACCTGCACCATATTCTTGTGCATTCTTGCTCCCAAATATTGCGAACAGAGTACGGAAGTTCCTATATTAATCACCTCGAATATCAGGAAAGCAAACATGATGAGCTGGTTGACCACCCCGACGGCAGCCACACTATTGTCTGAATACTGACTCAGCATCACGGTATCTACCGCGCCCAGCATCATAATCAGCAATGTTTCAATGAAAATAGGAACCGCCAGTCTGGCAAGGTTCTTTCGTACACTTCTCGGTTCTTGAATTACGTCCACTTGTTACCCTTGATTTTCGGGGTGCAAAGGTACAGACTTTTCACGATGTAACGGTTTGATTTATATCAAGAAATACGAACTTAAGATTTTTACAAGGAGATAAACAGGAATCTGATCTTTTCTTTTTATCTTTAGAACCGAATCTTAAATCAACATATTAACATGAAAAAAGGACTCCTCTTGTTATCTGCAATTCTTGCATTGGGCTCCCTGTCTTCATCCGCCCAAAGAAGAACGGCTACCATGACTGATGAAGAAATGTACCTTGATGCCATGCATCGTAACATCACTACCGAAAAGATTTTCGGTTATGTAAAGCAACTTTCAGACCCGGCCTTGGAGGGACGACTCGCAGGTTCGCCCGGAATGGCTAAAGCTGTAGATATCGTAAAAGGATATTTTAAAGAGTGGAAACTAATACCTCGTGGTGAGAATGGTTCCTACATACAGCTATTCCCCCACCCTTGTGTAGAGATACAACCGGGAAGCACTATGGATATCCTATTTCCTGTCACCCAAGACAAGAAAAAAACTGTATGGATCTCCAAGACATACCCTTGGGCAGATGGTTGGTTTGCCGGAGGAATGACCAGTAACGGAGAAGTGACAGCCGATGTGGTATATGCCGGATTTGGCGTTACAGCACCCGAATTAGGATATGATGATTACAAAGACATAGATGTAAAAGGCAAGATTGTGCTGGTAGAGGGAGAAACACCCAATATAAGCCGTAACCCCGATTCACTGGCCATGTGGTACAAACATACTTTGCACCAAACCAAGCTGAACAACGCTGCAGCCCATGGTGCGGCAGGCTTGTTATACAAATGGGTTCCCGGTCCGAATGCCCCCTATAATCCGGGATTTGTCTATTGTCATGTTACAGACACTGTGGTCAATGATATTTTCAGGGGAACAGGCAAGACCTATAAAGAAACCATCCGGCAGATTTATAAGACTCAGAAGCCTGCCTCTTTCCATACCGGAAAGAGAGCCCACATCAAAATGAATGCTACCTATAATCCCAATGCTACTGGAAAAAATATTTTGGGCATGATCAAAGGCAGTGATCCTATACTATGCAATGAATATGTAATCATTTCCGCCCATCTGGACCACTTAGGAATGATTCCTTTCCTAATTGAAGGAGCGAATGACAACAATTCTTCCTCCGCTGCCATGCTGGGAGTAGCCGAAGCACTGGCAAAATCAAAGATAAAACCGAAACGCAGCATCATCTTTATGAGTGTGGACGGCGAGGAGGCCGGACTCACCGGAAGTACCTACTACACCAACCATTCCCTTGTGCCCCAAAACAAAGTGGTAGCAATCCTGAATCTGGAACAAGTGGGTGTAGGTGAGATGCTAGGAGCGAATTATCACTATAAATACCCCGAACTGGCTGAGCTATCAGAGAAAGCCAATGATAGGTATGTACATCGACGTCTGTTCACTAGTGAGACTCATTTCCTGACCCGCCCTCGCACAGACGGTGCAGTCTTTATGAAAGCCGGCTATCCATGTATAGACTTATGGGCCTTGGGAGGCGGTTATTACCATCATCCCAAAGATAACACCCAATCTATCAATCCCGATATCCTCCGAGCTGCAACCGAATGGTTATACTGGACTACAATTTTTATAGCAGACAAGTAACCGGATATAAGAAATCCCGGCGAGTCATCGCTCTGCCGGGATTTCTTTATCTAACCGATGTTGTGTATGTGTTGTCGTAGATGTGCTTGGTGTTGTGTCATTGTTGAGTCAGATATTCCTTATACATTTTTTCTATCTCCTTCATGGGAATATCCAATGTCTTCACTTGTCTGAAAAACTCAGGCAGGTCTTCATGCAGGAATGTATTTTTCCGTAAAGCAATAATCCGGTCTTTAGCCCCTGCCGATACAAAATAACCAATGCCGCGTTTATTGTGAATGATCTCTTGTCCCTGAAGGTAATCATACGTGCGGACCACCGTATTTGCATTCACCTCCACTGTGGCGGCGTATTCTCTGACCGATGGAATACGCTCTTCTTCCGTATATTGTCCTTGCAGGATTTCATCACATATCCGGTCAGCTATCTGCAAGTAAATGGATTTACTTTCTTTAAATTTCATAGCAAACGGAATTTGGGTTTAATAACTTGTGAACGGGTAAAGAGCCGGTAACTCAGCCACCAGTTGAACATGGTGAATGCACTGAAGAACGCCACCCCTAAGGAAAGTAACTTGTTTAATGTCACCCACTGGAAATTAGCTTCCAGCCATTCGGCGAAACTACGCATACCGTCATTGCCTACCCATGATATGATATGTACTGACAAGACCGAACACAGAATAGAAATAAGCATCAATGTACCCAATGTCTTGAAAAAAGGTTTCTTGTACCAATAACTCCCCCCTAGAATATAAAGTGAATGTGACCACACCAAGAAAGCCCATCCGCACAGCTCACCCAGCCAGTTCTGGTAGGACATATTCAAAGCGGATCCCGATCCCCTAAATACCTGTTCTCCATCTATAGCAGCCATAGAAAGAAGATGGTACAACACTGATTGATGGAATGCCTCGGGCAAATTAAACAAAGGAAGTACAAGATAACGCGTAATCTCTGCCAATGAAGCGGCAACTATAATGGCTGCGGCCATCCCTACCGTAACAATTAAAAATCGTGCTACAAATTTCTCTATCATAGTCGCCGGAAGCATCAGAAAAGCGATACGTTTTTCTTTTGTAATCATGTTTTCCATAATGTTGGCAGCATAAGCAATACTGGCAATACCAATGATAAAAACAAAGGTCCCCATTATATTAGAACAATAAGTAGTAAACGATATCTGAGAATCACTATACGTCACCTGTTTCGACATTGTGAGCACCATTACCAATGCAAATGCAGCATAAATTCCGATCAGACGATAAAGATTTGTTTTCCAATTTTCCATAATCTCGCGTTTCATTACCATTGCAATACGCGAAAAGCTAAAGAAGTTATTCGTATCCATAATGTTTGTGTGTGTTACTTGTTAAACATGGTTTGCATTTTTTCTCTCTCTGCCAGCATAGCGTTGAATAATACTTCCAGATTCAAATTCGTTTCCTCATTCTCAGTGTTCGGGAAGATGACACTGTTTCCCTGGACGGACGGCTGGACATAGAGTGCTGTGTCCGTCGGTTCATTCATGCCTTGCTCTGCAAAATAGACTTTGTCACAGATGGTCTTTACCGATGCATTCAACAATACGCGGGTACCGTCAATAATAACCACATGATCCAGCAGGCTGTCAATATCTCTCACCTGGTGCGTAGAGATGATGACTGATTTTTCATCGGTCATGCCCGAAGCGATTACTTTACGAAACTGACTTTTAGAAGGAATATCCAATCCGTTGCTGGGCTCGTCCATTACCAACAAAGAGGTATTGGTAGCTAATGCAAAGCACATAAATGCTTTCTTCTTCTGTCCCATCGAAAGCTCGCCCAAATGAATATCTTCATTCATATCAAAATCACGAAGGCAAGTGCTCAAGAGTTCATTGCTGAAATTCGGATAAAACGGAGTATTCAGCTTCAAGTATTGTTTCAAACTGACTGATGGCAAAGCAAATTCTTCAGGCACTAGAAACATGTCCTGCAAAGTCAGGGGATAGCGCATGGAAACATCCACCCCTTTGTAAAGCACCCGTCCGGCCTGAGGACGAAGCAAACCTGTCATTAAATAAAGCAAAGTAGATTTACCTGTACCGTTCTTCCCTAAAAGGCCGTAAACTGAACCTTTGTCCAATGCTAGCGAGAAGTCATCAAAGACTTTCTGTTTTCTCTTTCCATAACTGAAAGACAAGTTCTTTACTTCAATCATCATTGTGTTTATGGTTTTATTAGTTATTTAGTGTATTAGTTGATTAGTACACTGTAAATGTATATAGTTTATTTGAATAAACAAGAAGAATGACTCATCTTTAATATTCATTAACCGTTAAACGAATTAAGCGGGCGGCAACCAAGTACTGTCCGCTCAACTCAAATGATAAATGAAAAAAAGAAGGACTATTTAATTCCTCCTAGTGCTTTAGTAGCAGTTTCGTTTCCAGGATCAATTTCCAATATCTTATTCCAATACAGTTTTGACTGGTTATAATCTTCTTTTACAAAATAATAATATCCCAAATAGCTGTTACATTCCACCAACACTGATTTAGTAGCATCAGGCTTCTGTTCCAGAATACTCAGTGCAGCCTCATAATAAGGCTTTGCCAATCCCTGAGTTGTTTCAGGATCACGCAAAGAATTAACACGGGCACGCCAGAAGTTTCCTAAATAGTTATCGGGAACTTTAGCAGCCACTTGTGCAAAAATAGTATCGGCTTCAGCTAGATAAAGTGGTTGCTTATCCTGATAAGCAGAATCAGTAGCCGCATAATAGTTCAAACGTCCATATAAAAACAGGTCACTAATATCCGGATCACCTTTCATTCCGCCCAAATAATTTTTATAAGCCTCTATGGCCTTCGGAAAATCACGTTCCTTTTCGTATACATCAGAGATATCTTTATAGATTTCCGTATGCGATTTGTCCATAGCCAGTGCTTTGTCGAACTGTGCCACCGCTTCATCATACTGCTTGTCAGCTTCCAGCAAACGGGCGAAATAAACGTAATCCAAATATACATAATCCGGATTACCGGGATTAGAAAAGAAAGTGGCGGCTGCTTCCAGTCCTTCTTTGTAATCCTTTAACTCCAGATTATCATACATCGCCAGACGTTTCAGCACATGATTTTCCGGAGCAAGTTCCAGACCTTTCTTTACCATATCCGAAGACTGCGCATAATCCTTATTCAGATATAGCAACATGGCATAGCGGGTATAGTCCTGTTCGGTAGGCGTACCTACTTTCAGATAACTTTCATAAGCTTCTTTTGCTTTGCCATACTGCCCCATCGTATAATATACATCGGCCAATTCCTTACTGATACGGTTATCGTCCGGAGCCTTAGTCTGCAAACGCATCAACATATCCAGTGACAGTTGAGGGTCTACACCTTTATATACCTGTGCATATTTAAAATAAGCTTCGCTGCAATTTTCATCCAGATAAATAGCCTGGTTATAATCACTGCTGGCTTTGTTCACATCATTTAGTTTCAATGCCACATCACCACTCAGCAGATAGGCTACAGCACATTTACTGTTCACATCTTTAGCGCGCTGTGCATATTCGGCAGCTTCTGCTGTTTTTCCCTGGTCCAGATAAGCCCGGCCTATCTCTACCAACAAGGAAGTATTCTTCTTATTTTTACCTTTCATCAGTTCATCAAAAGCCTCGGAGGCTTTTGCCGGATTCTCCTTTATCATCGTGGCAGCCTGTTTCACTTGGGGTGACCATTCGCTGCCTGCTGGTGTCTGTCCCCACATAGTTACGGCCAGGCACAGGCTCATCACGGTTAATACTAATTTTTTCATGGTTCTTCTTTTTTGTTCATTTATTATTCCTCTTTTACATCTACAATCCTCACAGCAGCCGTAGCAGGTACCAGTCCTGATTTCAAGATGATACGCTGTCCCCGGAAATCTGTCAGGAAAGAAGTCAGACCACTGGGCAGACCACTTTTAGGATCATTGAGTAAAATGTACACATTGCGAGTGAGCGGATACTGGTTCAAAGCCAGATAAGCTTGATAAGGCTTGAAACTATTTCCCACTGTAGCCGAATCCGCACGGCTGACAGCCATTATCCGAATGACGTCATTGAAAGAGAGTCGCGTACTATCCGCAGGATTTCCTATCCAGTTGACACCGATAACCCCTAAAGCTGCGGGATTCTTAGCCACATACGAAATCACCTCCGGATTTGTTTTCTGCGCCTTCAGGTCCTTCGACAAAGGCATACCGCCGCAGATCGAATCAAGTACATAATGTACGGTGCTCGAATTGGGATTATCAAATACCAGTTGGAGCTCACCCAAACGGGAAGCAGGATTCAACTGTTTCCAGTCAGTAACTTTCCCCGTCAGTATTTCTTTAAACTGGTCAACCGTAATTAATGAATCCGTATTTTGCTTGTTCACTATCAAGGCCAAACCATCTGTCGCCATCTTTACCGATACAGGAAAGAATTTCTTGTCATTAAGATAGGCTGTTTCCTGCCTGGTGAGTTGCCGGGTGGTTATAGCCAGACGTACACTATCCGCCAGCAAAAGTTTCATGGCTTCCACTTCGCTGCAATAAATGGGATGCACGGTGGCATCCGGTGTCAATGCATAAAACACCTGTAACTCCTCTTCTATAATGGGACGGAAAGTTTCGTCCACCGCTATCGTTATAGTGCCAGAGGTCAACGTATCGTCTTCCCCCGGTTTGGGTTTGTTGCCGCAGCCCGAAAGCAGCAGCAACGAAGCAGCCAATAATGCAATATACAGCTTCATCATCATATATAGATATTATTGTAGCTTAAAAGTTATAGGAACGGTATAGTACACGGGAACATTACGTCCGTTCTGTCTTCCCGGAATCCACTTCGGCAATGACTGGATCACCCTGATGGCTTCCTTGTCGCAATACGGGTCCAGAGAACGCATCACCTTCACATCCTTTACGTCACCTGTAGCCGAAACCACAAAGCGGACAAACACTTTACCCTGTATTCCTTTTTCCTGCGCAATGGTAGGATAATGCAAATTCTTTGCTATAAAAGACAGCAATTCTCTATCACCACCCGGGAACTGAGGCATCTGTTCTACCATAGTATATGTTTTTTCTTCTGCTTCGGGGGCTTTGGTTATCACTTCTTTCAGTTCAGCAATATCTTTACCGTTCAACTCATCATTACCTTTCACATCGGCAATAGAGATAGCCACTTTGGTCTGAGTCAATTCTTCCTGACTCTTTATCTCTTCATCATCACGCACTTCTTCATCTTTTTTGATGACAGGAGCTGTAAATTTGATAGAGCTTTTCAGAGCAGGAGGCGGAGCCACCGGTTCCACTTTCTTGAACTCTTCCTGTTTCACTTCGGGTTCTTCCAGTTGTGACAAGGTAGTCACCTCTGTCATCACCTCTTTCTGCTTCGGGGTTGCCAGTTTTACCAATGTCGGTATACTGAAACCTATGGCAGCAATGATCACTACAATTACCATTGCCCACGTGTGGCGTTTAGGTGAATTGGCACGCATCTTATAGGCACCGTATGCCTTGTTCTTACCTTGGAATATCAGTTCACACCATTCAGGTGAGGTCAAATCTATTTTTGCCATTTTCTTTTCCTCCTTTTAAATGTGTGTTACTATTCCGCAATGTCTTTACTCAGATCGCCCTTCGTATCATAGTTCTTGATCAAGAACTGATCTGCATCTGCGATGTCTGTAATTACATACTTACCTATATTGCATATTTGCATTTCATCTAGAGCATCAATCAGATTCTTGTATGAAGAGTCATCCGTTGCTTTAATAATAACAGTCGGGGTATCCTTTCCGCTTTTTATTTCAGCCAGTTTTTTCGTATACTCCTCCTCTGATATCTTTAGATCAGCTTTCTGTTTTTTCAGATCGTTTACTTCACGAACTGCCGCCGAGTTCTTTTTAAGAAGAATGGAACGCAGACCATCTGCATTATAGGAAGTTTCCTTCAGCGATGTATAGTCTTTATAATTAGGTTCTCCTTCATAATAATACAATTTATCTCCTCCGGCCAGTAACAGGGTAATTGCTTGTGAAGCCTTCACCTTGCTCTGCTGCTCTTCAGTGATGTTCTTGTCATTGCTCGGCATACTTATTTCCATCGTCTGAGGTTTGCTCAGCGTGGTACACAGCATAAAGAAAGTAATCAGCAACATGTTCATATCCACCATAGGCGTAAAGTCTACGCGGACAGTCATCTTTTTTTGCTTCGAACCCTTTCCTTTTTTGCTGCTTTCTTGTACTTCAGCACTCATAATTATTCGGTTTTATTTATCAGAAGTAGTCTTCAGAGAAGTAATCAGATTGTACCGGTTCTCTCTGAGGTCCTGAAGTGAGTTCATTACGTTTTTAATCACAGCGTAGGGAGTTGACGCATCAGCTTTGATAGCAATACGTAAATCAGGATTCACCTGACGAGCACTGCGTACCCATGATTTAAACTGATTATCTGTACTGTCACAGGGGATACCTTCATTTTTCAACAGTTTATCCTGCTGGTCGGAAGGCAGATCCAGATATTTCTGCATGCTTCTCATCGGGACACCAAATGTAGAAGCTGTCACAAATTTCTTCTCCTGCTCAGGAGTAAAATCAACTCCGTACTCCTCACCCATTTTCTCCAATACGGCCTTCATGTCGGGCTGTTTGTCGAGGCTCATAAATATTTTCCCTTGCGGGTCCACCAGAATCTGAAGGATATTCGTTTCCGGAATCTTGATTTCAGAAACGGAGGCTGGAGTAAACACCTGTACCGGCTCCTTCTTTACGAATGTTGAAGTCAACATAAAGAAAGTAAGCAGCAACACAGTGACGTCACTCATGGCCGTCATATCTATGAACGTACTTTTCTTTTTAATCTTTGCTCTACCCATAGCAGTTTATTTTAAAGGGTTGGCACGATTATTTATGAGAAGCCGCAAAGGTCTGTACAATAGAGAAACCTACTTCATCGAGGCTGTAAGTCAATTTATCAATCTTATTAGTGTAGTAGTTATAAGAAATAACCGCCAATGCACCTGTCAAGATACCGAATGCCGTATTGATCAACGCCTCGGAAATACCTTGTGACAAAGCCATGGAGTCCGTACCACCACCGGCAGACAAAGCTGCAAATGAACGGATCATACCAATTACCGTACCGAGTAGTCCCATCAAGGTACCCAATGTGGTGATTGTACCGATAACAGGCAGATTCTGCTCCATCATAGGGAGCTCCAGTGCAGTTGCTTCTTCCAATTCTTTTTGAATGGCCAGTACTTTCTGGTCCTTGGAAAGTGTCGCATCGTTTTCCACGTCGGCATACTTTCTTAAAGTCGAAGTAACTACATTGGCTACAGAACCGCCTTGTTTATCACATAGCTCTTGTGCCTTCTTCATATCACCAGCGGCCAGGGTAGATTTAATATTAGCGACGAATTTCACCAGCGAACCTCTGCCAAAAGCAGACCGGATGGCTAAATAACGCTCAACGCTCAACGCTATGACGGTGAGCAACAGGGTCTGGATAATGGGCACCACTACACCACCTTTGTAAATTGTTCCCAGGAAACTGCCCGGCAACGGATGGTTATTAGGGTCATTATTCATAAAGTTAGATGGATTCCCCAATATGAAGTGATAGATACAAACTGCAATGATAAAGCAGCATATAATTACCCAACCCGCATTTTTAATACCTACAATCTTATTAGTAGTTTTATTTTGAATAGTTTCCATGATATATGTTTTAATTAATCGTTATAGTTAAATGACAATTCTATACCAACCCCGACACTCTGCAGGGCGCCGGAGAAGGTGAAACAACTAAATTTATAACGATTAATTAAATCAAAATGCGTCTCAGCGTGAACACGAAATAATGACATGCCGGAGACACACAATGAATGGGATTAGACGGAAAGATCTTAGCGCGGTCAGTTGCCAGTATTTCTTCCCGTAGTGAAAAACGACCTATGAGAATTTTTAAGAAGTTCTGTTGAAGTTCCTCTGCTCTGCGGATACGGAGATCGTCGGGCATTAGTTTCGCTAATACCTGCTGTTGCCCTGTGAGTAAAGAGTGGGTGAAAGACATGGTATCCAATGTACCATGATCAGATGCCATATTATCTTGATGTTCTGTAGTAGTAGCATATCTGTCAATAGCGGAAGAAACAACATCTGCATCGACTCCCTGATAATTAAACATTAAAAGCAGGACTATTAATCCTATTTTGACGATAAGCTTCATTTTGGCTACTAGTTTCGAAAGATTCTCGGTTTATATTATTGAAACAATTCTATTGTTTTTTTGTTCACGCAGACCTAAAAATTATTCAAGTTCAAGTGGTAAATATATTCGATAATCATAAAGAAATTATGAAATACAATCTTTTTAACCCCTTTTCTAATTCTAAATAAAAACCTGCCCCTTCCGGACAGTTCCGTGGGAAAGGTACCCACACCCACGGGGAAAAAACGGTAGAGGCCACATTTCATGCGTGCGGATACAAAAAAAGCCTCCGGAACTTCTTCAAGTCCGAAGGCTTCAATCAAAACGGCGGCTACCTACTCTCCCACTGTGACGCAGTACCATCGGCGTGACAAGGCTTAACTTCTCTGTTCGGAATGGGAAGAGGTGGAACCCTTGTGCTATAGCCA
>ENA-UEPQ01001374-UEPQ01001374.1-human-gut-metagenome-genome-assembly--contig:-NODE-1374-length-10642-cov-3.342357_pt1 | contig 10642 bp, 10 predicted proteins | sample MGYA00242903_ERZ507922 | MGnify/ENA primary metagenome ERZ507922 (study PRJEB26167, sample SAMN06115483) | human gut metagenome | host: Homo sapiens | place: China:Sichuan | collected 2014-10-16... | reverse complement strand
CAGATAAGGCATTGGCGGGATGGTTTTTCAAACGAAAAGCGCCCACGGCAAATGCTCGTGGGCGCTTTTCGTGTTGCCTTTTGGCTGTGTGGCGCGGGGCCTGGCTACTTGGTCTTGGCTACCAGCAGCGGGTCGCCCAGCTTGACGAGCGGGTTGCCGCCGATAAGCGTTCCGGACTCGCCGACATGGTCGATGCTCTTAAGACGATCGAGCTCGGAGATGATGACGGTCACGATGTCCTCGTGGCCGGCGGCCTTGATGGCCTCGCGATCGAAGCTGATGAGCGGCTGGCCGGCCTTGACCACATCGCCCATCTCGACAAAGCGGGCAAAACCCTTGCCGTTCATTTCCACGGTGCCCAGGCCAACATGGATGAATACGCGCAGACCGTCCTCGGTAATCATGCCGATGGAGTGGTTGGTGACAGTGGTGGCGCCGATGCGGCCGTTGGCGGGCGCATAGATGGTGCCGGTAATGGGCTCGATGCCATAGCCCTGGCCGAGCATGCCCGAGGCGATGGTCTCGTCGGGAACCTCACTCAGATTGACGAGCACGCCGTTGACAGGAGCGTAGATGACGCCTTCGCGGGTGGCGAAGCTTGCTGCGGGCGGAACGGACGCCTCGCCCGACGAAGTGAACGTGGACTTGAGCGAATCGAGCAGACCCATAGATGCCTCCAACGTATCAGGCGCGCATGTTGCACGCGTGTGGTTTGCCGGAAACGTTTCGTACGTGTTTCCCAGCACGGTCAGCGCTCCTATTTTACGCTGTCCAACGATACCTCTGAACAGCGATTTTGTGATATATCAGTTGAAGGCCAACTTATTGCGGGGGTGTTTCTGCGCCGCGGGCTCAAGTGGGGTACGCTAAGGTGCGAAAAACGAGTGCGCACGAATCGCACGGAGGGAGCACCTATGATTATTGAGAACCATGCGCTGTGGGGCGAGGAGCCGACCGAGGATTATCCGGCGACGTTTACGTATCTGGGTGCCGAGCCGCTGCCCGACAAGCCCAATGGCCGCCGCCCCGCGGTGATCATCTGCGGCGGAGGCGGGTTTACGCATATCGCTCCGCACGAGCAGGACCCGGTGGCGTTTGCGTTTTTGGACCGCGGCTACCAGGCCTTTGTGCTCAACTATGTGACGAGCGCCACGGGCGACGTGAGCTTTCCGCACCCGCAGGCGGACCTCGCCAAGATGGTCGCTACCGTGCGCGCCAACGCCGACGAGTGGCATGTCGATCCCAAGCGCGTGTGCATCGTGGGTTTCTCGGCGGGCGGCATGATCTGCGCCTCGTTGGCAACGCAGTGGAAGACCGGACCTTTCGCGGGCCTTGCCGGGGCTCGTCCGGAGGATATTCGTCCCGACGCCGTGGTGCTGGGCTATCCGTTGCTCGACCTTGCCTATGTGCGCGATATGCAGACGCGCGACCCGCGCATCGACCTGCGCGTGCCCAAGACGGGTGGCAAGACGGGGCGCGATTTGCTCAACGACTATCTGTCGATGGTGACGGGCGGCGAGGCGACCGATGAGCACCTGGCCGACATTTGCCCTACCACGCACGTTTCGCGCCAGATGCCCCCGACCTTTGTGTGGGGCGTTTCGGACGACAAGACGGCGCCGATTGCGCAGGTCTATCCGTTTGCGCAGCGCATGGCCGAGGAAGGGGTCGCATGCGAGATGCACGTCTTTGACCAGGGTGGCCACGGCCTTTCGCTCGGCAACGCCAATACCGCGGTCGACAACGAGGACAAGCAAGTGGCAGTCCGTCCTTGGATCCGCCTGGCCTTCCGCTTCCTGGAGCGCCATATGTAAAAGTAGACTACTTGCCCGTTGCAAAAAGTCTGCTTAGAGGAGGAGCCATGCTTGAGGGTACGTATGTGGTTTTGGCCCAGACGCCGGTGGGGAGCAAACGCGGCGAGGTGACGTTTTCACATGGGGTGAACGGCGCGCTCAGGGCAGTACTAAACGTCAGGGGTCTCAATATCGCTCTCTCGGGTGCCCGCGCTGAGGGCGATTTCTTTGAGTTCTCGGGCACTATCTCCCACGTCTTGATGAGCAAGGCGCCCTTTACATGCACGGGGTCGGTTGAGGGTGATCGACTCACTGCTACCGCGCGGTCGGGTTCCGTTTCGATCTCGCTGAGCGGTATGCGTAAAGAGCCTTCGGGGCGCACCGCATAAAGTTTGCGCAGGTAAACATCGGTATTTGACTTTATAAAATAGTTCAGAGCGCTATCATTTGTCGTTACGAGTTGGTTAACCCCGGTAAACGGTTAACCGCGTCTAACGAAAGGATGAGCGCGTGAAGCTCGATACACTCGAGATTGGAAAGGACGCCGTTGTCGCATCGGTGACATCCGACGACCAGGCGCTCCGTCAGCATATTTTGGACATGGGCCTGACGCCGGGCACCGAAGTCACCATGATGAAGTACGCCCCCATGGGCGACCCGCTCGAGATTCGCCTGCGTGGCTACGAGTTGACGCTGCGCAAGGACGATGCCGCTCGCATCGAGCTCGTGGGTATTCACGACACCGATACGGGTCCGCGCGCTAACGCCGCAATCGGCACGACGGAGCATCCGGCCCTGGGCGAGGGGACGTATTCGCCCCGTGCGGCAAAGACGGCCGTGCCCGAGGGCGCGCCGCTGCACTTTGCCCTCGCCGGCAACCAAAACTGCGGCAAGACCACGTTGTTCAACCAACTGACAGGTTCCAACCAGCACGTCGGTAACTTTCCCGGCGTGACGGTCGACCGCAAGGACGGCACTATCCGTAACCATCCCGAGGCAAGCGTTACCGACCTGCCCGGCATCTATTCGCTGTCGCCGTACACGGGCGAAGAGATCGTCAGCCGCCAATTCATCTTGGACGAAAACCCCGACGCCATCATCGACATCATTGACGCCACCAACATCGAGCGTAACCTGTACCTGACACTGCAGCTCATGGAGCTTGACCGTCCTATGGTCATCGCGCTCAACATGATGGACGAGGTGACCGCTAACGGCGGCGCCGTGGACGTCAACCTGCTCGAGAGCCTGTTGGGCGTGCCCGTTGTCCCCGTTAGCGCTGCCCGCAACGAGGGCATCGGCGAGCTGGTGGACCACGCCCTGCACGTGGCACGGTTCCGCGAGCGCCCTGGTCGCCTGGACTTTTGTGCGCCCGACGGTCCGGACGGCGGTGCGCTGCATCGCTGCATCCACGGTATTGCCAACCTTATCGAGGACCATGCCGTGACGGCGCACATTCCGGTGCGCTTTGCGGCGACCAAACTGGTCGAGGGCGATGAGCTGGTAACCGAGGCGCTTCACCTGGATCGCAACGAGCTCGACGCTATCGAGCACATCATCACCCAGATGGAGGGCGAGGCCGGCACCGACCGCCTATCTGCGCTGGCCGATATGCGTTTTAGCTTTATCGGCGACGTGTGCGGGCGTTGCGTCGTCAAGCCGCACGAGAGCCGCGAGCACGTGCGCTCCGTCAAGATCGACCGCATCCTGACAGGTCGTTACACAGCCATTCCGGCGTTCCTGGTGATCATGGGCCTCGTCTTTTGGCTGACGTTTGGCGTGATCGGCGCGGCGTTGCAAGGGCTCATGGAGGACGGCATCGCTGCCGTCATCGCCTCGGCCGATGCGGGCCTCAAGGCGTTCGGCACCAACGACGTGGTGCGCTCGCTGGCTGTCGACGGCGTGCTTACGGGCGTGGGCAGCGTGCTGACCTTCCTGCCGATTATCGTCGTGCTCTTCTTGTTCCTCTCCATTCTGGAAGACTCCGGATACATGGCGCGCGTTGCCTTTGTCATGGATAAGGTGCTGCGTCGTTTTGGCCTGTCGGGCCGTAGCTTCGTGCCCATGCTCGTCGGTTTTGGCTGCACCGTGCCGGCTATCATGTCGACCCGTACGCTCCCATCCGAGCACGACCGCAAGATGACGGTCATGCTCACGCCGTTCATGAGCTGTTCGGCCAAGTTGCCGGTCTACGGTCTGCTGTGCGGGGCGTTTTTCCCGCAGGCGACAGTTCCCGCCATGGTCTCGCTCTATCTGATCGGCATTGCGGTTGGCTGTATCGCGGCTTTGGTGCTCAACCGCACGGCATTTAAGGGCGACCCGGTGCCGTTTATCATGGAGCTTCCCAACTATCGCCTGCCAAGCGTCAAGACGACGGTGATGCTGGCATGGGATAAGGCCAAGGACTTTATTACCAAGGCCTTTACCATTATCTTTGCCGCTACGGTGGTCATCTGGTTCCTGCAGACGTTCGACATCCGCTTTAATGTGGTCGCCGATCAGTCGCAGAGTCTGCTTGCCGGTCTGGGTAGCATCATCGCGCCGGTGTTGGCCCCGCTCGGCTTCGGCGACTGGCGCGCCTCGACGGCGCTCGTCACCGGACTTATCGCCAAGGAGAGCGTCATTTCGACCCTCACGGTGCTTTTGGGCGCAACGTCGCCCGCGGTGCTGTCAACCATGTTTTCGCCGTTTACCGCTTACGTGTTCCTGGTCTTTACGCTGCTGTACCCGCCCTGCGTGGCGTCCATCGGTGCCGTCAAGAGCGAGCTGGGCGCGCGCTATGCCGTTGCCGTGTTCGCGTTTCAGGTGACGGTCGCCTGGATCGTGGCGTTTGTCGTGCATTCGGCGGGCATATTGTTGGGGTTGGCTTAGCTATTTATTGACGGCGCAACCCCTGTGTATTGAGTTGATTGCGGTCCCGCATCTGTACTGACGGATGCGGGGCCGTTGCTATATAATCGCCCACCGCCCATGACAATCGGAGAGGTTTCCTACATGACCCAGGCAAGACAAGATGGCATCTCGCTCAAGCAGTGGCTCCCGCTTATCGGGCTCGCCTGCTGTTCGTTCGTGTTCAACACATCAGAGTTCATGCCCATCGGCCTTCTGACTGATATCGCCGCGTCGTTCTCGCTCACCGAGGCCCAGGCAGGCATCATGATTTCGGTCTATGCCTGGGGCGTCATGCTGCTGTCGCTGCCGCTTATGGTGTTTGCCTCGCGCTTTGAGTTCAAGCGGATGCTGTTGGGCGTTTTGGCCGTGTTTTCGCTCGGCCAGTTCCTGTCCGCTGTGGCACCGACATATCCCATTTTGGTTTGCGCGCGTCTGGTGGTCGCCTGCGCGCATGCCGTGTTCTGGTCAGTCGCTTCAATCATGGCCTCGCGCCTGGTCGACAGTCGCCACGGGGCGCTCGCCATTAGCATGATCGCCACGGGATCGTCTGTCGCACAAATCTTTGGCCTGCCGATCGGTCGCGCCATCGGCCTTGCCGTGGGTTGGCGCATGACGTTCGCCGTGGTCGGTGCCCTTTCTGCCGCCGCGGTGGTGTACCAGGCCGCGGTGTTTCCGGCCATGCCGGCGGGTGAGCGCTTTACCGTCAAGCAACTGCCGGAGCTCCTCAAGAACCCGTTCCTCATCGCGCTCTACGCGGTCACGGTCTTTATGGCGACCGGCTACTACGCGGGTTACAGCTATATCGAGCCATTCCTGGCACAGGTCGCGCACGTCGACGCAAGCGCTATTACCATGACGCTGACGGCGTTCGGCTGCTCCGGCCTGGTGGGCAGCTGGCTGTTCGGCCGACTGTTCGATGGGCATCGCTTTCCGTTCTTGGCTATCACACTCTCCGGCGTGCCGGTGGCTCTGCTGCTCATGGGTCCGGTTGCACCGTCGCTCGTCGCCGTTCTCGCTGTTTGCGCGCTATGGGGCTGCTGCTCCACGGCCTTTAACGTGGCGTTTCAGGCCGAGCTCATCAAGTACACGCCGGCGGATTCGTCGGCTGTCGCCATGTCGATCTTCTCGGGCCTGTTCAATCTGGGTATCGGCACGGGCACCGCAATCGGCGGCGCCGTGGTTTCGGGTCCCGGTATCGCTTGGATTGGCTTCGCGGGCGGGGCGATTACCGTCGTGGGAGTCATCCTCGCCATCACGGTGCTGTTCCCGGCCATACGCCGCGCAAAGCCTGTCGCCTAATCACGTTCCCTCATCAGTTGCGGTGGAATAGTTCCTGTTTAAGGCCTCTGAAGGCCCAAGCAGGAACTATTTCACCGCAACTTATTTTGGGGGAGAGGATACAAGCCGGGCATACAATGGATGTCGTTGTGTTGAGCTTACCGGGAGGTTGCTATGTGGGCATACGAGACGACGTTCTATCAGATCTATCCGCTGGGCTTTTGCGGAGCTCCGCGCGAAAACGCCGCGCCCGTTGCCGAGGATGAGCTCGCCCAGGCTGCCAACGCTGCGCCCAACCCCGATGCGCCCATCATGAAGATCGCCCAATGGGCCGACTACCTGCAGGAACTCGGCGTTGGCGCCGTGCTCATCAATCCGCCGCTCGAGTCCGATAGCCATGGCTACGACACGCGCAGCCTGCGCCATATCGACCGTCGCTTGGGTGGGGATGCCGACTTTGCCGCCGTATGCGACACGCTGCATGCCCACGGCATCCGCGTGGTGCTCGACGCCGTCTTCAACCACGTCGGTCGTGGCTTTTGGGCCTTCCGCGATGTGCAAGAGCGCAAGTGGGACTCGCCGTACAAGGACTGGTTCCACATTAGCTTTGACGGTGATTCCTGCTATGGCGACGGCTTTTGGTACGAGGGCTGGGAGGGCCATTTTGAGCTTGTGAAGCTCAACTTGCAAAATCCCGCCGTGGTCGATTACCTGCTCGAGTCCGTGCGCCGTTGGGCCGATGACTTTGGTGTCGATGGCCTGCGCTTGGATGTTGCCTATATGCTCGACCGCGATTTCATGCGTCGTCTGCATAGCTTTGCCCGTGAGCTCAAGCCCGACTTTGTGCTGATCGGCGAGACGCTCCACGGCGACTACAACCAGATCGTCAACGACGAGATGCTCGATTCCTGCACCAACTCCGAGTGCTACAAGGGCCTGTACTCCAGCTTTAACTCGGTCAACATGTTCGAGATTGCCCATTCGCTGCATCGCCAGTTTGGCGGCGATCCGTGGTGCATTTATTGCGGCAAGCATTTGCTGTCGTTTGTCGACAACCACGACGTGCCGCGCCTGGCGAGCATCCTGACGGACAAGTCCTGCCTGCGCCCCGCCTACGGCATGCTCTTTGGCATGCCGGGCATTCCGTGTGTCTACTATGGCAGCGAGTGGGGGATTGCCGGCGAAAAGGGCGGCCCCGATGGCGACTGGGCGCTGCGACCTGCGCTCGACGAGCCCGCACCCAACGAGCTGACGGCATTTATTACACAGCTCGCGAACCTGCGCTCGGCAAACGATGCGGCGGCACGCGCTCTCAACTATGGCGCCTATCGCAACGTGGTGATTCAGAACAAGCAGCTGCTGTTCGAGCGCGCCTGCGACGACGCGACGGTGTTCGTGGCGGTCAATGCCGTGAACGAGCCCTATACCTTTGGAGCCGGCGAGCTCAACGGCTCCTTTGTCGATTTGCTTGCCGACGGCGTGCCCACGGTCGAGCTGACGGGCTCCCTTGAGCTTGCGCCCTACGAGGTGCGCTATCTGTTGAGGGCCTAGGCCATGGCAGCGTCCGACGAGGGCTATCAACATATTGAGCATGGGTTTGAACCCGTGTTTGACGAGCGCTCGCGCGTTTTGATGCTGGGGTCGTTTCCCTCGGTGCTCTCGCGTGCCAATGCCTTCTACTATGGCAATCCGCAGAACCGCTTTTGGCGGGTCACGGCGGCGTGTCTCGGTGTGCCTGTGCCGCCCAACGAGGGTGATCCTTTGGCAAACGGTGAGCCCGCGACGCTCGATGTCTCCATTGCCGCCAAGCGATCCATGCTGCTTAACGGCGGCGTAGCCCTGTGGGATGTGATCGAGAGTTGTGACATTAAGGGCTCGAGTGACGCGAGCATTCGCAACGTTGTACCGGCACATATCGGGCGCATTACCGATGCAGCTCCCATTGAGCAGGTGATATGCAACGGTGGTACGGCTGGCCGGCTCTACAAGCGCTATCTACAAGAACGCACCGGGTTGCCTGCCATCGTCCTGCCCTCGACAAGTCCCGCCAATGCCGCCTGGCGCCTGGAGCGTCTTGTTGAGCGGTGGAGCGCCGCCGCTGATTGGCGGGCTTCTTCGATTTAGCAGTTTGAGTGCTTGGCAAGACGTCTCATAACGGCGTGCCAGATTGGTGTGGGCAGTGCGGGCTTGGCGCGCACCGTGCCTTCGGTGTCGACGCCGCCCGTTGCGGCGCCACCGAGCTTCTGCGCGTGTTCGACGGAACACCCCATGCGAACGGCGCCCACGAGCTTGTCCATGGCCTCCGAAAACGGTCGCCGCAAGAGTCCCATGCGCGGGGAGCGACGAAGCGCCGCAATGCCGCTGCCGGCGCAGATGGCAACGCCGCCACACCACAATTGGCCCTGGCGCTCGCATGCCTTGTGCAGGCGAACGGCGGTCTCACACGCCTGCTCAGTGCCCTCTTGTGCGGCTCGAATCGCGGCATAGACGCGCGTTCCCGTACCGCCAAAGCGCTCAAGCGCCTGCTCGATAGCTGTCAACGTCTCATCGTCAGCCACATCTTCAATGGCCAGCACGATGCCGTCGGCAACGCTGCCGGCGTCATTTGCCTTCAAGTCGACTGGGCGGGGGAGTGCAGTGCCGGAAAGCCGTGCATAGGCGGCGATGGCATCCTGCAGGTCCCAGAGCAAAAACTCAAGATCGGCGCTCTCGGGAATACTGACATACGCAATGGTTTGCAGTGTTTTGGGCTTATCGCTGTGCGCGGTCGTCTCCATGCCGCCTTCTTTCCGGTTGGTTTCCGTTTAGGTTACACCGTCTGGTGACGCTTCGCCGCGCTATCCTAGTGCAACCCTTACGAAAGGAACGCCATGTGTCTGCCCATGAATACCTCGCTTGCCACGCTCAAGCCCTCCGGCATCCGTCGGATAAACGCTCTCGCTGCCCAGCACCCGGGGTGCATCGCGCTTGCGCTCGGCGAGCCCGATTTTCCCACGCCCGATGTGATTAGCGCCGAGGTGACCGCCGCGCTGGACCGCGGTGACACGCACTATCCGCCCAACAACGGTCGCCCCGCCCTGCGTGAGGCGTTATCTGCCTACATGGGGGACGCGGGCCTTACGTTTTCGGCCGACGAGGTCATCCTAACCGACGGCGCGACCGAGGCCCTGTCGGCAACATTCATGGCTATGCTCAACCCCGGCGACGAGGTCATTATTCCCACGCCGGCCTTTGGCCTGTACGAGAGCATCGTCGTGGCCAATCACGCCAAGGCGGTCTTTTTGGATACGGAGCCTGCGCAATTCCAGATTGACGAGGACGCACTTCGTGCTTGCGTGACGCCGGCGACTAAGGCCATCGTCATCTGCTCGCCCAACAATCCTACGGGTTGCATCCTCAACACGGCGTCGCTCGACGCCGTGGCGCGCGTGGCAGAGCAGGCGGGCATCTACGTGGTCTGCGACGACGTATACAACCGCTTGGTCTACGCGGACGGCTACGAGCGCTTCGCCCAGCGACACCCGGAACTGCGTGAACAGACGGTCGTCATCGAGAGCTTCTCCAAGCCCTGGGCCATGACCGGCTGGCGCTTGGGCTGGCTTGCAGCGGCAGGGCCCGTCATCGCCGAGATCGCCAAGGCTCACCAATACCTAGTATCGAGCGCCGTCTCCTTCGAGATGGACGCCGCAGCCCGAGCCCTGACCGTCGACCCAACCCCCATGCTCAAAGTCTACCGAGCCCGCCGCGAACGCGTGCTCGCAGCCTTAAACGCCATGGGCCTCGACGCAGCAGAGCCCGCAGGAGCCTTCTACGCCTTCCCCAGCATCAAACAATTCGGCCTAACAAGCGAAGACTTCTGCATCAAAGCCATCAAAGAGGCAAACGTAGCCCTAGTCCCCGGAAACTGCTTCGGAACCGAAGGCCACATCCGCCTAAGCTACTGCGTCTCCGACAAAGACCTAGACGAAGGCCTCCACCGCCTGTCCACCTTCGTTTCAACCCTGTAGCCATCAGGGACGCAACACATCAGCCCACCGACCCAAGCATTATGAATGGGGGCGTCAGCCAACGAAAACCCGGGCTGCCCAAAGTCAACGCAGGCACGCGCCGCCGAAGGCCAGGCGCAAGGTTTTCGTAGATTCCGCACGAGCCGAAGAGCACTTAATGTGCTCTTCGTGCGAGCCAGGACTTGACCGAACGAAAACCTTGCGCCTGGCCTTCGGCGGAACGTGCCGGATGGTGGAATTGTGTGCAGCCCGGTTTTCCGTTGACCGACGCCGGGGTCCCCGCCATAATACTTTCAGTTCACGCACGAATCCGCTGCCAGAGACAGCCGGTGCAAACGGGCTTCGCCCGCAAGCTTAATGGGACATCCCGCCAGCCGAGGTGGTCGAGTAGATATGTCTTCTCGCCCCCGTCGCTCATGCAGCGCGGGGGCTTTCTTTTTGGACATGCCCCCGTCACGTCCTTGTGGCGGACCGTGCCCGGAAAGAATTCGAGGAGGTGTAATTCATGCCCCAGCAGTACAAAATCGACAAGGTTGCAGAGATCGAGTCCCGTATCGCCGAGAACGCCGGTCTGTTCGTCGTCAACTACAATGGTCTGCCGGACACAAGACTTTGATTCCGCAACTGATGGAAGAGTTGAAGAAGTTAGGCCGCGAAGATATTCTGGTTATT
>ENA-UEPQ01001356-UEPQ01001356.1-human-gut-metagenome-genome-assembly--contig:-NODE-1356-length-10728-cov-6.882546_pt1 | contig 10728 bp, 9 predicted proteins | sample MGYA00242903_ERZ507922 | MGnify/ENA primary metagenome ERZ507922 (study PRJEB26167, sample SAMN06115483) | human gut metagenome | host: Homo sapiens | place: China:Sichuan | collected 2014-10-16... | reverse complement strand
AGAAAGCAATCAGTCAAAACGAAGACATACGCCATAAATATTCCACCCGCTTCCTATCCATCAAATTACTGGAAAACCGCGAGCTCCGGAAATTAAGCAAAGAACGCTTAAAGGAAACCCGAAACAGGCTCATGAAAATCGGGAGCAGTACCAAACTACCCGATACATCCGTTGAAGAAATGAAAGAAATTCGAAAAAAGACTATAGAGAAAGAAAAAGCAGATGCCAACCATCTATCCAAAATAAAATTACTTTTAGCCATATTTGTCTTATTCGTCCTCCTTTCAGTATGGCTATTTTATTCTCTCATCAGATAAGATCTCATTTGTCACCACCGACAGTTTTAACCGTAAAGGTTTCCTCTTCCGTGCCGTTGCCACGCCCTTCTTTCAGACGGACGCTGAACACAGCTTCACCTGTACGCAACTTCGGGGAGGCCTGCACCATGACATTATAGGTGATACGGTCATCGCGGGTGATTTTGGTGATCTTGACAGGTTCGGACAGTTTCAGATGTTTGCCCTTCTCAACTTTTACTATTGGTTCCACGTCCAAAGCATCCTGAAAGCTGTTATTCACGATCACAAGGGAGATATGGCAGGTCTCACCCGCATTGATCTTATCGTCGCGAGTGACACTGTCCTCTTCCAATAAGATGTCTTCGATCTGCAAATCGGGAAGGAGAACATGCGAAGACGGCGTATAATTTCCCGGATTCCTCTTCTCCACTCTTACCACGTCACCTGTATTTGCTGCGATCTGCGCACCGGCGATTCCTCCGACCGCCGTCCCGACAAACGCCCCTATGTCACCCCCTATATCATCGTCTATAGCATTTCCGACCGCTCCGCCGAAAAGCCATCCGACAAAAGCGCCTATCTGGGCCCCTACGCCAGCCCGGTCTTCCCGGCTCATATTCTTCATCGATCCGCATCCTGTCAGAACCAACAAAGACACTATCGCATATAGGACTTTATTTTTCATACTCAGTTATTTTAACCCTTCCAATTAACAAACAAAGATAACCATCCATTTGATTTAATGACATCGGAAAGGAGAAAAACCCCTATCCGATTGCGTTTTTTTATGTAAGTTTGCGCCCGATTAAACAAAGAATGATGACAACTCAATTCAAGACTCCGACCGCAGACCTGCAACATCAGTACGATCTTCTGCAGAAAGAATTCGAATATGAAAAAGAGATGTATCGGGAACAAACCGAACGGGCCGGCATACACCGCCGCATCCAACAAGGACTGTGCTGGTATCCTGTCGTACCAAGAAAGAGTTACTATAATTCCTTGAACCAGCTCGTCGTAGAAATCGAACGGCTGGAGGATAAAGAGACCGAACACAATTTCGAATATGGCCGTCCGGTCTGCTTCTTCACGACAAACGGAAGCGGAAACCCCGAATACCTGAACTTCTCGACCGTCATCAGTTACGTACAAGACGACCGAATGGTCGTAGTACTGCCCTCTCCTAACGCACTTACGGATATACAGAAGGCTGGTGAAATCGGCGTCCAACTTTATTTCGACGAGACCAGCTACAAGACAATGTTCAACGCCCTGTCCACCGTTATCCAAGCGAAAGGAAACCGGTTAGCTTACCTACGGGACGTCCTGTTAGGCAAAACGCCCGTCGGCCGGCACACATTTTTTCCTATGCGCTTTCCCTGGCTGAACCTGTCGCAGGAAGAGGCGGTCAACCATGTATTGGCGGCAAAGGATGTGTCAATCGTGCACGGTCCTCCCGGAACAGGCAAAACGACCACTTTGGTTGAAGCGATCTATGAGACTCTGCACCGGGAAAATCAGGTAATGGTCTGTGCCCAAAGCAATACGGCCGTAGACTGGATATCCGAAAAACTAGTCGATCGTGGCATTCATGTCCTACGCATCGGTAACCCGACACGCATAAACGACAAGATGCTTTCCTTCACCTATGAACGGCGTTTCGAATCGCATCCCGACTATGCCGAACTATGGGGAATCCGCAAGGCGATCCGCGAGATACAATCCAATCTCCGCAAAAAGAGCCACGGTGAAAAAGAAACAGCACGCAACCGTCTCTCCCGTCTCCGTTTCCGGGCGACGGAACTGGAAGTGAAGATCGACACGGAATTGTTCGACGAGGCGCGTGTCGTGGCCTGCACGCTGGTCGGATCGGCGAACCGGGTATTGACCAACCGTAACTTCACAACTCTCTTTATCGACGAGGCCGCCCAAGCACTCGAAGCAGCCTGCTGGATCGCAATTGGCAAAGCGGATCGAGTCATCTTAGCGGGCGACCATCACCAGCTCCCTCCTACCATCAAATGTATAGAAGCGGCACGCGGCGGCTTAGACCACACCTTGATGCAAAAAATAACCGACCGGAAGCCCGAAACAGTCTCGCTTCTGAAAACGCAGTACCGGATGAACGAGGACATCATGCGCTTTCCTTCCCGTTGGTTCTATCATGACGAGCTACAATCCGCACCGGAAGTCAAGCATCGCGGCATCTTGGAATTCGATACGCCTGTCGTCTGGCTCGATACGGCGGATTGCCATTTCGAAGAAGACCGGCTCGACGACAGCATGAGCCGTATCAATAGAGACGAAGCTACACTGCTCGTTTCGACCTTACAGAAATATATCGAAAAGATCGGCAAAGAACGGGTATTGGATGAAAGCATCGACTTCGGTCTGATTTCACCTTACAAATCGCAGGTTCAGTATATCCGCGGACTGATCAAGCGCGACACTTTCTTCAAACCTTTCCGCCGCCTGATAACCGCTCACACGGTAGACGGCTTCCAGGGACAGGAACGCGATGTGATCATGATCAGTCTCGTACGAGCCAACGACAAAGGCCGGATCGGTTTCCTCGGTGACCTGCGCCGCATGAACGTCGCCATCACCCGCGCCCGCATGAAACTGATGATCTTGGGAGACGCACCGACACTAACACGGCATGCTTTCTACAAGGAATTATACGAATATATCTGGGAAAACGGACAGGTGATCACCGTTCAACCTCCTTCCCCGACATGATCCTCTTATTGTCATATTCGTAAAAAAGCCATTAGTCCAAATCGAAACTACTACCGCATCTATTTCGATTTTATACCCTTTTTAATTCAAATATCGTATATTTGTATCATTAACAAAAAATACAAAAAGGCCATGAAGTATAAATTATTAGTTCTCGACGTAGACGGGACGCTGCTCAACAACCAGAAAGAGATCAGCCCCCGTACCCTGGCTGCCCTTCTGAAGGTACAGCAAATGGGGGTACATATCGTATTGGCATCAGGAAGACCGACTAATGGAGTCATGCCCATCGCTGAAAAGCTGGAACTGAATCATTACGGAGGTTACATTCTTTCTTACAACGGCGGTCAGATCATCAACGTGCAGACCGGTGAACTATTATTCGAGAAGCGCATCGATCCGGAATGGATCCCCTATTTCGAAAAGAAAGCAAAGAAAAACGACTTTGCCATCTTCACCTATCACAAAGACTTCATCCTGACGGACAAACCGGATAACAAGTATGTCATCCAAGAAGCCAACCTGAACAAGATGCAGATTGTCGGTGTCGACAACTTTGCCGAAGCCGTCGATTTCCCGCCCTGCAAATGTATGCTGGCAAGTGACGACGAAGAAGCGCTCATCGGTTTGGAGAATCATTGGAAAAAACGCCTCGACGGTGTGCTGGATGCATTCAGGTCGGAACCTTATTTCTTAGAAGTCGTTCCCCAGTTCATCGACAAGGGAAACACTTTGGGCGTGCTGATGACCAAACTGTCCGTATCGCCGGAAGAAGTGATCGCGATCGGCGACGGCGTTTGCGACGTGACCATGTTGCAACTTGCCGGTGTAGGGATCGCAATGGGAAATGCAGAGGATTCGGTTAAGGCCTGTGTGGACAAGACGACACTCACCAACGAGGAAGAAGGTGTGGCCGTGGCTGTCGAACGGGCAATCCTGGCCGAAATACGTCCGACGGAAGTTCCGCTCGACCAACTGAATATGCGTGCCAGACACGCCCTGATGGGAAACCTCGGCATTCAGTATACCTATGCATCCGAAGATCGTGTAGAAGCAACCATGCCGGTAGACGAACGTACCCGCCAGCCATTCGGTATCCTGCATGGCGGAGCGACACTCGCACTGGCCGAAACCGTTGCCGGGTTAGGCTCGATGATCCTGGCCAAACCGGACGAAATCGTGGTCGGCATGCAGGTCAGCGGCAACCACATGTCATCCGCCCATGAAGGAGATACCGTTCGCGCCGTCGGAACCATCATTCACAAAGGACGTTCTTCACACGTTTGGAATGTCGATGTATTTACATCCACTGATAAATTGGTATCATCCATCCGTGTAGTCAACAGCATATTAAAAAAGAAATGACACCAGACGAATTAAGGATTTGTAACGTAGTCGACACATTGATCAGAAAGAACCGGAGTTTTGCACTCTGGCGGATACCAGGAGAATCGCCTCGTTTCGCCATGCAAGCCTCCGGTTCTGCACGTATTCTTTATCATATCGAGGAACTGGACGAACAGAGTGGTTTCGTCATTGCTCCCTTCCATGTAAGCAAACAGCACCCAATCGTACTGATCCGGTCGGACATCCAGAAACTTCCGCCCGATGAGGAAACAAAAGTTTCATACTCGATGCCTGCGGAACAGGAATTCCATCATAGTGAAACGCTTGTCTCCTTCCCCGAAAACCCGAAGGAAGACTACAGCCGTCGTTTCAATGCCTTCATCGAACCGCTACGACGAAAGCAGTTCGAGAAACTCGTGCTGTCGCGCTGCCAGACGATTCCGGCAGACAGAGCCAACTTCTCCCCTGCTGCCGCTTTCCTCAAGGCAACCGGACGGTACAAATATTCATATGTTTATCTCTGCCATACTCCCGCGACAGGCACATGGCTGGGCTGCACGCCCGAAATCATCCTCTCCGGCGAGAAAGGAAAATGGCATACGGTCGCCCTTGCCGGCACCCAACCTCTCCAAAACGGAGAACTACCGATAGAATGGGACGACAAAAACAGGGAAGAACAGGAATATGTAGCCTTTTACATACGCAAACAACTGCAAGCATTAGGTATCAAACCGACAGAAACTCCTCCGATCCCGGTACGCGCCGGCGAACTGTCGCATTTGAGAAGCGACTTCAGCTTTCCACTGCCCGATAATAAAAAACTCGGCGAACTGTTGAAACGGCTCCATCCCACGCCTGCCGTCTGCGGACTGCCCAAAGAAGAGACGTATCGCTTTATCCGGGAGAACGAAGGCTACGACCGGAGCTATTATTCAGGCTTTATCGGCTGGCTGGCTCCCGAAGGAAAGAGCGATCTGTATGTAAACTTGCGCTGCATGAACATCTTGCCCGGATCATTTGTTTTATATGCAGGCGGAGGCATTCTTGCTTCTTCGGAGATAGAAAGCGAATGGCTTGAAACGGAAGCAAAAATGCAAACAATGAAGCGACTGATCAATTCAATTGACAAATCATAAATAATATAACCCATGATAGCAAAAAAACTGACTGACCTCATAGGCAATACACCGTTGTTGGAGTTCTCAAACTTCAACGCAAGTAAAGGGCTGAAAGCGAAAGTAATCGGAAAGCTGGAATATTTCAACCCGGTAGGTAGCGTAAAAGACCGCATTGCATTGGCAATGATCGAAGATGCGGAAGAAAAGGGCTTGCTGAAACCGGGAGCAACAATCATAGAGCCGACCAGCGGGAACACCGGCGTAGGACTGGCTTTCGTCTCGGCCGCCAAAGGTTATAAATTGGTACTGACAATGCCCGAAACCATGAGCCTGGAACGTCGTAACCTACTGAAAGCATTAGGAGCCAACCTGATCCTCACTCCCGGAACGGAAGGGATGAAAGGTGCCATCGCCAAAGCGGAAGCATTGCGTGATGAAACACCCGGCTCCATTATCCTGCAACAGTTTGAAAACCCGGCAAACCCTGCCCGGCATGCTAAAACAACCGCACAGGAAATCTGGCGCGATACGGACGGCAAAGTCGATATCTTCGTCGCAGGAGTCGGAACGGGCGGTACGGTAAGCGGCGTTGGCAAAGGACTGAAAGCGCACAATCCGGATGTCAAAATCGTAGCTGTAGAACCGACCGACTCGGCTGTGCTCTCAGGCGGTAAACCCGGACCGCACAAGATACAGGGGATCGGCGCGGGCTTTATCCCTAAAACCTACGACAGCTCGGTGGTCGATGAAATCATCCAGATAGAAGGAGACGACGCCATCCGCACATCACGCGAACTGGCACAAAAGGAAGGCCTGTTGGTCGGCATTTCTTCCGGAGCAGCCGTATATGCCGCCATGCAACTGGCCCGGCTCCCGGAGAACGAAGGGAAAACGATTGTAGCATTATTACCGGATACGGGCGAGAGATATTTATCTACAGCATTGTATGCGTTCGAGGAATATCCGCTTTAAGAATTGACAATTGATAATTGTCAATTCTCCTTATAATCTTTCCGATAAGAACAAGTAGTCTCCGTCGGGAAATCTTTCGGGACTTTCTGGGTTACTTTTCCGGTTGCCGCCCATTCGGCGCCACGAAGCAAAAGCACCTGGAAGCCCGTACATTGCATTGCTATATTATCTTCCGTAGTAGCACCGGCATGGCCAAGCATCGTATGGAAGATGCGAGCATTCCCGTAATCGACCGTAAATACCAGCGGTTCTTCACGACCGGAACCGTTTGTTTCCTTATCCGAATAGGCCGTGTACAAAATATCCCGGATATTGCCCGGTCCCCGCATACGGTCGTAAAGTTCATCTTTGGCATGACGCCATTTCAAAGGCAGGCCCTTCACAACCGGATGCACCTTGTCACGCCCGTTCAGCACATATTCGTGCTGGCGTCCATGAGAACCACCCGGACCCGCCGAACTGTCCTTGACCAGTTTTCCGTCCTTCCAATACACATAAGGGCCGGAATTCTCATTACGTCCTTCCCAACCACCCAAAGCACAGATCCTATTGAACTCCGGCCATTTGGAGAAAGCATTGTCGGCTGCATGATAAATGACAACACCACCGCCGTTCTGCACATATTCCAAGAAGCGGCGGTTCGTCTCCTCCGGCCACGAATCTCCGTTATAGTCCAGTACTACCAACTGGTAAGGGCTAAAGTCGAGCACAAAACCGGACATATCCTTGCCCTGTTCGGGAGAGATGGCAAAGTCCACATCAAAACGACCGGAATTTTCCAGGATTTGTTTCAGCACAACATGGCTCACCTGCCAGTTATGGTTGTTTTGTCCTGTGATCAGTAATGTTTTAATCGGTTTACGCGCCGAAACCGTACAGGCTAACAAGAGGGAAAAGACAACAAAAAACAGCTTCCCAAAATGTAAATGTCTCATGGTACTTTATGGCTTAAAGATTTGTTTGAGGCAAATGTACTAAATCAATATGAAATATGTACTTTTGTGGCCTTAAGAAAAAATACATCCATGATGAAATATTTATCCCGAATATTATTGATAACATTCGTATTTGTCTTTTCAGCCACTTATAGCCATGCCGACAGTTGGCGCGACAAAACAGAACTGCTCATATATTCTCCGCGCTATTTCGGTCCGAACGCCTTTCCGATCCCGGAAATGAGGGACGGACGGGTGAGCGAGCGGTACGAAGTGGAAGTACGGGGCGAATACCATTATTATACGGGTGACAAGACCTGGGACATCGTGGGGCGTGCCCTGCTGCCCTTCTTCAGGGGGCGCGCGGGAATCGAAGTGAACTGGTGCTTCAAGGAAAAATATAAGATGACACCGGAAACGCGTGACGAACGCTTTGCCGTGGATACGGAAAGCCCGATCAAATATAACGGCGACATCGTTATCAGCTCCTTTTTCCAAGTCCTGAAAAGCGAGAAATGGGTAGATGCGACCATTAGCGCCAATATCAAGACAGCCAGCGGAGGCCGCCTGTGCGACGCCCGTTTTACCGATGCCGCCTCCTACTGGTTCGACGTAAACATGGGGCGTAACCTGTGGAAAAGTGCCGACGGGAAGGCCTTGATCCGTATGCAGGCGCTCGCCGGGTTCTATTGCTGGATGACGAACGACATGGTGCATCGCCAGAACGACGCCATCTCATACGGAGTCGGGTTCACTGGTAAATACAGAGGCTTCACGCTCGCCACCAACCTGGCCGGGTTTTACGGATACGAAAACAACGGTGACCGCCCCATACATTGGCGCAACAACCTCAGATACGAGATCAAGAAAAACATAATCTCCTTCCGATATACACACGGAATGAAGGATAACCTGTACGAGACTTATTCGTTGGGATATATCCGATGCTTTTGAGAATTGAAAGCTAAACCAACGGCCTTCGCTCCCTGTTTAAGGGAAGATGAAGATTAATCGGATAGTAAAGCTGAAGCTGGTAGATGCCAGACTCTATTTCGTGAGTCTGATCGTAGGACTGCTGACCGGATTGGTGGCGGTTCCTTACCACTATCTGCTGCAACTATTCTTCAATATGCGGAAGAACTTCTTCCAGTCTTCGCCTCCCTGGTATTACCATATCGTCTTATTCCTTGCCCTATGGGGCATCCTCTGCTTCGTCGCCCGGATGGCCAGACGGTGGCCTTACATCGGAGGCGGAGGCATTTCGCAGACACGGGGCGTTATCAATGGACGCATCGAGTATGCACATTCCTTTCGCCAACTGCTGGCTAAGTTTGCGGGTGGTGTGCTGACACTCAGCAGCGGTCTCTCGATGGGACGCGAGGGACCTTCTGTACAAATGGGTTCCTACATAGGTGACCTGGTCAGCAAATGGGGACATATCCTGAGCGGCGAACGCAAACAGCTCCTTGCCGCAGGCGCAGGCGCAGGACTGGCAGCTGCCTTTGCCGCTCCTCTTGCCGCCGCTACGCTGGTGATCGAATCGATCGAACGCTTCGATGCTCCGAAAACGGCTATCACGACGATCCTGGCCGGTGTCGTCGCCGGAGCGATCGCCAGTACGATTTTCCCGATCAACCCGTACCACGACATACAGGCCATCGTGCCCGACCTGTCGATGGGACTGCATATCAAGCTGTATATCCTGTTTGCCGTCATCGTATCGGTTTTCGGCAAACTCTATTCACTGCTGATGCTATACGCCAAACGGATGTACCCGGCCATCCGGCAACCCGAATATATCAAGCTGTTAGGTCTTCTGGGCATGGCGTACATCATTTCGCTGACGGTCACTGATCTGACCGGTGGAGGCGAGCAGTTCCTGATGCAACAGGCGGAAGGCGGCAACAGCAATATCTATTGGATTGCAGGGATGATGTTCCTGCACATGGTATTTACCGTTTTTTCCTTCTCCTCCGGATTGCCGGGAGGGAACTTTATCCCGACTCTGGTGACAGGCGGACTGACCGGTAAGCTCTATGCCCTCATCCTGGTGCAACACGGGATCGTCGGGATGGAAAGTGTGAGCTATGTCATGCTGATCGGAATGGGCGCCTTCCTGGTCGCCGTCGTGCGCACTCCTATCACAGCCATTATCCTGATTACGGAGATCACAGGGCATTTCGAAGTTTTCTATCCTTCCATCGTCGTAGGAGGACTCACTTATTATTTCACGGAACTGTTGGGAATAAAGCCATTCAACGTAATGTTCTATGAAGAGATGATCAACAAACCGGCCTTCCGTGAGCAGAAGCGGCTGACTTTGGACGTGGAAGTGATGACCGGAGCCTATTTCGACCGCAAGGAGGTCGATACGCTCGAACTTCCCAACCATTGCGTAATCATGAATATCCACCGCGACCGCAAAGACATCTCCCCCGCCGGACAAACCATACTCCCCGGTGACCAGCTCACCATCGAACTGGACGCCCAAGATATAGAGAAACTGTACGAGCCACTGGTTAGCATGGCCAACATCTACTAAAATATCCCGACCGGCAACTTTAAACGTCCTCCCGGCCATCTCAAATCATTGGACACAAAAACCAAACAGCCTCTCAGGGGAATTATAATCCAGAATTATTAGGTATTTATGTAAAAATATCCGTCCGCGAGACGATTTCAGGGAAGCCGGATGGTTCCTTACCACAGGAGAAATCAATTATCGCATTTTGCCGAACTTACGGATGGGAGCCGGCTATATGTCGTTAGTCCGCTACAAGGCATCGGGGAACTACGCAACAGGTTCTGATTCAGGCAGGAAGACATCTATCCACAAAACGAAAGGAAACGTACCGATATGCATTTATGCAGAAGCCATTTTACCGTCCTAAGGCACTTTTTTACTAAAGACAAGCAGAAAAAGAGCGGAAAGCAAGCAGAAATGTTCGGAAACATGCCCATCTTCCGGCATTCTACACCCGGATGTTGACGCTCCCTACACCCGGATGTTGACGCCTCGAACATCCGGGTGTAGAGAATCATTACATACTGACATGTTGTAATGAAGATGCTTATTATGCAAGAAAAGGCTATATGTATTCCAAACATTCTTAATATGTTACTATTAGCTTGCCTGTAAGTGTATGAAAAAACGTGTTATTTCGCACAAATTATGTGCAGTATCGCACATACATTCCGTATATATAATACATATCTTTGTCACGTCAAGGATGATTTTTTACACGAGATAGAATAATACCAGGAATATGAAGAACGGGAAAATATTGATTATAGATGATAACGAAGATGTCCTCTTTG
>ENA-UEPQ01001344-UEPQ01001344.1-human-gut-metagenome-genome-assembly--contig:-NODE-1344-length-10795-cov-5.183243_pt1 | contig 10795 bp, 9 predicted proteins | sample MGYA00242903_ERZ507922 | MGnify/ENA primary metagenome ERZ507922 (study PRJEB26167, sample SAMN06115483) | human gut metagenome | host: Homo sapiens | place: China:Sichuan | collected 2014-10-16... | reverse complement strand
AAACACGTGACATGTTGGTGGATGTGGCCAGACAATTGTTTGCCCGCATGGGGGTGGATAATACGACAATGAACGATATTGCACAGGCATCCAAAAAGGGAAGGCGGACGCTTTACACATACTTTAAAAGTAAAAACGAGATTTATCTGGCAGTAGTCGAGTCCGAGTTGGACCAACTGTACAAGATGCTGCAGGATGTAGCAGCGAAAGACTTGCCGGCGGACGAAAAGTTGATGACATTTCTTTATGCAAGATTGGATGCAATCAAGGCGCTGGTGTTCCGTAACGGGACATTGAAAGCTAATTTTTTTCGTGACATTTGGCGGGTGGAGAAGATCAGGAAAAACTTCGATATCCGTGAGACGGAATTGATACAGGGAATTCTGGAAGCTGGAGTGAAGGAAGGAATTTTCGCGATGCCCGATACCGAGATTACGGCGGTCGTTCTTCATCATGCCCTGAAGGGGTTGGAAGTTCCGTATATACGTGGAATCATGGGGGATAATATCAGCCAGCGGATTAAACGGAGAGATAATGTAATGAATTTGATATTCAATGGTATAAAGATAAAGTAACACAATACTGAGGAATGTTTATTAATGCAACAGGGTTTTATGTACCTGAAGAACGGGTAGATAACCAACATTTTTTAGAGTTAAACTGGCTAACCAGCGAGTGGATTGAACAGCGCACCGGGATTCGTTCCCGGTCTAAGGCAAAAGCCGAGGAAAATATTAATACGATGAGTATGGAGGCTGTTCGTAACGCCCTGCCTAAATTGCCGTATGATATTACGGATGTAGATTTGATTGTTTCCGCCTCTTATTCTCCGTACGATACGGTAGCGACTGCGGCTCATCTTGCCCAGCATGAATTCCATATTGAAAATGCGAAAGCGCTCTATCTTTCTTCCGCCTGCTCCTCATTCCTGAATGCGTTGGAAGTTGTGGAAGGGTATTTTGCTATGGGAAAAGCAACAAAAGCGTTGATCCTTTCCGCCGACAAGAATTCGGCCTACTATAATGAGACGGATCCGAAAGCCGGCCACCTTTGGGGCGATGCGGCTGCGGCCTTCTTCATCTCGAAGGAACGCGTTTCGGAAAAGGATTCCGAGATCGTGGAAGTATACACACAAGGACTTGGTTATCTGGGCAAGGCTCCGGATGCGGTACATCTTCGTCCGTGCGACGGGGGAATCATGATGCCGGAAGGACGCGACGTCTTTATCCAAGCTTGTACCTATATGCCGAAGAACGTGCTCTATCTCTTGGAAAAGAATGGCTATACGTTGGACAACCTGACATATTTCATCGGCCATCAAGCCAATATGCGTATCATGTCCAATATTGCCAAACAGCTCAATCTGCCGGAAGAGAAATTCCTGCATAATATTGAAGAATTGGGAAATACCGGTTCGGTAAGCTCAGCATTGGTATATGCCCAAAATGATCATAGTTTCAAGAAAGGCGACCTGGTTGCCATTACCGTGTTCGGCGGTGGCTATTCTACGGGGGCTTGCTTGATTAAGTGTTGAATTTAAAACGGAATTAATATGAAATTATTAGAAGGTAAAGTGGCAATCGTTACGGGGGCCGCACGTGGTATTGGTAAGGCGATCGCATTGAAATTCGCCGCAGAGGGTGCAAATATCGCATTCACGGATTTGGTGATCGACGAAAACGGTCTGGCCACCCAGAAGGAAATCGAAGCATTGGGTGTTAAAGCAAAAGGCTATGCTTCCAATGCGGCCAATTTCGAAGAAACACACAATGTCGTTGCTGAAATCGTAAAAGATTTCGGTCGTGTGGATATCCTCGTAAACAATGCTGGTATCACGAAAGACGGTCTGATGATGCGTATGAGTGAAGGTCAGTGGGATGCCGTCATCGGTGTCAACCTGAAATCGGCTTTCAACTTTATCCACGCTTGTACTCCGGTGATGATGAAACAGCGTTCGGGCAGTATCATCAATATGGCTTCTGTGGTTGGTGTACATGGTAATGCAGGTCAGAGTAACTATTCGGCATCCAAAGCCGGTATGATCGGCCTGGCTAAGTCTATCGCGCAGGAACTGGGTTCACGCGGTATCCGTGCCAATGCAATCGCCCCGGGCTTCATTATTACTGATATGACAGCCGGTCTGCCGGAAGAAGTCAAGGTCGAATGGGCAAAGAAGATTCCTTTGCGCCGTGGCGGTACGCCTGAAGATGTGGCCAACATCGCTACATTCCTGGCTTCCGATATGTCTTCTTATGTATCAGGACAGGTGATCCAGGTTGATGGCGGTATGAATATGTAAAGAGATTTATGATTTATAATTTATGATTTATGTAGGTGACGTTTGTTTTGCAAAATCATAAATCCATAAATCATAAATCATAAATTTGAACTCATGGAGGTTATTTACGAAGACAATCATATCATTGCGGTAAATAAGACTTGCCGCGAGATTGTACAAGGAGATAAAACCGGTGATACTCCTCTTTCGGACATGCTGAAGGCATGGCTGAAAGAGAAGTATTGTAAACCCGGAAATGTCTTTGTCGGCGTTACGCATCGTCTGGATCGTCCGGTCAGTGGCGTCGTGTTATTTGCCAAGACGAGCAAGGCGCTCGCCCGTCTGAACGAGATGTTCCGGGTCGGCGAAGTAAAGAAGACCTATTGGGCGATCGTGAAGAACTGTCCGCCGGCAGAAGAGGGAGAGCTGGTGAACTGGCTGGTTCGCAACGAGAAGCAAAACAAGAGCTATGCTTATGACACGGAACGGACGAATGCCAAGAAAGCGGTCCTGCATTATAAAGTGATTGCTCGCTCGGACAACTATTATCTGTTGGCTATAGACCTGAAGACAGGCCGTCATCACCAAATCCGTTGCCAGCTTGCCAAGATGGGATGCCCAATCAAAGGCGACTTGAAATATGGTTTTCCCCGCTCCAATCCGGACGGCGGCATCAGCCTGCATTCCCGCAGTGCCGAATTCATCCATCCCGTATCGAAACAGCCGGTCAGCATTGTCGCTCCTGTGCCTGCTGATTCTCTTTGGAAAGCGATGGAGCAGATGAAGAGGTGAAAGTTGTTTTGACTTTCAGCCGATTTATTAACCGGATGCGAAGCCTCTCTTTCATCTTTCACCTTTTAGCTGTTTTAGCTGTTCTTTTGATTTGCTTCGTGTCACGATATAAACCCCTAAGAATACTAATGCGATCGCGATACTTTTCATCAGTCCGAACGTGTCCAGGCCGACTATGACCGTGATGATGGATGCGATGATCGGTTGGACATAATTGTACATGGTCGCAACCGTTGGGCGTAAAATCCGTTGGCCGATCGGGACGAGAAGGTAGGCGAAAAACGTTCCTCCCAATACGACAACCGCGATGTTCAGGTAGATATCCAGGGGCAGGGTGGCGAAGTCGATGCTTGCGACACTGTTGTAGGAGAAAGGGATCGTACAGATTGCCGAGTAGGTGAACATCCATTTCATCAGCGTCACGGGCGAGTACCGTCCGATCAATCCTTTGTAGACAACTACATAAATAGAAAAACTGCATTGTGCGATCAGGCAGAGGATATCTCCCCACACGTTATTGCTGCCGTTTCCTGTTACCGCCGTTTGCTGTCCGCTCAGAATAAGCGTCAGGGCACCTGCCGCCCCGACAAAGATACCGAGGATCTTCGTTCCCGTAATCGGTTCCTTCAGGTAAAAAGCAGCGATGATCATGGTGATGATGGGGGTGGAGGTGGCAACGATCGTTGCGTCTATGGGTGAAGTCTGCGACACGCCAAAGATATAAGTACCTTGGTTGAATACGATTCCGAAGAGGGCTGCGAAAAACAGGTGTTTCAGATCTTCATGAGGGACGTGTTCCTTGCGGGTAAAGATCGATGCGATCCAGAATACGATTGCCGCACCCAACATCCGGAAAGTTGTTAGTGAGATTGCATTTATTAATCCGCTGGATAAGACAATCTTGGAAGAGGGAGACATGCATCCCCACAATACGTTTGCCATCAGCATGGCCAAATGTCCTTTGTAAGCTTCTGATTTCATGATAACCTGTTTGTTTTGGGGGTACAAAAGTAGAAAATCTGCCAAATCTGCCAAAAAAGGTCCGCCAGATTTTGTGTTTTGTTCGGTTTGTAGGCGACAGGATTTATGCAGACAGGCATCCGTTTTTGAGATGGATGCCTATGCAATTCGATCTCTTTCCTGGGAATATAGGATAGTTTCGCATAATAGTTTTATCTTTGTATGTAGTAGAAACAATAATGGTAAGATTCTTATGAAACCGACTCGTATTATCGAAATTTGTGCAAACTCCGCACAAAGCTGTGTGGAAGCAGAAGCCGGAGGTGCAAAACGTGTGGAACTTTGTGCCGGCATCCCGGAAGGGGGAACGACACCCAGCTACGGGGAGATCCGGACGGCGCAGGCACTCACTTCGTCTATTGATATAAATGTGATTATCCGTCCGCGTGGAGGCGACTTCCTCTATACGCCGGCAGAGATTCAGTCGATGTTGCTGGATATCGAACTGTGCAAGCAGTTGAAGGTGCACGGCGTAGTCTTTGGTTGCTTGACGAAAGACGGGGATATCGATGTCCCTTTGATGCGCCGGTTGATCGAGACGGCCAAACCGTTGTCTGTCACCTGTCATCGCGCCTTTGATGTTTGCCGTGATCCCTTTGCCGCATTGGAGCAGTTGATTGAGTTGGGCTGTGACCGTATCCTGACTTCCGGCCAGCAGTCCGATGCCGTGAAAGGGATTCCTCTCATTGCCGAACTGGTGAAACGTGCGGCAGGCCGCATCATCATCATGCCGGGGTGCGGAGTTCGGGAGAATAACATCGCCCGCATCGAAGCGGAAACCGGGGCGAAGGAGTTTCATACATCCGCTCGAAGCATCGTCTACAGCAAGATGGAATATCGGAACGAGAATGTCCCGATGGGCAGCAGCATCGTTTCCTCCGAGTTCGAGACGGTCGAAACGGACCGCAAGAAGGTGGCTTCTTACCTGTAAAAGAACCAATTTATGGCAAGGCTGCGAAAGCAACTTTGTTTTTGAAACGAGTAAACAATAAAAAAAGAAAGAACAATGGAAGAACCTAAAAGACTTTACCGTTCGAATAACGGGATGATAGCAGGTGTTTGTGCGGGTATTGCCGATTATTTCGGCTGGGATCCTACATTAGTGCGTATCGGATATATATTATTGAGTATCTTTACGGTATTTTCCGGGGTGATCGCTTATCTGATCCTTTGGATGGTTATACCTAAACAACCTATAAATAAAGGATGAACTTTGAATTATCTTCCCCATTCAGTCCGACAGGAGATCAGCCGGAAGCGATTGCGGCCCTGTCCGACGGTATAAAGAGTGGTGTGCCTTTCCAGACCTTGTTGGGAGTGACAGGGTCCGGAAAGACTTTCACTATCGCCAATGTGATCAAGGAAGTGCGGAAGCCGACTTTGATCCTGAGTCATAACAAAACCCTCGCAGCCCAGTTATACAGCGAGTTTAAGGCATTTTTTCCAAATAATGCCGTCGAGTATTTCGTCTCTTATTATGACTATTACCAGCCGGAGGCTTACCTGCCGACGACGGACACCTACATAGAAAAGGATTTGCAGATCAACGACGAGATCGATAAACTACGTCTGCGTGCAACCGCTTCACTGTTGTCGGGGCGGAAGGATGTTATTGTCGTTTCGTCTGTCTCCTGCCTGTATGGTATGGCGGATCCGACAGCCTTTGCCGAGAAAGTGGTGCATCTGGAGAAGGGGATGCGGATAGACAGGGATAAACTGCTGCGCCGTTTCGTGGATGCCCTTTATGTCAATAATAAGATAGAGTTCAACAGGGGCTGCTTTCGTGTAAACGGGGATACGGTCGATATCTTTCCGGCTATCGAAACTTTTGATGGGGCAGCCTACCGTATTGAGTTCTGGGACGATGAGGTGGATCGCATTTCTTCGTTCGACCCGCAGACCGGGCAGGAGATAGACGAGCAGGATGAACTGAACATTTATCCGACCAACCTTTTCGTGACCACCCAGGAACGTATCAATACCGCTATCGGGCAGATCGATGTCGATCTGGGGACGCAGGTGAATTTCTTGCGGGAAATCGGCAAGCCTTACGAGGCGAAACGTTTGTACGAGCGTGTCACGTTTGATCTGGAAATGATACGCGAGTTGGGGCATTGCTCCGGTATCGAGAACTATTCCCGCTATTTTGACGGTCGCCAGGCGGGTGAACGGCCTTTCTGTTTGCTCGATTATTTCCCGAAAGACTTTCTGTTGGTGGTTGACGAGAGCCACGTGACGATCCCGCAGATACGGGCGATGTACGGAGGCGATTATTCCCGTAAGAAGAATCTGGTGGATTATGGTTTCCGTCTGCCGGCAGCGATGGATAACCGTCCGTTGACGTTCGATGAGTTCGAGTCGCTGACTCCGTTGGCGATTTACGTGAGTGCGACACCGGCCGACTATGAACTGGAAAAGAGCGAAGGGATCGTGGTGGACCAAGTGATCCGTCCGACAGGCTTGCTCGATCCGGTTATCGAGGTGCGTCCGACGTTGAACCAGATCGACGATCTGATGGAGGAGATCACACAACGTGCTGCTGTGGACGAACGTGTTTTGGTGACGACATTGACGAAGCGTATGGCGGAGGAACTGACTGCTTATCTGACGCGCATGGGAATCCGCTGCAACTATATCCATAGCGATGTCGATACGTTGGAACGCATTCAGATCATGGATGATTTGCGGAAAGGGTTGTTCGACGTGCTGATCGGCGTCAACTTGCTGCGTGAAGGACTTGATTTGCCGGAAGTCTCTTTGGTCGCTATCTTGGATGCCGATAAGGAAGGTTTCCTGCGCTCGCATCGTTCGCTGACGCAGACGGCTGGACGTGCTGCCCGAAATGTGAATGGGAAGGTGATATTCTATGCTGACAAGATAACGGATAGTATGCGCCTGACAATGGACAAAACAGCCCGTAGGCGTGAAAAACAGCTCGCTTATAACGAGAAACATGGCATTACGCCTAAGCAGGTTATCAAAAACAGCGTTTCCTTGGTTGCGGAGAAACAACAACCGGTTACAGGCGAACCGTATGCTTATGTGGAACCGGAACCCAGCTTGGTTGCAGACCCGGTAGTTCAGTATATGAATCGCAAACAGCTTGAGAAAGCGATCGAACGGACGAAGAAGCAGATGATGGAGGCGGCCAAGAAGCTGGACTTTATCGAAGCAGCTCAGTTTCGTGATGAACTGGTGAAGCTGGAAGATCTGTTAGTGACAAAAAAGGATTGAAATTGGATCAAGAGATGAAACGGACGCTATTTTGTTTGTTCTTTTTTGCTTTTCTTTCCCTACCTGGAAAAGCTCAGAGGGATAAGGCTATTTACGAACGCTATTGTACGGCAGTGAAGGAGAAAGCGGCTTTGCCGACAGGTGACCTGATGGTAGAGACCGCCCGTTTTTTCTTGGGAACTCCTTATGTAGCAGGGACGTTGGAGGAAGAGCCTGAAACATTGGTGATAAACCTGCATGGCTTGGATTGTATGACTTTGGTAGAGAATACGGCTGCTTTGGCCTGGTCTGTCAAGCATCGTCTTGCTTATGATGGGTATGTTTCTGTCTTGAAAGATATGCGTTACCGGAATTCCGGCTGTGCGACACTCGATTATACGGATCGTCTCCATTATACGGCTGACTGGATATATGAAAACGAAAAGAGAGGGTATCTGAAGGATGTTACGAAAGAGGTCGGTGGGCAGTCGCTTAAGCTTGACCTGTCCTTTATGTCTACACATCCAGATAGTTACAAGCAGTTGAAAGGAAATCCGGGACGTATCGCAGTAATGACGGCTAAGGAAAAAGAAATTAGTGCCCGCCCGCATTATTATATTCCGCAGGATGAAATCAATGAGCATGCCGGCCAAATCAGGAATGGCGATATCGTCTGTTTTGTCACGACTGTGAAAGGGCTGGATATCTCGCACGTCGGTATTGTCTGCCGGGAGAGGGATATGCTTACTTTTATCCATGCCTCGACCGTCCAGAAGCGGGTGATCGTGAACGAAGAACCTTTGCAGGAATACGTACAGGGTATCAAACGCAATTGTGGTATTATGATTGTCCGTCCACAGTTCTGAACTTACTGGAAGAGTTCGAACGCGAACTTGAATCCGATCCCGTCATATTTCAATTTATCGAACCCGACGAAGGCGGCGACGTTGAAGATATGGTTACCGAAACCGTATCCGATTTCAGTGTAGCTGGGTTTGACTGGCATCCATAACTGACTGAGGTAAAAACGTTCGGAGATGATGTGCTTGGTTGCTTCTGGTTTGAATAGCTGAAAGAGCATGAATGGACTTTCGTACATGGCATGTGCTTGGACATATTTGTCGGATGCGTTGAACCATACGCTTCCTAGCTGGTGGAAGACACCTCCGAAATCGTCTCCTCCCCATGATTCGGGGAAGTTGTGCCGTGTGAAATACCGGTAGTCGGCAAAGTAGGTTGACTTCTGGGCAGTATAAAGCCCTCCGCTGATATGGTAGTTGAACCGGCGTGACAGGCCCAGGTAAATGCTTTGGTGGATATCGGCCTCCACACGTCCGTAATTACCGCTGCTTTTCCATACGCCTGGTATGGCCCGCCCGAACTCGATGGAGATGGTCGGGTAGTAGGAGTAGAGGTACTCTTTACGGTAACCGTCCATCCAGTAGTATTGTCTGGGAGTATAGGAAAAGCCGATCGTGGGGATGAAATCGTGATAGTTTTCGTTGATGATCTCCGTGACACCGTCTCCCGGATCTATCGCGCTTTTCCGGGTTGGTATGCGGCGGTGGTAAGAGATGCCGGTGGTCATTTGGAAACCGTTGAACAACTCGATCTGATTCTTGAGCTCTATGTAATAGTGCTTGAAGTATTCCAAATCCAGGTTTTCGAAGTTGAAAGTGGAGTCTTTCAGCTGTTCGTTAATTTCGTTCATGATCTTGGAAGAATATCCTTGGTTGGTGTTTCCGAGACTGAGGCTCAGGGCTCCTTGTTTCTCAGGAAGATATTCCCAATCTCCCTCGAATTTGAAGAACAACTCTTTTCGTTTGAATACAAAACCGACCTCAGGCCGGAAACGCAGTTGGCGGTCTTTCTTGAAGGTCTTGCTGAAGCGGAGCTGTTGCCTGTAAGTAATACCGTTTCGTCCGGAATAGCCCAACTGGAAAGGATTCAGGATGCCGGAGTATTTCAGACGGGTCGTTTTATAATCCAGATTGATGGTATTGGTCAGGCGTTCTGTTATTTTCAGGTATTTCCGAATGTTGCTTGTGTCGTTGGCTTGGGTTGTTCTGATGCTTGTTTTTTCGTATTTTGTTTCTTCTTCCTGGGTCAGTGGGATGTCTCTTTTGTTTTTCCAGTAGCTGCTGTCGCTGATGATCGGGATCGTATCAGATGATAACTGGTAATATCCGGTCAAATCGAGGGAGTGGTGTTTTTTGTCTTCATAGTCTTCTTCAACCCATTCAACGGCTTCGTATTTGAATGAAGTATGATAGTAGCTGGCGATGGCATTTCCCAGCACATGATACCGGAGAAATAGGTCTGCCTTTTGTGGCAGGATGAAATGGCGGTAATCCCGTCCGAATGTCATGACCAGGTTGAATTCGGCAAAAGAGAAACGCCCGTTTAAGTCGATCTTGTCAATGTGCCAGTCTTTGTCGGTGATGTACAGATCTCCGCAAATGAGTTTTTGGCTCCATAGCTTTGGCATGAAGCGTATCTGGTAGATTTTCAGATCGCCGGTCGTTTCGATGCTTTCCAGGTTGAAGTTGTAGTATTTGAATGCTTCATGAGCTACTGGCATGATGATCCCTTCGTTGTAGATGGTTGGCGAATAGACGTTCAGGTTCAGAAATGTCAAGACTTCCTGCTGTTTTGCGCCGTTGGGGATGCTGTTTCCGTTTATCGCTTCGAAGCTGTGCAGGTAGTTGTTCGGAGCGTTGAACTTGGAGTGGCTGACCATCTCGAAGATCATATCCTTGTTCTTCCTGTCTACCGGAAAAAGATGATGGGCGAAACGCATTAGAATGTTTTGTTTGAGTATTTCCGTCTTGCCTTTGATATAGATTTCGGCCTCGTACCGTGAGACGACTGTTTTGTATTTGTCGGCCTGCTCGATTACCTTCCTCATAATAGAATCCCCTTGCTGGGATGATACCGTTTTGGGGGACCGACCCAGCAATAAAAGGTTCCCATAACTACCATCAGGGTCAGCTAAGGCATTTACTGCGGTAAAAAGCAGAATGATAATATAAAAATACTTTTTCAACAAATTATCGTCTCTTTCTTTACAAACGTAACGAATAAAATCGAATTTTTATTCATTTATCGTATTAAACTTATTCTGCTTTTAAAAGAAAAGTATTACATTTGTGCTTCATAAGTATGTTATATAGCAGTCGTGGTTAAACAACAAAAAGAAGAGGTCGATCTATCGGCCAGTTTGGCAGAAGTGTGGAGAGTCCTGACCGAAAAGGAGCGGGATGTTCTCCGTAATAATTCGACGATCCAGCATTTCAAACGTAATGAGTTGATATATTGCGAGGGCGACGAACCGAGAGACATGATGTGCTTATTAAAAGGCAAGGTTAAAATCTTTAAAGAAGGTGTTGGCGGACGAAGCCAGATCATTCGAATGATTAAACCGGTGCAGTACTTTGGCTACCGGGCAAACTTTGCTCAGGAAAATTACCTGACGAATGCATCCGCTTTTGA